>ERZ772872.4212-NODE-4212-length-10227-cov-6.995281_pt1 | contig 10227 bp, 9 predicted proteins | sample MGYA00512132_ERZ772872 | MGnify/ENA primary metagenome ERZ772872 (study PRJEB29015, sample SAMEA2737724) | human gut metagenome | biome: human gut; feature: human-associated habitat; material: faeces | place: China | collected 2012 ... | reverse complement strand
TATCCGATGCTGGTCATAATACCCATAAGAGGCAGGATGACCGATAACAGGATCAGACCGACGATCACTGACAGAATGATGACAAGGGTCGGTTCCAGAACGGCGATGATAGACTGTAATCTGCGGTTGGTATTTTCCTCATAGCGGTCTGCGATTTTTCGAAGGACCATATCTACGTTACCACTGCGGAAACCTACGGATACCATCTGAGAATACAGGTGATTAAAAATACCTGCACCGGTCAATGCTTCCGCAAAATTGGCACCGGCATGAATGGCTTCTTTGCAGTTTAAAATCTTCTGTTTCATTTTCTCATTGCCTACCAGTGCAGCCACCATGTCCAGACTGGAATAGGTATCCATACCACTGCTCAGAGTCAGGGCCATACCACTTGCAAAACGCTCGCAGGCCACACTCTCATAAAAGCGTCTGGTGAGAGGAAACCAGTTCAGAAAACGCGCGGTAGTACGCTTGCCACCCTGGGTTCTGGTGGCGAAAAGATACAGAAGCAGTATCACACACAGAATACTTACGAAGATAAAGGAATAACGGTTCAGATGATTGCCGAGACGTAAGAGGGACGCGGCAAACCCCGTCATCTCACTGCCAAGCTCCACATAGACCTGCTCGAAGATCGGCATAACACGGCTGACCAGCACTACGATGACAGCAGCCATCATGGCGATCATAATAAAGGGGTAAGTTACGGCATCCCGGATACTGTTGGCGATGGCATCTTCTTTTTCGTAATAATCTGCCAGAGAATTCATGCAGACATCCAGATTACCGGATTCTTCGCCCAGAGCGATCATATGCAGACAGTAATCGGGAAATACTCCCGTGGCTTCCAGAGCCTTGTGAAAACTTTCTCCCTGCCGGCATACGGTAAGGATCTGGTCGAAGATCGCCTTCCCCTCAGGCGACTGTGCATCACTTTGCAGGATGGCCATGCCCTCCACCGGAGGAATGCCTGCCTGAAACAGCATGGCAGCCTGATTACAGAAAGAAGCGATCTCTTCATTAGAAAGTAATTTTTGTTCTGTGGTCTTCATGTCGTTTTGTTCCCTTTCACTAATACATTTTCTGAAGGATATAATTGCTGCCGTCACCGATGAACTTTTTCAGCGTCTTGTTATCCGTGTTGGCACCGAAGGTAGGATCCACCAGGGTCCAGACATTGCCGTCGAATTCGATGATGCCGTTCAGCCAACCGGTGTCGGCGGTGTAGACGCTGATCCAGGCGTGATAGGCATCCTGCGCGTAACCGACCTCCAGTCTGGTAGGGATCCGCTGGCTTCTGAGCATGCTCGCCATAACGGCGGCATAGTCCAGACAGATACCGGTGCCGGAATCCAAAATGGCATCTACGTCGGAAGTATAGCCGGTGGGGGGATCGGAAGCCTTATCGTAGTCGTAGGTAATATTTCCGGTGATATAATCATAGATCCGGGTGATCACCTCCAGATCGGAGGATGCACCTTCCGCCAGTTCCTGCCCCTTGGCAACGACTTTGCTGTCTGACGTAAAATTCACGTACTGATTAGGATAGAGAAAAGGACTGAATTCATCCGGGATCTGTACGTCCAGATCCGCATACAGGCAGGTGGCATAGTTCGTACCGGAAATATTTTCGTAAATCGTCACATCATAATATCCGTCGCCCGAGGAGAGAGGAAACGTCTCGTAGCCGCCTCCGTGCAGATCATAGGTATAGACAACGGTGTCGGGACCGGTGATGCGTAGTTTGACTTTGGGACAGGTGCCGGTATAATTGGCACAGACATAGCCATCGGACATATGAGAATAGTCGATGACAGCTACATCATTGGACACCACCGCGGTGCCGTCGGCCTGCGGTACGAGGCAGACGGGAGTGGCATCCCGCAGAGGTCCCGCAGGGGAAGTGTTTTCCGTGTCCGGGGAAGCAGTCTCCGGGGAAGAGGTGTCGGTATCCGCAGAAGCGGGATCTGCGGAGGACTGGTCGTCGTAAGTGCCCGTCGCAGAAGCATCCACAGGCAGAGAGTCAGAAGCGGAACCGCAGGCGCACAGACCCATGGCCATACAATATGTAATTAATAAAATGCGCAGCCGCGCAGATGATCTTGGTATCCGCATAGAAATCATTACATCCTGTTGTTATTGTGCCAGGCCCGTTACATTATCGGGAGTAAAGAGCAGGTGGAGGGTCTCACCGTTTTTTACGGGAACATAAATATTGGCTTCCTCAGAAAGAAAAGGGAAATTGATCACACCCTTGGAGGTGTCTACGGAGAGCGGTTCGATGATCTCGCCGGACAGCGTCTCCATAAAAGCCTCGTCATAGAGAATGTTATCTCCGGTAAACTTAAGGCTTAAAACATTATTCTCCACATAATCCAGAGTAAGCTCCGCGGGAGCGGGGGCAAACATTTTCTCGTTAAATTCGGAGAGCGGAACGATGACTAAGGGCGACAGAAAGGTCAGCACGAAGATCACCGCTGTGGCAACGATCAGACGATTATAGGAAGCGGCATTTACTTTTTTACGAAGTACCAGCTTGTCAAAAGGAATGGTATTGACCGGCTGGTTACAGGTGGACAGGATATTCTGCAGAGCATTATTGGCAGTCGTCATGTCCAGTTCATATCGGTTCTTTTTATGAAAAAACATAATCTGTTATCCTTTCATTCTTTCTTTCAAATGATCCTGTCCGGAGGCAATATAGCGTTTGACGCTGCTGCGGCTGATCTCCATGGCTGCAGCGATCTCTTCGAGCTTCATGTCGTTATAGTAGCGCATGATCAGGACCTGCTTCTCATTGAAAGGAAGCTGCTCTAAGGCGTCCGCCAGCCGGGAATATTCATCCTTCTGCTGGTAGTGCAGTTCCGGATTGGTGTCCAAATGGGGGTCCTGGACGATATCCAGAATCTCCTGGCTCAAGACCTGGCAGTCGTTCTGTGGTCGGTTCTTCTGAGTCATGTCATAGCAGACGTGGAAGCAGATGCGGTTCAGCCAGGCGATAAAAACCGTGGGATCATTCAGTTTTCCAATGTTTTTCAGAGCCAGTATGTAGACCTCCTGCATAGCGTCCTGAGCGAGAAAGTCATCTCTCAGATAATGCCTGGTGTAGTTGTATACTTTATTATAGGTAAGAGCATACAATTCCGCGAAGGCATCCGAGTCGCTGTGCTGGGCACGGATCACAAGACCGGCAATGTAAGGAATGTTCATGTCTTTCATGCGTTCGTCTCACTGCTTGGTTAACGGGTTCCTTAAGCGTGGAGCTTATTGTATGTCTCTGTAAGCAGAGTGGAGAAATACTCTGCATGTGCTTCTTCATTTAAAATATATGCGTACTTGATCTGAATGGGCGCATTGCTGTGCTCTTCGTTATATTCTTTTAACTGCTGCGCCAGACTTTCGATAAAATAGTCCATGGTATCATGGGAACCGTGATTGACGATCATTAAGAATTCGTTACCGCCGTTACGTCCCACAACACCGAAGGCATCACCGACACTCTCTAAGATACCGGAGAAATCCTTCAACATCTGGTCGCCCACGACATGTCCCATGGTCTGATTGATCTCCTTTAAGTTGGTGATGGTAACCATATAGCAGGCTACATGCTCCAGAGATTCCGGGGAGTCGTAGGTCTCAAAGACCACATCCAGTCCGTGTCTGTTGGGAATGCCGGTCAGATGATCCAGGAAAGCTGCACGGTTCAACGCGTGGCTTTCTTCGGCAAAGGTGCGCAATTTATAAAAATCGTATAACAGCCATATCAGATTAAATAAAGCAAGGATCCAGGAAAGTGTGCATAGAATAAACAGGGTCCGGTCTTCGAAAAGCTTCGTGCCCAACGCCGGGTTCAGGGTCAGCACCAGAACATACGCAGCTTCCAACAAAAGCAGAAGGACTAACTGTACGGTTTTGGTGTTACGGAAGGTTTTTACGAATTTCTTTTTCTGTATCATAGGGTCGCTCCTTTAAAAGCCTGTGTCATGATTTTCTTTGGATGTATTATAGCATATTGTCTGTCAGAAAAAAAGATAACGATGTCTGCCTTCACTAATTTGAATTTAAAAACTTAGATTTTTTGAAACTTTTTTTAAAATTAAATAAAAAAATTTGACCCTTTTTTTTGAGATGAACCGTCTTAATAATTAGAAAGACACAAAAGGAGCGGTTTTACCGGCAACTCCGGAAGAAAGGAGCAGAAGGGGACGATGGAAGAACGAAGGAGGATCGACCGTGTTGGCTATCAGGCTAAGAGCGTTATCGTAGTATGTGATTCGGGAGAGAGCATTTTTGTCGAAACATGCAATGTCAGCCCACTGGGCATAGCTTTTACGATGCCGGCCGGATCTCCTGACCTTAAGGGGAAAGACATCATAATCGTAGCGGATACGATGATCATGTATGCAGATGTCACCAGACAGGAGGAGCAAGAAGACGGAGATTTTAAAGTAGCTATTTCGGCAAAGAAGTTCACGCCGGAGGTACTGCAGTATTTATTTGAACATATTGTTGAAAAATAGAATGGAGAGGAAAAATCATATGAGAAAAAACAGTAAGAACGAAAAAGTGATTCGTGCTATGGCGGTCGGCATTTCCGCAATGTTGATGGCATCTTCCCCGCTGACTGCACTGGCAGCAGAGGGAGAGGGCACCACGCCTGAAGGCAATGAGGATAAGAACATTACCGTGACACCGGAAGCCGGTATTGCTGACCAGGCACAGGCAGCTGCAAAAGAGGCTGACAAGGCAGTAGAAACGGCAGAAAAGAGTGCTACTGATGTGAAGTCGGAAGTGGCTGACCAGGTAGTGGCAGGGGAAGCTAAGGATACGCAGGGCAAGGATCTGTCTCAGGCTGTTCTGGATGCCAATGTCAAAGTAGAGGATAAGACCGTGGAGGGCGGTTCTTCTCTGAAGGACGCAGAGTCTGCTGTGGAGAGTGCAGATACCAAACTTGGCGTTGCAGAAGCAAATGATAAGCTTTCCGACGCAGAACTGAATAAGGCAACTGATGCAGCGGCAAATGCAGGACAGACTGCGGCAGAAGCAAAGGATGCCATGCAGGCTGCCCAGAATAAGGTAAATGGACAGATCGAGAATATCAAGGATGCTGCTTCTATCACCGATGCCAATGCGGCATATGAAGAAGTAAAGACTACCGTAGATCAGGCACAGGCTGATTTCGATGCAAAGCTTGGGGAGTACAATACCGCCAAGACAGCTTATGAAGAGGCAGCACAGAAGGTGGCAGCTTATGAAAAGGCTTATGAGGAGGCTGTAAACAGTGCGGATGCTAACGCTGCGGCAGCAGCAGCTGAACTGGAAGCAGCGAAGAAAAAGGCAGAAGCACTGGCAACGGCTCTGGAGGCTGCAAAGGCTGCAGTGGATACCTCTGCGTCAGGTGCTCTGGATATTGCAGATAAGGAAGCCCTGACCCAGGGCGACAATGGACTGAACTGGAAAAATGAGGATCAGCTTTTCATTTCCATTATGCAGAACTACTATCTGCCCGAGGTACAGAAGATCACTGCCGATGATATTAAGGTTGTCCGCAGACAGGGTGAAGACAATAATACCAAGAATTATTTTGAAGTAACCTATACCGATGAGAATGGTAATAAGCAGACAAAGTATTACAACTATGTGATGGATGACAAACAGACTTCCAAGGACAATATCGTGATCTTTGAGAAGCGAATTGAGGAAGTAAACTGGAAGACGGCGCAGGAGACCAATCCGGATCAGTATGTGAAGGGAAACGGGGATACGATCACTGTTTCCGAAGTGGAAAAAGGTCTGAAAGACGGAACTATTATTGCAGTAGATGGAAAGAAAGTGATCAAGAACGACGGAACCGAGAGTATCATTATTTCTGACAATAACCAGAAGACCGAAAACGGCGAGGTTGATACTGATGTAAATGAGGCTACCGAGAAGGAATCCTGGAAACTGGATGAGAACGGCAACCTGATCAAGACCGTGACCGCTGATGTGACCACCATCACCTATACCGATGCAAAATTCACTTCTACCGAACAGTATCAGACAGAGGCAGAGAGAGATGCTGCAGCTGCTGCAAAGGAAAAGGATTTGAAGGACGCTGCCGGCAAGGATGTAACCGTTACAGGAACAGAAAAAACGGATTATACTTATACCGGTAACGGAACCTACATTCCTACCTTTACGAAGACTGTGAATGTGAAGGATGAAGAGGTTGAATGGAAGCATACAGATAAAAAGACGGATTATGGTGTAAGAACAGAGGAAGAAGCAGTAGCAAAGGTTACGAAAGAGCAGGAGAAGGCGTTAAGCAATAAGATTAACGATGATGACGACTTATACCTGATCGGTGTAAGCAGTGATCTTAAGGTAACCGGCTATACAGAAGATCACTGGTATGATGATTCCGACTTCCTCGTATCCGGCACTGTATCCGCAACTTATGCAAAGGTCACTAAGAAGACAGTAGACCAGAGTACCTTCGGCTCCCTCTGGAATGACATCAAGGCTCTGTTTGGTAATGGAGAAACTACGAACAAGAAACTGGAAGATGCAGCCAGAAAGGCAGTCGAGGCAGATGGCGGTATTTTCGTCAGCGCTAACTGGGATGACTGGAAGCTTGGCAAGGCAACCATCCGCTATGTAGCAGGTGTCAGTGTCAAGGCCGATGAGAAGACCACCGCAGCGGAGGCACAGAATGCGGTACAGGATGCAGCACTGGCACAGGCAAAAGCAAGCGGCGCAACCGGTGTGTACAATGTGAAGACCACAGATACCGATACCATTGCTCATACCAGCTATTCCTATGAGATTGATTATCTGGAGAAAACCGGAGAGACCACAACCAATACTGCTGTCAGAACTGAGACTTATGCAAATGCAGAGGTGCTGACTGGTCAGATCATCCAGAACCTGAACTATATTCAGGGCAACATCAAACTCACCCAAAAGGATGAAGCCTATCGTAAATTCGTAGATGATGCCAAGGCACTGACTGAAAAGTATCAGAAGCTGTTACAGGATGCAAAGGCAGCACAGGGTGAGGTGGAAGCAGCACAGGGCAAGGTAGATGTGCTGAAGGCAGAGATCGGAGCTCTGAAGAGTAACAGAACCAGTAACCTTGGAGCTCTGAAGGAACTGGAAGGAAAGCTGGCCGTGGCTGAACAGAACAAAAAGGATGCAGAAGATACTCTGAAGGAGATTCTGGACAGCCTGGATAAGGCAGGCGGAGAGCTGGATAAGGTGATCGAGCGTCTGACTCCCGCACCCACACCGGCAGCTCCTGCGGGCGGCGATAGCGCAGGCGGCAGCAGCGATACCGGAGAGACTGTTGTTAACCCGATTGTTCTGGCACCCGCACCGGTGGCACAGGCAACAGTAGTGACCCAGAATCAGGCAGCGGCACAGGGCGTGACGCAGATTGCTGATGAAGCAGCACCTCTTGCAGCCAATGTTGAGGAAGACACCCAGAAAACAGCAGAGGAAGCACCTAAGGCAGAAGAAGCAGTGAATATTGCAGACGAAGCAGTTCCCCTGGCAGATGTTGCCGTAGAAAGCGAACATGCAAAGATGTCCTGGTGGTGGTGGCTGATCATTCTGATCCTCGGTGCAACCGGATATGAAATGTATAAGAAGCACAATGAGAAGAAGCTGAAGGCTCAGGCAGAAAATGCAGGAGATATCGAAGAATAAAAGATAACAAAAACGACATCCATCGGGATTTCCCCGGTGGATGTCGTTTTTTAGACCTTGGAAAGCGGATTACTCGAAGAGCTCTTCGACTTTTTCCAGATCACCGTCTCCGGTCAGCAGAAGAGTCACTGTGGTCTGGGCACTGCTGATATCGGTTGTCCCCTCAACGCATAATTCACCGTCAGTATTGTAGAGAGCCCATTGGAACTCATTGACAGAGGAGGGCCAGTCTGCTTCCATAGAGATCGATTCCTGATCCGACAGGGAATCCAGATTTACCTGTTCCCCGGTCACGGGATCAATGACCGCTACCATACCGACTTCGATGCCACACATATTGACTACCGACAGGGTGAGGGCCCTGGTATCCTCCGAAGTGGATTCTATGGCAGACGTATCGGAATCCGGGGAAGTATCGGCAGGCAGGGCAGCAACCGTCTCAGACGGGGAGGTGGAAGCAGTCGTGGCGGATGATGTATCATCTCCGGCAGAATTCTGACTGCATCCTCCGAATAACAGACAACAGGACAATATACTTACAGTAAACAGATGTTGTATGAAGCTTTTTTGCATAACAGTCTCCTTTGTGTGAAAATCTATATCACTATTATAGCGAATTTCCCATAATAAGTAAATTTTCGCGATGAAAATTTCCGGAAGCAGACCGGTAGGAATTCCTGAAAAAAATATCGAAAAATGTGAGCCGTTTTTCATGGATAAGTAGTCTTTATAGATAGAGACTAAGAAATAACGGAGGCGGTCGAGATGAGCGGCATGTTATATTCCATACCTGTGATTTTGACAGGTTATCGAATCGTACAAATTGAAGATGAAGCGACACCGCTTGCACAGTCAGTAAAGAGTGGATATTACGGTGACACAATAGCCGGAATGTTGGGCATTGGTGTTTTATTACTCTTGGTGATTTATTTTATATTATGCAGAAAATACCAGAAAAGAATCATAGAATTGCAGGAAAATGCACATCCCGGCTGGAACTGGTGGAAGCTTAGAAAGCAGGCAACCGAACTGGAGGATAAAAAGGCAGAAGGAATTGTCGAGGATATCCGGCGGGCAGCGCAAAGCTATATGACTGTTTAAATTGAAACAAATGAAATAGAGCTGATATAAAAAGGTCCGGGGAGTGTTCCCCGGATTTTTTGCGATACAATACAAAAATGAAGTATTTCGTTGCTGATGTCTGACGGTAATGTTATAATTATGTATGTGGTGGTTCCGGAGACCGGTGCCATAAGCATTAAGAAAGAAAAGGAAGGCATTCTATGAAAGTATTGGTAACAGGCGTAAAGGGTCAGTTGGGATATGATGTGGTAAATGAACTTACAAAGCGCGGCATTGAGGCGGTCGGTGTGGATATTCAGGACATGGATATCACGGATGCTGCCAGTGTGGAAAAAGTGATCGGTGAGGTAGCACCGGATGCTGTGATCCACTGTGCAGCCTATACTGCAGTGGATGCAGCGGAAGACAACGTGGAGCTCTGCCGCAGGGTCAACGCGGATGGCACACAGAATATTGCCAATGTCTGCAAAAAGTTAGACTGCAAGATGATCTATATCAGCACGGACTATGTATTTGACGGCGAAGGTACCAGAGCCTGGGAGCCCGACGATGAGCGCCATCCTCTGAACGTATACGGACAGACCAAATACGAGGGCGAGCTGGCAGTGCAGAATACACTGGAGAAGTATTTTATCGTAAGAATCTCCTGGGTATTCGGTGTGAACGGTAAGAATTTCATCAAGACCATGCTGAATCTGGGTAAGACCCATGATCATCTCACGGTGGTGAATGACCAGTTTGGTTCGCCTACTTATACTTATGATCTGGCAAGGCTTCTGGTGGACATGGTGCTGACCGACAAATACGGCATTTATCATGCGACCAATGAAGGTATCTGTAACTGGTATGAATTTGCCTGCGAAATCTTCCGCAAGGCAGGCATGAACGTGGATGTGGCTCCCGTACCGGCGTCCGAGTATCCCACGAAGGCGAAGAGACCGGAGAACAGCCGCATGAGCAAGGAAAAGCTCACAGAGAACGGTTTTGAGAGACTTCCTTCCTGGCAGGATGCGCTGGAACGATATCTGCCACAGATACAGTAGCGGTTCCTTATATAAGCAGCCCCTGTATAGAGGGGGGATTTATGGGAAATACTTCATGGAGCGGTATCGGAAACGGTACTGCTCCTCTTTTGGTTATAATAATATGAAAAAGTCGTGAAAAACCCTGTAAATTTCACCAAAAACCAGTTGACAACGGAAGTTGGAACAAGTATACTATTAAAGCGTGCCAGAAAAGGTGCGTCTATTATACTATTAAGAAAGAGGTGAAACAGAATGCCAACATTTAACCAGTTAGTAAGAAAAGGACGTCAGACCTCTGTTAAGAAGTCTACTGCACCTGCTCTCCAGAAGGGTTACAACTCTCTTCACAAGAAAGCAACAGACGTTTCTGCTCCCCAGAAGCGTGGTGTATGTACCGCTGTTAAGACAGCAACTCCTAAAAAGCCTAACT
>ERZ772872.4208-NODE-4208-length-10232-cov-2.988995_pt1 | contig 10232 bp, 7 predicted proteins | sample MGYA00512132_ERZ772872 | MGnify/ENA primary metagenome ERZ772872 (study PRJEB29015, sample SAMEA2737724) | human gut metagenome | biome: human gut; feature: human-associated habitat; material: faeces | place: China | collected 2012 ... | reverse complement strand
TCTAGATCTATATATTACTCACTATCAGTTGTCTTTCCTTCCCACTCCTTTATCCTGAATGTTGAAAAATACATTTTGGGAATAGGTGTCTGAAAGCCACTCAAATACTTTGTAACATCGGGCATCTGTTCTAATATTTCTTTAAAAGGAACATTTTCAGAGCAATAAACAACAGCTCCCACATTATGCCGTTCTATTCCAAGTTCTTTGGTATTCAACAAGAAGTTAAGTTGCTTCATCATCACCAAAGTACAAAAAACAAAGGCTATACCAATAAACAACTGAAATAAAATGCTACTCTTATAAAACCAACCGGAGAGATGAAGATTAGATTTTTTGTTTATATTACTAAGTAGAGTTCGCTTGCTAATGTATCGTATAAGCAGAGATGCAAAACCAACTGTCACGGCAATCAATGATAGTATATAAACAAATACTTCGATATAAAAAAATGAAACACCCTCATTGATTTGTGACAAACGTTTAAAAGTCGGCAGGATGAGTTCTATCAATACCAGCCCTATTCCTGAAGATAAAATTAGTAACAAGACAAGTTCTGTAAGAAGTAAAGTGAGTAACCCACCATTTGATGAACCATTGACTTTCCTCAACGCTAACTCACGTTTACGCATCCGGATACGAGTTATCAACATTGTTAAATAATTACATATTCCACAAATTATCACCAAACCGCTAATACATGCAAAAAGACGAATATGATTCAACTTCACATTCACATCTTCCCTCGGATGACTACTCCGCAATGTGGATAATGGAGCAATAAGCGTAGAATTTGGATATTTATGACCATCTTGTTGTACTTCATATTCTGACAATCTCTGTTTCAATGCTTCTATATCACAGTTGGGATAAATACGAAAAAGCGTTTGACATCGTTGGTTCCCCCAATTGGGGTTTGTATCATGAAATGGCAATAATATATCAAATGAAAACAAAGAGTGTCCTTCCCATGACTTTACAACTGCAACGATTATTTTTTCTTCGTTACTTTCCTCTAAAATCAAGTGTTTACCTATCGGAGATTCTTTCCCAAATATTCGCTTTGCCGTATTTTCTGTTATAGCAATTTCATCCTTTTTTAGCTGTAGATGGTTATCTCCATCCAATACTTTAATATTGAACATTGAAATGAAATTTGAATCTACCTCTATACGTCGTACCACAAACTCAACATCCTCATTCTTAATCTTTTTTTCATTCCAGTCATAAAAGATACGACATACTTTCTCTATCTCCGGACAATTCTTTGCCAGATAATCAGCTAGAAAACTAGATGAATTATAGGTAAATCCGTCTCCATAAAGACGAAAGCTACTGCCTGCCAGATAAATGCGATCGGCTCCCTCATGAAAATTATCATACGTCATTTCATAACGTATCCATAATACCGACAGCGCAAAACAGGTAAAGCCGACTGCTAATCCAATAATACTAACAAGACTTTGTGTTTTATACTTTATCAGATTACGAAAGGCTACTTTCAGATAGTGTTTTATCATGATATTGTTATTTTATTATTCATTTTTGATAACTTCCGCAGGATTCTGTCGGGCGGCTTTCCATATGCGCCAGATGATGCAGAGTAAAATAATAACTGCCACTACAACGAAAATCCCTACATATACCCAACCGTTAATCGCAGTTTGTCTCACATACGTTTCAATCCATTGCCTCATAACCACATATCCCATTGGGAAGGCTATAACAGCAGCAATAACCAGCAACAGCAGGTATTCACGGAAGAACATCTGCAAAATATGACGAATTTGCGCCCCGTTTACTTTACGTATGGCAATCTCCTTTTGACGTTGCTCACACGATAGAGTGACCAATGAAAAGATTCCGAATACGGAAATGAGTACACAGACCAATGACACGAAGCTCAATAGCTTCATCAGTGCATCTTCGGAACGAAGATATTTACCATATTCCTCCTCCTCGCTAAACAACCGTAAGTAAGCATTGGGGAATTCTTCTTTGTGGAGTTTTTCTATAGCTTCACGACATTCGTTCCAAGTCCCCTCTTTGAATTTAAAAAGGATACTGGCACGATTCAGGAGATACTCTTGTGCTTCGGGACGCTGGAACGCAATAAGTCCCGGTTTGCTGGTAGGAGAACGATAACTAAAATTCTTCACCACTCCGACAACTTTGTATGTAATGCCCTGACGACTGTTGGTGTTATTGCCGAAAGTCTTTCCTAGAGCATGTTTCCATCCGAATTTCAGGCACGTACTTTCATCAACCACAACTTCATTCTGCTGGCTCTTTTCAGATATAAATTCACCTTCCAGTAATTTTAAATCATAAAACTTAAAGAATTCCTCCTTTGCCGGCATTATGCCAACAAGCAGTGTTTTTTCTGTCACCTTGGGCAGCCCATCCCAATTTGTTATTTCTGCATACATCATCGGACCGGTTGGAATAATTGGAAAGTACGCAGGAGGTAAAGTTTCTGTTACCATAGGGAGAGCTTTTATTTTCTCTGCCCATTGATAAATGTCTCCATTCCACAATGCCACATTAGCTACATTATGACGCTCCATACCTAAATCCGTATTTTTCAGGAAATGTAGTTGTTTCATGATGACAACCGTGCAGAAGATAAAGCTAAGGCTAACCATCAACTGTACGATAATACCTATTCTGCGAAATAAGTACGGACGGGCAGTAGCAACACCTCCTTTGATTGTTTCCTGCAATGTTCGACGACGAAAATAGGATAATGGCATCAGTGCAAACAGAAACGACAGGATGATTACTGCCAGAAGATATACTAAGATTTCTCCATAATATGAGCTGGCTTCTATCTGCGTAAAATTCAAAAACTGGGACATACTCATCTCCACCAGCAGCAATCCGCCGATCAGAGCAATACATAAAAGCAGCAATAATTCAATGGCAAACTGTACAGACAAAGCTTTATTGCTTGCTCCATTCACCTTACGAAGTGCCATTTCACGGTTACGCATACAAAGCCGGCTGATAAAAAGCGTCAGATAATTGAATAACGAACAAATAATCACCAGTCCGCCTGCCAAAGAGAAATAGAATATATAACTGAAAGAGATAACAACATCTGCTTTATCTACATAATCCGAATAGCGCAAAGCTGACATCCGGGTAATCAACAAATCGGAAAGTTCGCTCTCTTTCTCAATATCGTTGATGCGAACGGTGCTCATTTTTGTTCGGAATGCGTCTATATCTGTTCTTTCGCGTACACGAATAAATAGCTGCTCATTCGAACTTCCCCACCGAGGAGAATGTCTTGCCGGAGCCAGTATATTATATGGAATATTGGAATGGTTAGACCATCCACTCACAATTGCTCCTATTTTACATACGCGTCTGCCTACTTCCACCTCTTTCCCCAATGCATCCTCTTCTTTGCTGAAGAGCCGCTTCGCAAATTCTTTAGTGATAGCAACTTCCTGACCATCACATTTCAGGAAGTTGACAGTACCTTTCAATAATTGTATATCAAAGAAGTTCATGAAAACAGAATCTGCGGCAATCATTCCGATCTCCTGCTCAGTATCTTCCATACGGAATTTTACATGATGTGCGGTAAAAGCGGTTACAGCTTCTATCTCCGGCATTTTGTCTTGCAAATATTTCATTAAAGGATATGGAGTAAATTTGCTTGTACCGGGTTCATTGGCGTAATGCGCACGCACCAGATAAATGCGTTCGGCACCCTCATGGAAGTTATCATACGTCATTTCATAACGTATCCATAAAGCAGACAGCGCAAAACAGGTAAAACCGACTGCTAATCCGATAATACTAACAAGACTTTGTGTCTTATACTTCATCAGATTGCGAAAGGCTACTTTCAGATAGTGTTTTATCATGATATACTTTTTATTGATGGCTTGTGCTTACATACTAACCTCGGTCACCACCTGTCCGTCAAACAAGTTTATGACACGGTCGGCATAACCGGCATCGTGTTGTGAGTGGGTCACCATGACAATGGTGGTTCCCTCTTTATTCAGTTCGCTCAATAGCCCCATCACTTCTTTACCGTTTTTGGAGTCCAGGTTACCGGTTGGCTCATCGGCCAGAATCAGTTTAGGGTTGGCCACGACGGCACGGGCAATGGCAACGCGTTGCTGCTGACCACCGGAAAGTTGTTGCGGAAAGTGTTTGGCACGATGGCTGATGTTCATCCGTTTCAGAATGTCTTCTACCATGCGGCGGCGTTCGGATGCTTTAAAGCCCAGGTATGTCAGAGGAAGTTCTACATTCTCGTAAACATTCAGCTCGTCGATCAGGTTAAAGCTCTGGAATACGAATCCGAGTTTGCCCTTACGCACATGGGTACGTTCTTTCTCTTTCAATCCGCCCACTTCTTCACCCATCAAGCGGTAGGAACCTTCGGTGGGGTTATCGAGCAAACCCAGAATATTCAACAAAGTGGATTTACCACAACCGGAGGGGCCCATAATGGCTACAAACTCTCCCTCTTTTACTTCAAGGTTTACGTGATTCAAGGCAACTGTCTCTACTTCGGAAGTACGGAATACTTTACTGATGTTGTTTATTTCAATCATACTCTTTTTATTTATGTTTTTAATTATTCACTTTTAAGGCTATTCACCGGATTTTCATTGGCAATCCGCCACGATTTCCAAAGTACGCAGGCTACGATAACGAGAAGATTTACAATCGCTATCAGTACATACGCCGCCCAACTGACAGGCACGTGCTCGGCAAACATATCCATCCACATATCATTGACGTACCATGATGCCGCTACACCGATCACAACGGCTGCAACGGCTACATAGAGCACATCTTTCACCAACATTTCCAGAATGCCGGAGGCTTCGGCACCATTGACTTTACGTATGGCAATCTCTTTGGAACGGCGGCGGACTTCATCGGTTGTGTAGCCTATCAATCCCATCATCATCACAAAGAACATGGTAACCGCCGCCAGTATGGTAGCATTGCTGAAGACGCGGATGGAGTTATAACTCTCTTTTATCATCTGCTCCATCGATCGGAAATCGACCGTTTTATCGGGGAAAGCGTCTGCCGATACTTTATTCAGTTTCTGAAGATTCTCTGCAAAAGGTTCTTTCAGCCGGACATGAACACAGTTTCCGAAATTCTTGGTACTCATCAGGATGAAGGGTGCTTGCGGGTTGGTGAAATTACCGATCCGGAAGTCTTTAATCACTCCCACTACTTTACATACGTAGCCTGAATTATAGACAGTACGGTTCAATAGCTCTGTTCCCCAATGCATCCATTCGCCGTATGTTTCATTGATGGCTACTTCGTTTTCATTCCGTGGCATACGCCCCTCCTTCATCACCATACCCATCATCTTTGGATAGTCTTCCATCATTTCGCAAAAACGGGAGGAGAAAAGTGATTGTCCACTTTCATCCTGAATCATCGTTCCACTATAACTATAGACGGGATGGGAATCGGCACTGGACACGGACTCTACATAAGGCAGGCCACGGAAGAAAGTCAGGGCATAGTCCTGGTTTTCTTTATTGCCGAAATCAGTATTGGCTACGACAACGCGCTTCGGATTGTATCCCAGGTCTTTGTTCAAGACATAGTAGTATTGCAGCATCACCACATACATCAATCCGCAGATGAAAGCTACGCCGGCAAACTGCACGAATAATAGCGGGCGTTTCCATCCTTTTTTTCCTTCTGTGTAGCGGCGGAAGACTTGTGAAACGGGGATTCTGGCAAAGATGCGTCCGGGCAGTGCTCCTCCTATGAGGAACAGGATAGCTACCGTCAGCAGGGGTACCCAAAGACGGTCTAAAGAGAACAGGGCTCCGAGTTCAACGGCGGTTGTGTCTTCTATAAAGTCGCGGAAGTTCAGTAAGATTAATCCCATCAATAGCAAGGCGAAGAGAATAATGATAGCTGTTTCCAATAGGAACATTCCCAGGATTTTGCCGCTGCCTGCACCGCTACACTTATGTACGCCGATGGCTTTGGCACGGTATGAGAGTGAAGAAATGGAGATCAGTACGTAGTTCAAGGTAGCGATAAAAAGGATGATTATTCCCAAGATAGACATGATGTTCCGCATCCGCTTCACGTCCGGTTCTTCCCTGTATACATCACGGATCGGCTTTACAAAAGCGGTATAACCTACCACTTTCTGGTCTTCCGCAGGACGATATTTCTTTATCAGGTCATTCAACCGTGCATTCACCACGGATTTGTCTGCTCCGGGACGAAAACGGATAAATGCGATCCAGCTATCGCCTCCCCTCCAGGAGTAATTTCCCCATCCACGGCTCCATACGGTAGGCAGAGAAATCACTGCATCCGGTCTGACGGTGGCATTTTCGGGTATGTCGGCGTATGTGCCTTTCACCGTCAGTTCTATTTCTTTATTATAGGAGATTACTTTGCCTATCGGGTTTTCTTGGTCGAACATCTTACGCGCCAACCGGTCACTAAGAAAGACAACATCTTTCTGCATCAGTTCTTTTTCCGGAACACCGCTCAAAACATCGATACCCATAGTTTGAAAGAATAGTGAATCGGCTGTCACTTTGTTAGCTTCAAAACGGACACTTCCATAATAAAGAGGGGCACTCATCCAGACACAATAGCTGGTGGCTGCTTCCACTTCTTTAGGAAAGTTCTCCTGTATGGCACCCGCCACCGGTCCGCAGTTCATTTCCTGCGGCTCAAAGGTTTGGCCATTGGCGGAAAAGACGGAGAAGATCTGATACAGGTTATCATAATCTTTGAAGCATTTGTCAAAGCTCTGTTCGAAAGCCACGCGGGCAAACAACAGGATGCTCATCGTCAGCCCCAACGCCAAAGAGAGGATTTTGATAACGTTGGAACCATGCCCCCGCAATAAAGTACGGATCACATAATAGATTTGTTTCATATTATATTTTATTTCTGTTTTTTCTATTTTCAAGAATGCAGAAAGCATGCCAAAAAAGAATAACAATTCATTATCAAGTGTTTATCATTTCAACCTTTCTGAATATTGTCTAAAAATTAGACAGTACCGTCTAATTTTTAGACAACCGGGAGACTATTCCATTTCTCCTTTAAATTGTTCCAACAGTCTCTATTATCCATGGGGAGATTGTCCATCCCGATAGAAAACTTTATCTTTGCATCTAGTTTTCTAAACTATTAAAGTAATGATGAAGAGGAAGAATTTATATGCACTGTTTTCGTGCCTGTTCCTTTCGGGATGCGGTATGATAGACTATCATCCGTATGACGTCCGCATCAGCGGAGAAACAGAGGTCAACGCCCACAATATGGAAAGAATAGAAGCAAATTGCCAGGGTAAAACTACGATACGGTTCGTGACAATGGGCGACTCACAACGATGGTATGACGAAACGGAAGATTTTGTAAAAGCAATCAATCAACGAAATGATATTGACTTCGTTATCCACGGAGGGGATATGAGTGACTTCGGACTGACTAAGGAATTTCTTTGGCAAAGGGATATCATGAACGGACTTCATGTGCCTTATGTGGCTCTGATCGGAAATCATGACTGTCTGGGAACGGGAGCGGAAACCTACAAGGCTGTATTCGGCCCCACAAACTTCTCTTTCATCGCAGGAGATGTGAAGTTTGTCTGCCTGAATACCAACGCTTTGGAGTATGATTACTCCGAACCTGTACCGGACTTTACCTTTATGGAAAATGAGATAACGAACAGGCGGGATGAGTTTGAAAAAACGGTCATTTGTATGCACGCGCGTCCCTATACGGATGTGTTCAATGATAATGTGGCAAAAGTATTCCAACACTATGTCAAACAGTATGCAGGAATACAGTTCTGCACGGCCGCCCATACCCATCACCATCAGGACGATGTGATTTTTGATGATGGAATACATTATGTTACCAGTGATTGTATGGATTACCGTACTTATCTGGTATTTACAATAACTCCGGAAAAATACGAATATGAGCTGGTTAAATACTAATTATATCTTACGCGCGGGAGTACTGTCCGTGCTTCTCCTGCTTCCCGGTCTGATGTCTGCTACCTGCAAGAGGGATACAATCATCAACAACTACAAGGATGATTCGCTCCGTTTTATCATCAAGGATGATTCAATTATCACCTTTCGTAACGGGGAGTCTTCATTCACCATTATCAAAGCGGACTCCGTGTTGCCTGCCACACCGAAGCACACCAAACATACCCGCTACGATAATCGGGTTCACCGTTTCCGCAGAAACTGGGAACGGATTATCCCGACTCATTCCAAAATACAATATGCCGGAAATATGGGATTGCTCTCTTTCGGTACAGGATGGGATTATGGAAAACGTAATCAGTGGGAAACGGATGTATTGCTCGGATTCATTCCGAAATATTCTTCGAAGAAAGCAAAAGTGACCATGACGCTCAAGCAGAACTATATGCCCTGGAGCATTAATATTGGAAAAGGATTCTCGACAGAGCCTCTTGCCTGTGGTCTTTATGTGAATACCGTATTTGGAAATCAGTTCTGGGTGAACGAACCGGAACGTTATCCGAAAGGGTATTATGGTTTCTCAAGCAAAGTGCGTTTCCATGTCTTTATGGGACAACGCCTGACCTATGACATTGACCCGCAACGTAGATTTATGGCCAAGTCTGTAACCTTTTTCTATGAAATAAGTACGTGTGACCTTTATGTGATTAGTGCGGTAAACAATAGTTATCTCCGTCCACGTGACTACCTTAGTTTATCATTCGGATTGAAGTTCCAGTGGTTATGATTGGAGACACAAGGGGGATAAAATCAATTTTGAATTACGATTCTTGAATTATCACATCCTTTTTTCGTAAGTTTGCGCTTTACAAACTTGAACGAAAATGAGTAAATCTGGAACAATCATCATTGTAGACGACAATAAAGGGGTGCTGACTGCCATACAAATCCTTTTAAAAAGTTATTTTTCAAAGGTCGTTGCACTCTCCTCGCCTGTCACCCTGACGAGCGTCCTGCGGGAGGAAATGCCGGAAGTGGTATTGCTGGACATGAATTTCACATCGGGCATCAATACCGGCAATGAGGGATTATTCTGGTTACATGAAATAAAAAAAGTACGTCCGGATCTTCCGGTCGTACTTTTTACGGCTTATGCCGATATTGAACTGGCTATCCGGGGTATTAAAGAGGGAGCAACGGACTTTATCGTCAAACCCTGGGACAACCAGAAACTGGTGGAAACGCTGCAAACTGCAGCAACCTCTACGCACAACGATAGGAAAACGGCAAGTAAAGAAAAGCCTGTTCACTCGCCTATGTACTGGGGAGAAAGCAAGGTTATGCAACAACTACGGGCTTTGATTGAAAAGGTTGCCGTCACCGATGCCAACCTCTTGATAACGGGTGAAAACGGAACGGGAAAAGAGATGCTGGCACGGGAAATCCATGCGCTTTCCAACCGCAAATATAAAGAAATGATTGCTGTGGATATGGGAACCATCACCGAATCTTTATTCGAGAGTGAGCTTTTCGGACATATAAAAGGGTCGTTCACTGATGCACACACCGACCGGACAGGTAAGTTCGAGGCTGCCGAAAAGAGTACGCTGTTTCTCGACGAAATAGGAAACTTGCCCTACCATCTGCAAGCAAAGCTACTAACCGCCATCCAACGGCGAAGCATTGTGAAAGTGGGAAGTAACACGCCAATTCCTATTGATATCCGACTGATATGTGCCACGAACCGGAACCTGCAGGAGATGGTAGCGAAAGGCGAATTCCGGGAAGACTTGCTCTACCGCATCAATACCATTCATGTGGAAATTCCTCCCCTGCGCGAACGGAAAGAGGATATTATCCCATTGGCCGAACGATTTATGGTTCACTTCTGCAAGCAATATGACAAGTCGTTGATGAAGTTCACTCCCGAAGCAAAGGATAAATTGACTGCGCATCCCTGGTATGGTAATATCCGCGAATTGGAGCACGCAATCGAAAAGGTGGTCATCATTAACGACGGGTTGCAAATCCCTGCGGAATTGTTCCAGTTATCCTCCCGAAAGACAGAAACTTCCGAGAAGAATATTTCCACCTTGGAAGAGATGGAAGTACAAATGATACGGAAAGCGCTGGATGCCTGTGCAGGAAATCTTTCGGCAGTAGCTGCGCAACTGGGAATTACCCGACAGACTCTCTATAACAAGATGAAAAAATTCGGATTATGAACCGGTATCTTCAATATATAACACG
>ERZ772872.4205-NODE-4205-length-10237-cov-7.314280_pt1 | contig 10237 bp, 7 predicted proteins | sample MGYA00512132_ERZ772872 | MGnify/ENA primary metagenome ERZ772872 (study PRJEB29015, sample SAMEA2737724) | human gut metagenome | biome: human gut; feature: human-associated habitat; material: faeces | place: China | collected 2012 ... | reverse complement strand
TTTCAGACAGTGGAGAGGCCGTTGCGCAGGCCGCACATTCTTCGCTCGTGCCGAGCCACAGTTTCGCCGTTTGGATCATGAAAATGATCCGCCAGGGACTTGATGCAGTGGGATTCCACCACAACGACCTGATCGAGGAGCTGATTTATGCGGCCATAGTGCTGGTTATGGCCATTTTTATCGGCGTGATCATACGCAAATCGGCGCTTTACACCGCCCGAAAAATCGTGGCTCTGCGTCACAGCCACGCCGCCGAACTGCTGCTGTCGCAGCGCGTGCTCCACACTTGCTCCAACATCATACCGCCGCTGGTGTTCCTGGCCCTGATTCCGTTCGCATTCTCGTCCAACCTGCGCATACTCGACTGGATTCTGCGTCTGGCCGGTGTCTACACCCTCATAACGTTCGCCATTGCCATGAACTCCATCCTCGTGTACTGCTGGACTCGGTTCGACGAACGCGAAAACACCCAGAACCATCCCCTCAAAGGGGTGCTCAACGTGTGTCAGGGCATTCTCTGGATAATCATCATAATTATCTCGATTTCAGTGCTTATAAACAGGTCGCCGATGACACTGCTTGCCGGGCTGGGCGCTTTCGCCGCGGCGCTGATGCTGATTTTCAAGGATTCGATTCTGGGATTCGTGGCCGGCATCCAGCTGTCGCAGAACGACATGCTCCGCGTGGGCGACTGGATCAACGTCCCCTCCACCATAGCCAACGGCATCGTGATGGATGTGACCCTGACGGTGGTGAAAGTGCAGAACTTCGACAACACCATGGTAATGCTGCCGCCCTACACGCTGGTATCCACCTCCTTCCAGAACTGGCGCAACATGTTTGCCGTAGGAGCGCGCATGATCGACCACAACATCTTCATCGACCACTCGAGCATCCGTCCGGCCACGCCCGAACTTCTTGCTGAAACAAGCAGGAAATATCCCCTTCTGGCCGACTTCATCGAAAAGCAGCAGAAAGCCAAGGAGATGGCAGGCAGCAAAGCCGTATTCACCCAGGAATACAACAACTCGCACGGAGTGAACGGCACCATCGACACCAACCTCGGCCTGTTCCGCGCCTATGCCTGCTGCTACCTCATGAACCATCCGCGCATCAATTCGCAGACCCAGGACATGCTCATATCCATGGATCCCCCCGAAAGCTACGGTGTGGCTCTGAACATCAACTGCTACTCCAACATGACCGGATGGGCGCAGTTCGAGGCCGTGAAAGCGGAAATCATCGAACACCTGCATGCCGCCGCGCCCGACTTCGGTCTGACAGTCTACAACACTCCCGACCGCAACCGCTTTGAAATCAGCACCGACAGCAACGCAACGGACATTTCTGCCGGCAACGGCCGCAACGGCGCACCTGTGTCTGGAGCACCTGCCGCCCGGGCTTCGTAAGTGTCGTCTGTAGCTTTTCCGAAATTTTTTCCTAAATTTGGGGTGCAATTAGGTCATCCGGCCTGATTTCACCACAAATTTCATAACACAACGACACATCTGATGAAAAACAATAATAACAGCGCGGCACAGGAAGAAAGCCGCCGACAGCAACAGGCCGAAGCTCCCGACAGCACCGACCGCCTTCGCGTGGGTATCACCCACGGTGATTTCAACGGCGTGGGCTACGAAGTGATACTCAAGATGCTTGACGACGCACGGATTCTTGAACTGTGCACACCCATAATCTACGGCAGTGCCAAGATTGCAGCCTTCTACCGCAAAAGTCTGGAACTCGCAGGGCCCTGGCAGCCGGTGCAGATAAATTCAGCCGCAGATGCCTCCGCCGACGCGGTCAACATCATAAACGTTATAGGCCAGGAGGCGCACATCACCCCCGGCGAAGCCTCGAAGGAGGCCGGCGAAGCAGCCTTCATCGCGCTCGAGCGCGCCGTCGAGGACCTCAAGAACGGACATATCGACGTGCTGCTGACCGCTCCGATCAACAAGAGTACAATACAGAGCGACACCTTCCGCTTCCCCGGACACACCGAATATCTGGCAGCTTCGGCGGCGGGGCTTTTCAACCGGATGCTGGCGCTGCGGGTGGAAAACGCTTTGCACCTGAACGGTTTTGTAAATACCGTCAACGGCTATCAGGCACTGGCTACGGTCATTGCTTCGGCAGCAATGTTTCTGCTGTTCCAGAATATCCGCATCCGCTCGGATTACTGGCGGCGCTGGGTCTTTCGGCTGGCACCGCTGTCCTTCGGGGTATACCTGCTGCACGACAGCGATTTTACCCGGGCGCTGCTGTGGCGGCTGGTAGACCTGCCCCGGTTCGGCGGGGCGCTGCTGCCCTCGCTGGCTTACCTGACTGGCGCGGTGCTGCTGATCGCCGTGGCGGGCTACGCGGTGGATGCCGTGTATCAGCGGCTCTACCGCCTGCTGCGCCTGCCCGCACTGGAAACAAAGCTGGATGCCCTGACTGCCTGCATTCTGCAAAGGATCGTCGGGAGTGAAAAAGCGTGAAAAAAGCGCTGTCACACGAGTTTTTGTGTGACAGCGCTTTTTTAGTTCATCGGCCCGGCCTTGTCGAACATCTGCTGTACCTGTGCGGCCAGCAGGGCGTGCTCCGGGGCCTGTAGCAGCGGGTCCTCCGCCAACATGGCCAGTGCTTCGCTCTGGGCGGCGTGGAGGGTGCGGGTGTCGTTCATCAGGTCGGCAATTTGCAATGTGGGCAGACCGTGCTGTCGGCTGCCGAAAAAGTCGCCGGGGCCGCGGGTCTCCAGGTCGTACTGGGCCACGGCAAAGCCATCGGTGGTGCTGCAGAGGAACTTCAGCCGCTTTTGCACCGCTTCGCCGGTATTGTCGCTGACCAGAAAGCACCAGCTCTCGGCGGCACCACGGCCCACCCGGCCGCGCAGCTGGTGCAGGGCGCTCAGGCCATAGCGCTCCGCGTTCTCGATGACCATGACGCTGGCGTTGGGCACGTCCACGCCCACCTCAATGACTGTGGTGGACACCAGTGCGTCCAGCCGCCCGGCCTTGAAATCCTCCATGACAGCGGCCTTCTCCTTGGGCTTGAGCTTGCCGTGCATCAGACCCACCCGGCGGTCGGGCAGCAGGGCCTTGGCAATGTCCTCGTAGTAGGTCTTGACCGCATTCAGCCCGCCGTCGGGGGTGTCCTCAATGGCGGGGCACACCAGATAGACCTGCCGCCCCTTGTCGATCTCCTGATCGAGGAAATGGTACAGGTCCCGCCGTTTTTTGCCGGTGATGCACCGGGTCTTGACCGGGGTACGGCCGGGGGGCAGCTCGTCCAAAATGGAGATGTCCAGGTCTCCGTAGAGGAGCAGGCCCAGTGTGCGGGGAATGGGGGTGGCGCTCATCACCAGAAGGTGCGGATTCACGGCCTTTTCGGCCAGCATGCCGCGCTGCCGCACGCCGAAGCGGTGCTGCTCGTCGATGACGGCCAGACCCAGCCGGGCAAACTCCACCCCCTCGCTGAGGATGGCGTGGGTGCCCACGATGAGGTCCGCTTCGTCGCCCCGGATGGCAGCCAGCGTGGTGCGCTTTGCAGCGGCTTTCATGCCGCCGGTGAGCAGGGCCACCCGCATGCCAAAGGGGGCCAACATCCGGTTCAGACCCTCGGCGTGCTGTGCGGCCAGGATCTCAGTGGGGGCCAGCAGAGCAGCCTGATATCCGGCCCGGATGCAGGCCCAGATGGCGGCAGCCGCTACCAGCGTTTTGCCGCTGCCCACGTCACCCTGTAACAGGCGGTTCATGGAGTGCTCCCCAGCCATGTCGGCCAGGATCTCATCCACAGCCCGGCGCTGAGCACCGGTGGGAGAGAAGGGCAGGCTGGCCCAGAAAGGTTCCGGGTCTGTGGGCTGCATGGGGGCACCGGTGGCGGCGGAGCCGCGGTTCTTCATGCGGCCGATGCCCAGCTGCAGCACCAGAAGCTCTTCATAGATGAGCCGCCGCCGGGCCGCAAAGGCTTCTTCTTCGGTGGCAGGGCGGTGGATGGCCCGCACGGCTTCGGCCTTGGAAGGCAGGCGGTATTTGCGGCGCATCTCCTCCGGCAGTGGGTCGGGCAGAAGCTCGGCATGGGGCAGCAGCTGCCGCACGCACTTGGCAATGGCACTGCTGGAAAGACCCTCGGTCTGGGGGTACACGGCCTCGAACGGGGCTGCCTGCACCTGTTCGGCAGTGCGCACCAGCGGGTTGACCATCTGACGCCGCAGCATCCCGCCGGTGACGATGCCCTGAAAATAGTATTCCTGCCCGATCTCCAGTTTCTGGGCGGCATAGGGGTTGTTGAACCAGGTGATCTCCAGCCCGGACACGTCATCCCCGGCGGTGACCCGCTCCATCCGCCGCCCGCCGGGCAGGATGCGCCCGCCGGGCTTGGCAAACACCTCTGCCTTGACCACGCATTCCGTGTCGGCAGGGGCTTCCGCAATGGAGTAGGGCTTCGTAAAGTCGATGTATTTACGGGGATAATGGCACAGAAGGTCGGCCAGCGTCACGATGCCCAGCTTCTCGAACCGCTCGGCGGTCTTGGGGCCTACCCCTTTCAGGTAGCGCACCGGCGTGTCCGGCGTGAGGGTGATGCGATTTTCGGTGGGCATGGCTGGTCAGCTCCTTTCCTGGATGCAATATAGCCATTGTAACACGGAGCGACAGCGGATGCAAATGGCCCAAAAAGGAAAAAACGGCAGGACCTTTGCCTTTGGGCAGGAACTGTGGTACACTCGGAAGAAAAAGAGGGGAGACTATTTATGGAGATCCGCAAGGGGACCTTAAAGGACTTGGAGGCCATTGCAGCGGTGGAGGCGGCCTGCTTCCCGGCGGCAGAGGCGGCTACGGCAGAGGAGTTTGCCGGGCGGCTGCAGCAGTACAGCGATCATTTTTGGCTGCTGTGGGAGGGGGAAAGGCTGCTGGCCTTTGTGGATGGTTTTTGCACCGACTGGCCGGACCTGACCGATGAGATGTACGCCGACGCCTCCCTCCACCGGGAGAATGGTGCCTGGCAGATGATCTTTGGGGTAAACACCATCCCGGCCTGCCGCAGACAGGGGTACGCCGGGCAGCTGCTGCAGCAGGCCATTGCCGACGCCCGGGCCCAGGGCCGGAAGGGGCTGGTACTGACCTGCAAGGAGGCTCTGGTGCACTACTATGCAAAGTTCGGCTTTGTGAACGAGGGTGTTTCCGGATCTACCCACGGGGGCGTGGTGTGGTACCAGATGCGGTTGAAGTTCTGAGGGAAACGATCTGGAGTGGCCTCCGCTTTGCTCCGGCCGTATTCAGCGGAAGAATAATTTTTAAGAGAGCAATGCCGGAGCGTCTGCGGACGCTCCGGCATTGCATTTTCACTGGAGGGGGCGTAAAGGTAAACGGCATTTGCAGTGCCGCTTTCTGCGAAAGTGCGGCACTGCGGCAGACTTTTCGGCTTAACTGCAAAGTGACCGGTTTCGCCAGAGGCTTTCCCTTTGAGGAAAGACTTCCCCCGCTCCGGGGAAGATGTCACCGCAGGTGACAAAAGGGGGAGTCTGTCACCGTAGGTGACGGAGAGGGCGAGGAGGCTGATAGGGAACAGCCGCAAAAGCAAAAAATCCCGGAAGCCTCAGCTTCCGGGAATCTTTTGGAGGTGACGACCAGATTTGAACTGGTGGATGAGGGTTTTGCAGACCCTTGCCTTACCACTTGGCCACGTCACCATATTTGGAGTGAATATTTCCACTCCATTTGGAGCGGCCGACGAGGCTCGAACTCGCTACCTCCACCTTGGCAAGGTGGCGCTCTACCAGATGAGCTACGGCCGCATATTCGGTGCATTTATCCTTGCACCCTCCCGTTTTTTAACGGGGCCCCCGCAAAAATTTGCGAAGCAAATGTTTGTGGGGAAGCCATTTCTTGTTTCAGTTGGAAATATATACAATAGTTTGATGTATCATTTGAATGAATATCGGATATTGCAAGAAAAGAAAGAATATATTTTGATTCCAATAGAAAATACTAAAGAATTATCAAAAAGATTAAAATATCTTGAATCATTAGATTTAAAGGATAAATCATCTGAGGAAAGAGAAAAGTTAGAAGAGTTATTTAATATTCCCATGTTATATTATAGAGAAATGTATGGAAAATATTATGATTTACCATTAGATGATATGTTATATCAAGAGTTAATTACAGAAGAACAATATAGTAAATTAAAAGATTATGGTATTACAGATGAATGTAGAAATTGTATAGACAAATTGGAAAGAGATGAATTGACAGATCAAAAAGGGTATGAGATAAGAGCGCGATTGTTCCATGGAACGATACTCCAAATTAATAGGATGTCAAAAATATTAGATGTGGTGGGACGAAAAATAAAGAGTGAAAATTATAAATTAGATAATTATTTTGATGATTTATATTTTAGAGAAGTTATTGAAACATCGGAAGAATTTATTAGAGAAATGGAAGAAAGAGCAGAAGCAGATGCAGAATATTATGCAGAACATCCAGAATTATTAGAAGAGACGGAAAGAGATATTTTAGAACAAAAAATTTTAGAGGGAATTTGGGATGAAGATAAAGAAAAAATAAAAAAGAATTTTGCAGAAATAGATCCAAAAGATAAAGGAATACAAAATGATTTAACAATGTGTATAGCTAAGAAAGTAATGAAAGATAGAGAACTTAGAAGACTGTATTATGAAAAATATGGTATTAAGTATAAAAATCAAAATAAAAATAGGGTATTGTATAAGATGAAAATGTTATTAAAAAATTATTTAAATGGAATGCTTAAGAAGTCACGATAATCGATTTATGGGTTTATAAAAACTACTACAGTAGTAAGTGCTTTATCTAAGGGTGGATTTTCAATCCACATAAATCCTGTCATAATGATTGCTAGATGCTAGCGTTTTACTTCCATCGTTTGCTAGATGAATGAAAATGCTAGTACTTTACTACAATTATGGAGGAGTACAATGAGAGCAAAAAGACGTACCGAACAGGAACAGTATGATATCATTATGGAATGCAGACAGAGCGGACTTTCTGATCACCAGTGGTGTCTGGAACATGATATCAATCCTGGGACTTTTTATAACTGGGTCCGCCGTTTTCGTAAACAGGCCTGTGAATTTCCAGCACCGGCAGGAAAAGACAGGTTTCAGGCAGTTCATCAGGAAGTCGTGAAAATGGAGATCATTCCAGACCATCCTTCAGACTTTTTCGAACAGCCATCTATGGAAGATAGTGTAGAAATCACAAAACCTGTTGCAGCAATGGAACTTCAGATCGGAAAAGCTGTTCTGAGGATCAGTAATCAGACAGATCCAAGATTACTGGAACAAACATTAAAACTTCTGGGAGCTTTCTCATGTTAGGCGATATCTCTGTTGTGGATGATATCTATATTGTCTGTGGATATACAGATATGAGAAAACAGATCGACGGATTATGTGCTATCGTAAAAGATCAGCTGCATATGGATCCAAAACAGAGAGCCTTATATCTTTTCTGTGGCCGGAGATGTGACCGGATCAAAGCACTTTTATATGAAAACGATGGCTTTGTACTATTATATAAAAGACTGACCGTTTCCGAAGGAAGATACCGCTGGCCAAGGAATAAAAATGAAGTACAGCCGATCACCTGGAGACAGTTCGACTGGCTGATGTCAGGTCTGGAGATTGAACAGCCAAAAGCGATCAAACCAAAAAATCCGGATGATGAAAAAGATTGAGAAAGTCCCTATTTTACTAGGGATTCAGCCGATCTTATGGTATAATAAGAGTAACAAAAAAAAGGAGTTTTATACCATGGATTCAGGCAGAAATGATATCCGGCTGATCGAGCTGAAGGATACGATCTCACAACTAAATCAGACGATCCGTCTGCAGACGGAGATGATCAAAGATCTTCGGAAAACGATCGAAGAGCATCATGCATCCGATGAGAAGAAAGACCAGATCATCTCAAACCTGCAAGCAGAGATCTCTTATCTGAAAGCAAAGCTTTTTGGGACTTCCAGTGAAAAGAGACCAAAAGATGATCTTCCGGGACAGTTGAGCCTGTTTGATGAGCTTATGGAGAAAGAACCGGCAAAAGAGATCGAACCGGAATATATTGAGATCAAAGCCCATGAAAGAAAGCGGAAAAAGAAACCGGATCTTAACGAACAGTTCCGTGATATCCCTGTCCGTCAGGAATTCGTTGACACTCTGACAGAAGAACAGAAAACATGCAGTATCTGCGGAACAAAGATGGTCGAGATCGGTCATGAACTGATCCGAAGTGAAGTCATCTTTACACCGGCGAAACTGGAACGTGTGGAATATATCGCTACAACTTATGGATGCCCAAAGTGCAAAGAAACGGAGGAACCGCAGTTCGTTAAAGATAACGGGATTCCTGCACTTCTGCGTGGAAGTTATGTGTCTCCATCGCTTGCAGCACATGTGATCTGTCAGAAGTTCATGAACGCAATGCCACTGTACCGGCAGGAAAAAGACTGGGAACAGCTGGGAGCAACGATCACGAGAGCTTCCATGGCAAGATGGATCATCCACTGTTCCAAAACATACTTTCAGCCAATATATGAATATTTTGAGAAACAGCTGAAGAAACGAAAGTTTCTGATGATGGATGAGACCCGCCTTCAGGTGTTAAAGGAAGAAGGCCGGAGAGACCAGACACAGTCATTTATCTGGGTGGTACGCAGTGGGGAAGACGGACTGCCAAAGATCGTGCTCTATCATTATACGGAAACAAGAGCAGGAAAACATGCCGTTGGATTTCTGGATGGTATCAAACCGGGATATTACTTTATGGCAGACGGATATCATGGATATAATCTGTTAAAGGACGGGAAACGCTGCTGTTGTTATGCACATATCCGCAGATACCTTCTGGAAGCGATCCCGAAAGGTCATGAAAAAGATTATTCAGATCCGGCAGTTCAGGGAGTCTTATATTGTGATAAACTGTTTGAATATGAACGACGTTATCTTGTAAAAGGGCTTTCGCCAGAACAAAGAAAGAAACGACGTCTCAAAGATGAAAAACCAGTCATTGAGGCTTTTTTGTCATGGCTTGATGCACAGACTCCGGTAAAAGGAAGCCGTCTTGATCGTGCTGTAACCTATATTAGTGTTTGAGAGATCACAAACAATATTAGGAATCGAAAAGATACACTGATGACATATTTGGAAGATGGCCGGTGTAGTCTCAGTAATAATCTGAGTGAGAATGCGATCCGTCCGATCACGATCGGACGAAAGAACTGGCTGTTCTGTGATTCTACAGATGGAGCACATGCCAGCGTGGTCTGTTTCACAATGATTGAGATGGCAAAAGCATATGATCTAAACGTTTATAAATATTTAAATTTCTTATTGGAAAAACGACCAAATGCAAGAACTGCTCAAAAAGAATTAGAAAAGTTAGCACCATGGAATGAAGAAGTACAAAGAATGTTTGCTAGAAAAATGAAGTAAAGTACTAGCATTCTATTATTCTAGCAACACCCTAAGATTAATCGCTTACTGAAAACGCAGCAACCTATTAGTGTAATTTTTGATAATATAGACTGGAAAATTTCTATAGGTATAACAGTATTATATGCAGGTACGATTATTTTAACTAAGATTTTTAGTAATTGTTAATGTGAAACAATATCAGGAAACATGGATTAGACATTCTGCTCATAAGCATGATATAAATGTTGAAATGTTTAGATTTTCAGAAGGAATAGAATGTTATAAAGAAAAGAATAAGCAAGAAAAGATAGAAATTTTGAAAAAGAATATGTTAGAAATATGGAATAAAAACCAGAAAAAATTTGAAGAAAATATGCAAGAAGAAGAAAAGATAGATGTGTCGTTGGAGAATATTGAATCATGGATTGGTAGGGTAGCAGGAAAATAAAAGAGTCAAGAATGAAAATGTGTTATTAATTTTTACATCTTCAAATGTTAGGAGAGATTATGGAAATTAAAAAGCAAATAAGGCAATTGATAAGGTTGTTAAAAAATAATATTTGGATGCTGGTTTGTATAATTATTATTTTATTTATTAAAATTAAAAATTGTGAGATTCCAGTAATAGGTATAATTGCACAAAATTCAGCATTGTCCATAATTTTTATAAAGCCAATAAAAGGAAGTATATATGCCGAAATTTTAGATTTTTGTGATATATTAGGAATGTCAGTTTTAGCAAGTTTAGTTTTTCTTTTTTTTAGTGTATATATTCCAAATTATAAGAAAAATAAATTAAAA
>ERZ772872.4204-NODE-4204-length-10237-cov-7.915537_pt1 | contig 10237 bp, 8 predicted proteins | sample MGYA00512132_ERZ772872 | MGnify/ENA primary metagenome ERZ772872 (study PRJEB29015, sample SAMEA2737724) | human gut metagenome | biome: human gut; feature: human-associated habitat; material: faeces | place: China | collected 2012 ... | reverse complement strand
TGTGGCTTATCAATACCGTTCCCTACAAGGGCGGGCATTTCGCCGCGTTCCCGCCGAAGCTGGCGGAAACCTGCATTTTGGCGGGCTGTCCCAAGGGCGGCATTGTGCTTGACCCGTTTTTCGGCAGCGGCACGACGGGGCTTGCGGCAAAAAGCCTTGACCGCCATTACATCGGCATTGAACTGAACTATGACTATTGCACCCTTGCAAGGGCGCGGATCGGAGGTGAAACAAATTGAGCAAAAAGCTGAAACCCCGCGATAAAATTACGCAGAAAATGAGCCGGGACGGGCTTATCGAGGTCAACGAAACCGCAGGCACCGCCGAGCTGGTCAGCGGGCGCGAACAGGACGCGGATTTTTCCAAGCAGCCCGAACAGGCGGCGCAGGAAGCCGCGCAGCAGCTTCCGCACCCATCCGGCGGCGCGGCAGCTCGTCCCCATACTTCGGAGCTTTCCCCGAAGCGGGACGACGCCGCAGCCGAGCGTGTTTTAGAGCATATCGACGCTGCCCATACCCGCGCAGCATCCAAAAAGGCGATAAAGCGAGTGCAGCGGGAAGCGGCGGCAAAAACAAAGACCTCACGCCTGCAATTCACCGAAGAAGAACGGGCGACGCCGGAGCTTCAAAAGGCGATCCGCAAATCGGAAAGAGCCGCCGACCGCTTGGACGAAGCGCGGGCGGCTATTCCGAAGAAGAAAGCCTTGACAAAAGAGCGCATCTTTGACGAAGCCGCAGGCAAGGGCAAAACCCGCCTGCGCTTTGAGGAAAAGGAAAAACCCATACCGGGCGGCAGGCAGCAGCATAACCCCCTCTCCCGCCCTATGCAGGAGGTCGGCGTTTTCGTCCACAATAAGATACATTCCGTTGAAAAGGACAACTCCGGCGTGGAGGGAGCGCACAAGAGCGAGGAATTAGCCGAGCGCGGCATCCGGGCGGGGGCGCGGCAGGTGCGAAAGAGCCGCCGCAGCCGCAAGCTGAAACCCTACCGGGCGGCGGCAAAAGCGGAAAAAGCCGCATTTAAGGCAAACGCCGATTTTCAGTATCAAAAGGCGCTGCACGACAACCCGCAGCTTGCCGCGTCTAACCCCGTTTCCCGGTTTTGGCAGAAGCAGCAGATCAAGCGGCAGTATGCAAAGGCGGTACGAACGGGCGGCGCAAAATCCGCAAGGAAAGTCGCAGAAAACACCCGTAAGGCAGCGCAGAAAACCGCCGAAGCGACGAAAAAGGCCGTCGCCTTTGTAGGGCGGCATTGGAAAGCCTTTCTGATTGCCGGGTGTGCGCTGCTCCTGCTTATCATGCTGATGTCCGCCATTTCCTCCGGCTCTGCTCTCTTTTCGGGGCTTGTCAACGGCGTAATCGGAACCTCTTACACATCGGAGGACAGCGACCTTGTAGCGGTGGAAAACAATTATGCGGCAAAGGAAAACGATCTGCAAAGCAGGATAGACAATATCGAGCGCGATTATCCGGGCTATGACGAATACCGCTACGACCTTGCGTACATCGGGCATAACCCCCATGAATTAGCATCATACCTGACCGCCCTGTTGCAGAGCTACACCCCGCAAAGCGCACAGGCAGAGCTTGACCGCATTTTCAATCTGCAATACAAGCTGACCGTCACGGAAGAAATCGAGGTGCGCTACCGCACGGAACGGCGCACAGGCAGCTACACGGACGCGGAGGGCAACACCCATACCTATACCTACACCGTTGAAGTCCCATATAACTATTACATTCTCAATGTAACGATGACGAACAGATCCATATCCTCTTTTGTATCGGAGCTTCTAACGCCGGAGCAGCTTGAAATGTACCGTGTCTATTTGCAAACAAGCGGCAACAAACCCCTCGTTTTTGGCGGCGGCTCTGCGGACACTTCCGCGTCCGAGGATTTAAGCGGCGTACAGTTTGTAAACGGTACGCGCCCCGGCAACACCGCCCTTGTGGATATAGCGAAGTCGCAAGTCGGCAATGTAGGCGGTGCGCCTTACTGGAGCTGGTACGGCTTTGACAGCCGCGTGGCTTGGTGCGCCTGCTTTGTGTCATGGTGCTACGGACAGGCTGGACTTTCCGAGCCGCGCTTTGCGGGCTGTCAGTCGCAGGGCGTTCCGTGGTTTACCTCTCACGGGCAATGGGGCGCGAGGGGTTATGAGAATATCGCTCCCGGCGACGCCATCTTTTTTGATTGGGATTTAGATGGCAGCGCAGACCATGTAGGTATCGTAATCGGCACAGACGGAAGCCGCGTTTACACCGTGGAGGGTAATTCCGGCGACGCCTGCAAAATCAGAAGCTATCCTCTTGATTACGCCTGTATCAAGGGCTATGGGCTGATGAATTGGAATTAAAATTTGAAAGGAGTTTTGACAGTATGACAAACAGCAAAATTGACCGCATTGAAAAGGAAATGCAGAAAACGCGGGAGAAAATCACCGAGTATCAGAACAGGCTGAAAGAGCTTGCGGCGCAGAAAACCGAAGCGGAAAACCTGCAAATCATCGCTCTTGTGCGCTCCATGCGCGTAACCCCCGCAGAGCTTACCGCCCTGCTTTCCGGCGAGCCGATCCCCGGCATTGCCGCCGCAGGGACAGACTACATGGAACAGGAGGAAATCGAAGATGAAGAATAAAGGTTTTTTCAAAACAGCCGCCGCCCTGCTTGCCGCCCTTGTCCTCTTGGGCGGCTTTTCCGTTACCGCCTATGCGGATGGCGGCGATTACTACGACTATGAGGACGAATATAGCGAGGAAGTCACGGGCGGCATGGAGCCGCAGCCCCTTACGCCGGACGGTAATCTGTCGCTGATTGATGACATTGAGGGAGAAGCAGCCGAGGACAAGCAGTTTATCATTGTGCAGAGCAAAAACGGCAACTACTTTTACATCATTGTTGACCGCGCCGCCGAGGGCGAAAACACCGTACATTTTCTCAATCAGGTGGACGAAGCCGACCTGATGGCGCTCATGGAGGGCGACAGCGGCAAGGCGCAGGCTCCCGCCGTTTGCACCTGTAAGGACAAATGCAAGGCGGGCGCAGTCAATACCGTTTGCCCGGTATGCTCTGTCAATATGACCGAATGTGCAGGCAAGGAAGCCGTGCCGGAGCCGGACGATGCGCCGCCGGAGAAAGAAAAAAGCAATGCGGGCGGGATTGTGATCTTCCTTGTCGTTACCCTGCTTGCCGGTGGCGGCGCGTTCTACTACTTTAAGATTATGAAGCCGAAGCAGGGTATCAAGGGCGACACCGACCTTGACGATTTCGACTTTGACGATTACGACGAGGACGAGCCGGAAGCAGGCAGCGAGGAACAGGAGGACGAGGAATGAGGTTAGTCATTGCAGAGAAGCCGAGTGTAGCGCAGAGTATCGCCGCCGCCCTTGGCGTAAAGAACAAAAAGGACGGATATATGGAGGGTGGCGGCTACCTCATTTCATGGTGCGTGGGGCATTTGGTGGAGCTTGCGGAAGCCGCCGCCTATGGGGAGCAGTACAAAAAGTGGAGCTATGACAGCCTGCCGATCCTGCCGCAGCCGTGGCAATATACCGTATTCAAAGACAGGCAAAAGCAGTTCAAAATCCTAAAAGGCCTCATGTGCCGCAGCGATATTTCCGAGGTTGTCAACGCCTGCGACGCAGGGCGCGAGGGCGAGCTGATTTTCCGCCTTGTCTACCATGCGGCGGGGTGCGATAAGCCCTTTTCCCGCCTTTGGATTTCCTCTATGGAGAAAAACGCAATCAAAAAGGGCTTTGCGGAGCTGAAACCCGGCGAAGCGTATGACGCGCTCTATGCGTCGGCTCTGTGCCGCGCAAAAGCGGACTGGATCATCGGCATCAACGCCACCCGCCTTTTCTCCGTCCTTCACGGCAAAACTCTAAACGTGGGGCGCGTTCAGACGCCAACCTTAAAAATGCTTGCAGACCGGGACGCGGCGATCACCTCTTTCAAGAAAGAAACCTACCATATCGTCCGTCTTGATGTGGGCGGCGCGGAAGCGGCAAGCGCAAGGATCTCCGACGCAGCAGATGCGGAAGCCCTCAAAACGGCTTGCGAAGCGTCGCAGGCCGTTTGCATTTCGGTGAGGCGTGAGAGGAAAACCGAGCAGCCGCCCCGCCTGTTTGACCTTACGGGCTTGCAGCGGGAAGCTAACCGCATTTACGGTTACACCGCAAAGCAGACCCTTGACCTTGCACAAGCCCTTTACGAAAAGCGGCTGCTTACCTACCCGCGAACGGACAGCAATTATCTGACCGACGACATGGGCGATACGGCGGTGCATATCGCCGCGCTGCTTGTCGGCAAGCTGCCCTTTATGAAAGGCGCGGCGTTTACGCCGGACATAGCCCGGACGCTTGACAGCAAAAAGGTGTCCGACCACCACGCCATTATTCCGACAATGGAGCTTGCAAAAGCAGACCTTGCCGCGCTGCCGGAAAGCGAAAGAAATATCCTCATTCTTGCCGGGGCGCGTCTGCTGTTCGCCGCCGCCGAGCCACACATTTTTGATGCGGTAACGGCGGTGTTTTCCTGTGCCGATACCGAGTTTACGGCAAAGGGAAAGACGGTTCTTTGCGACGGGTGGAAAGAGCTTGAACGACGCTACCGGGCGATGCTGAAAGGAAAGCCCGACGCCGAGGGCGACGAGGAAAACGAGCTTATTTTAGATGCGCCGACCTTTGCCGAGGGACAGAGCTTTGATAGTCCAGCCGCAAGAGTTACGGCGCACGACACGCAGCCCCCGAAGCCGCACACGGAAGCAAGCCTGCTTTTGGCTATGGAACGCGCCGGAAGCGCGGACACTGACCCGGACGCAGAACGTAAGGGGCTTGGCACTCCCGCTACCCGCGCCGCTGTGATTGAAAAGCTGGTCAAATCCGGCTTTGTGCAGCGCAAGAGAAAACAGCTTATCCCAACCAAAAACGGCAACAACCTCGTTTGCGTTCTGCCCGATACGCTGACCTCTCCGCAGCTTACCGCCGAATGGGAAAACGCTCTGACGCAGATTGCAAGGGGCGCAGCCGAGCCGGAGAACTTCATGCGGGGCATTGAAGAAATGGCGCGGGAGCTGGTGAAAGCCTATCCGTTTCTTTCCGAAAATCAGAAAGACCTGTTCAAAGAGGAAAAGGCGGTGATCGGCAAATGCCCCCGCTGCGGCGGGAATGTCTGCGAGGGCAGGAAAAACTACTACTGCGAAAAGAAGGGCTGCGCCTTTGTCATGTGGAAAAACGACCGTTTCTTTGAGGAACGCAAAACCGCCTTTACCCCGAAAATTGCCGCCGCGCTGCTTGCGGGCGGCAAGGCGAAGGTCAAAAAGCTGTATTCCCCTAAAACGGGTAAAACCTATGACGGAAGCATTGTATTAGCCGATACGGGCGGGAAATACGTCAACTACCGTATCGAGCTTGCGAGGGACAAAGAACTTACGCAGCAAGCATAGGAAAGGGGTACCCTTTCCGTAAAATCCCCGTTCTGACGCAGAATGGGGATTTTGCTTGTTGGGAAGCTTCCCAAACCCTCTACACAAACGAACTGAAAGGAGCGAATGAATGAGCGAACAATTTTCTATCTTGATTGACAGCCACAGCCGTTTTGAAACGGGCGCACCGGGCGGCGCATGGCTTCCCATGCCCGCTACACAGGAGCAGCTACACGCGGCTATGCGTAGCGTCGGTATTACCGCCGACAACCCGCAGGATTTTTTTGTGGGCGGCTTTGCAAACACCGAGGATTGCCCGTTTGACGTGCCACTTGCCGTTATCCAAAGCGGCAGCATGGACGAACTGAACTATTTAGGAAAGCTGCTTGAAATGCAGCGTGACGAGGACAAAGCAAAGTTTGCGGCGGCGGTAACACTTGGCGAGTATGCCGGAAATCTGAAAGACCTTATCAATCTTGCACAAAACCTTGATTGCTACTGGCTTTATCCCACCGTCCAAAGCGAGGAAGATTACGGCTATTACCTTATCGACGAGCTGGACGAATTGGAACTGCCCGAAGAAGCAAAAAAGTATTTCATGTACGAGGAATACGGGCGCGACGCCGCTATCAATGACGGGGGACGCTTCACCGAGCAGGGCTATGTTTACAACAATAAAAACACCTTTTCGGAGTGGTACAACGGGCGCGATATTCCTAAAGAATACCGCATTATGAGCTACCCGCAGCCGACGCGCCCTGACCCGGAAAAGGTGGAGATGGATGCCGCCGCGATGCAGGCAGCGCCCCTTACTGTCGAGCCGCCGCAGCCGCAGCCCGTTATCCCTATCAACCTTACCGCAGAGAAGCCAGCCGAAAAGCTCAAGGAGATTACCGACCGTTTGGAGCAAGGCATTACGGAGCTGTTCGACAGCGAACGCTACAAGGAGTATTTGCGCGTCATGTCAAAGTTTCATAATTACAGCTTCAACAACACCCTCTTGATCGCCATGCAGAAGCCCGATGCTTCCCTGATCGCGGGCTTTACCGCTTGGAAAAACCAGTTTCAGCGCAACGTCAAAAAAGGCGAAAAAGGCATTAAGATTATCGCCCCGTCGCCGTTCAAAATCAAGCAGGAAACGGAGAAAATCGACCCGCAGACCCAAAAGCCCGTGATCGGCAGGGACGGAAAGCCCGTCACCGAGGAAAAGGAGATCACTATACCCGCCTACAAGGTGGTGTCCGTCTTTGACGTGTCCCAAACCGAGGGAAAGGAATTGCCGGATATTGCCGTGGACGCGCTGACGGGCGATGTGGAGCAGTACAGTGATTTTTTCGCAGCCCTTGAAAAGACCTCTCCCGTCCCCATTGGCTTTGAGAAAATCGAGGGCGGCGCACACGGCTATTATCACTTGGAGGACAAGCGTATTGCGCTTGACGAGGGCATGAGCGAGCTGCAAACGCTCAAAACCGCCATTCACGAAATCGCCCACGCAAAGCTGCACGATATTGACCTGAACGCTCCCAAAGACGAGCAGCAGCCCCGCGTAGACCGCCGCACCCGCGAGGTGGAAGCGGAAAGCGTCGCCTACACCGTTTGCCAGCATTATGGACTTGATACGTCGGACTACTCTTTTGGCTATGTTGCCGGGTGGAGCAGCGGGCGGGAGCTTGCGGAGCTGAAAAGCTCCCTTGAAACGATCCGCTCTGCCGCCGCAGACATCATCAACAGCATTGACGGACATATCGCAGAGCTGCAAAAGCAGCACGAAGCCGAGAAAGCCGCGCCCGATCTTGACGCCGCGCAGGAGGCACAGAGCGAAAAAGCTGCCCCGCCCCTTACGGACTTGCAGAAAAAAGCCGCCGCAATCGCAGAGAAACACGAGGCGCTTTCCACACAGGAAAAAATCGGAGTGATTGCGCAGGCGTTCGGCGGTACTGCGGGCAGGATTGAAACGTCGCCCTGCACGGGAAAATGGCGCGGTACAAGCGATATATCCATCCGCTTTGATAACGGCGCGTCCCTGTTTCTCGGCAACCGCCTTACGCCGAAAGCAAAGACCGCAGCGGTACAGCGGGAGCTTGTCAACGCTGCCCTGCTGCGGTACAACCCGGAGATCGTCAGCGCGACAAAGGAAGCCGCTCTCGCTTCCCTCATGGAGCGCGAAGCAAAGGACAATGCCATTGCCGCGCAGAAGGGCTTGAAGCCCTACACCCTGCTCAACGTTGAGTTCAACGACGGCGCGGACAGTCAAAGCAGCGGATATATGGGCTGGTACTATGTGACACTGGCAATAGACGGAAAAATCTGTTCCCATATCGAAACCGGGCTGAATTACGACATTGCGGATGGCAAGGTGAGCGCAGAACCCACGCGGGAGAAGTATTTTGCGGCGGGCGCATTGAAGGATAGTGAAGTGGACTATGTTTTCAACAACGTCGGCTTTTCCTCTACTTCCGGGCTGTATGCGCTCCCCGTCAGCGATGCCGTTTTGCAACGTGCCGAAAAGACACTTGCGGAGCGCACAAAGGCGCAGGAGCCGGACAGGGACAGCTTTTCCATTTACCAGCTCAAACGCGGCGACGAAACGCGGGATTTGCGCTTTGAGCCTTACGACCGTCTGACCGCAACGGGACACGCGGTTGATCCTGCGAACTATGACCTGATCTATTCCGCGCCCCTTGCACCGGGTACGAGCCTTGAAGCTATTTTTACCCGCTTTAATATCGACCACCCGAAAGACTTTAAGGGACACAGCCTTTCCGTTTCCGATGTGGTGGTACTGCATCAGAACGGGCAGGACACGGCGCATTACGTTGACAGCATCGGCTATCGACAGACGCCGGAGTTTTTGCAGCCGCAGAATTATCTAAAGCACGTTGAGGATATTGTGGAGCAGAACGACAACAATTTTGACGGTATCATCAACAACACGCCGCAGACGCCCACCGTCGGGGAATTGGAGCAGAAAGTAAAGGCGGGTGAGCCGATTTCCCTGATTGACCTTGCGAACGCCATCCATGCCGATAAGGAGCGCGGCAAAGAGGAAAAGCCCTCAATCCGTGCGCAGCTTCGGGCGGCAAAGGAGCAGACCGCCCAAAGAAAGGCGCAAAGGAGCAAAACGCAGGATTTGGAAAGGATCTGATCGTATGCAGAAGTTTGAAAACGTGGATATATTGGCTTGCCTTGATGCGGTGATGAAGCAGAACACCGGCTTTTACCAAAGTGATTTTGAGATTGACAAGAAGATCATTCACGAGGCTGCTGCAAGCCCCGACCGTGAGGACAGGTTGCTTTTGTGGCTTTCCCGCCCGTCCGGGACGCATTGCTTCCGGGAGCGCGACGTTTTTCTCAAAGACACCCGCCCATACAACACATGGAAGTTCCACGGGGAGCAGACACACGACCGTATTCTTGCCTATGCCGTGGAGCTGACGGGCAGGGAGCGCGGCAAAATCCGGGGAAACCTCTATGAGCTGGACTATGCCGCCCATTTCCGGCACGTTCGGGAGCAGGCGCTTCCCGCAGACACCGTAACGCTTTTCTATGAGCGCGGCGAGCGCAGCCAGCCGACAAATAGATACCTTGGCGGTTCACCCGATCCGCAGTATGGCGCGTTTCTTCGCTTTGAGGTGCAGCCAAACGCCCCCGAAGCCTTGCGCGATCTTTTGCATGAGGAACGGCGCAGCCGTGAGCAGCTTTCACCGGGGGACTTCAAGGCGCATATTGCCGCCCTGCGCGACGGGCTGATTGAAGCCGAAGCGCGGCGCATCGTTGCCGAAATGAAACGTCAGTACAGCCCCAACAGCCCGAACAAAACCCACTACATGACAGAGCTTTCCCCGGCGTTTATGATGCTTGCGTCGAGCCGGGACGTTGACCGCCTTTTCTCGCTGCTTCCCTACAAGACGCTGACCTTTTCCAAAATCGAGGGCAGGCACGGTATTTATGCGCTGATCGACAAGAACGAAAACCGCGACCGGGATATTCGCAAGCCCCGCCCCTCTATCCGGGCGCAGCTTGCCGCCGACAAGAAGAAAGCCGCTCCGAAGCGGGCGGCAAAAACAAAACATCACGAAATGGAGGTATGAGCATGAACCGATTTACCGTTGAGGAAACAAATCTTATCAGCATCTACATCGCCGATACGCGCGGGGAGCTTATCGGGGAAATGACGGGTGCGCTGCCCTATATGGACGGCGAAATGCGCGAGCTTGCCTTGCGTACCCTTGCAAAGCTCCGCGCCATGAGCGACGCCGACTTTGCCGCTCTCGCCGTATCTGCCGCCGACGAAGTATGAGCGAGCTGAAACGGCTGACGCCGCAGCAGAGCCGAAAAGCGAACGCCCTTATCAAGAAAACCTGCTGCAACTGTATGGGCGGGAACTGCATTTTGCTGGACGATGGGGACGAGTGCGTTTGTCCGCAGCTCATTTCCTATTCGCTTCTTTGCAGGTGGTTTCAAAACGCCGTACTTCCCGCCGACAAGCTGCTTTACGCGGAGATTTACCAAGCCGAGGACAGGCGGCGGTGCGCCGAGTGCGGCGCGGCGTTTGCGTCCACCTCAAACAGCGTCAAATACTGCCCGGACTGCCGCAAGCGGATCACCCGCAGGCAAGCCGCCGAGCGGATGCGGAAACGACGCGCCCGTGTTACGCAGTAGGCGCGAAAAAGCCCTTGCGCCATGCCGCTTTTCAGACGCGATTTGAGCATGACAGGGGAATTATACCTAAACCCGCAAAAACAGTGTTCTACTGCGTAACAGACACTTAAAGCAGCACCCACGAACAGACGGGGCGCGGTGGCCATCATCGGCTGCC
>ERZ772872.4196-NODE-4196-length-10244-cov-2.587791_pt1 | contig 10244 bp, 8 predicted proteins | sample MGYA00512132_ERZ772872 | MGnify/ENA primary metagenome ERZ772872 (study PRJEB29015, sample SAMEA2737724) | human gut metagenome | biome: human gut; feature: human-associated habitat; material: faeces | place: China | collected 2012 ... | reverse complement strand
CTATGAGGGCAAGCGTGGGAGTCTGCACGCGCCCCACGGACAGAACGTTGCTGTTCTGTGCATATTTAAGGGAGTAAAGACGCGTGGCGTTCATGCCGAGAATCCAGTCGCCGATGGCGCGTGATAGCCCTGCATGGTAGAGATTGTCGAAATCGGCCGACGGTTTGAGCCGGCTGAACCCTTCGCGTATGGACTGGTCGGTGAGCGACGATATCCACAGCCGTTTCACCGGGCACTTCACTCCGGCTTTCTGCATCACCCACCGCTGTATCAGTTCACCTTCCTGGCCGGCATCGCCGCAGTTTATTATCTCCTCGGCATTTTCGGAAAGTGATTTGATGACATTGAACTGATGTTCGTAGCCTCGGTCGTTTATGAGCTTTATGCCGAATTTCGGCGGAAGCATGGGGAGTGAACTGAGGTTCCACCGTTTCCAATAGTCGGTGTAGTCGGCCGGCTCCTTGAGAGTGCACAGATGGCCGAATGTCCAGGTGACCTGATAGCCGTTCCCCTCGAAATAGCCGTCGTGACGCTCTGATGCGCCTAAAATTGCGGCAATATCTTTGGCAACGCTCGGTTTCTCTGTGATGCAGACTTTCAATGTGATGGAGTTTGTAGGTTACTTTCAGTGGCGGAATGCAGACGGGGGAGGGAGGAAAGAAAGAGAGCGGTGGCTTACTGCCGTGCAGGGGCGAGGATGTCGCCTTTGACCGTATGGAAAATCAGCTCGGCGGTCTTGGGAAGCTGCCCCTTGAACGGGAAGTCTACTTCGATTACCTGCACGCCGTCGTCCTCAAACTGGAAATAGCGTTCGAAGTCAACTCCGTCGATGTCGGTGGCGGCAATCTTCTGTTTCCCTACTATGAGGTCGATGCTGTCAATGCGCTGTGATGTATGGGGAATTCCCACCAGACAGAGCGATATGCGGATACCGTCGTCGGTATTTATCGTCTTGTCAGGTATGATGTTGATCTCGGCGTCAAGCTGCTGCACCTGTGCGTATGCCGTGGGGCTTATGACGGGTGTGGAAGCGGCGCAGAGGGCCATGATGGCTGCCAGTTTCATTGGTTTCATAGTGGTTAAGCGGTTTTGTACGTATAAGTTCAATTGATTTGACCGGCTGGATGCGGAAAAGTTTATTGTTCTGCTTTTTTCGCTTCGTTCCAGAGTGCGTCCATCTGTTCGAGCTTCATTTCACGGAAGTTCAGACCCTGAGCCTTGGCGGCAGCTTCCATGTGGTTGAAACGCGAGATGAACTTTTTGTTGGTGCGTTCCAGTGCGGCTTCGGGATGTATGCCGTAAAGACGGGCTGCATTAATCAGTGAGAAGAGCACATCGCCCATTTCCGCCTCCATCCGTTTCTGTTGCTCTGCAGAGAGGGGAGTGCCGGCTTCGGCTGCAGTGGCTTCGGCCGAGAATTCGTTGATTTCTTCTTTCACTTTGGCCCAAACATCGGAAGGTTTCTCCCAGTCGAATCCGGCATTTGCGGCTTTTTCCTGAACTCGGTAGGCTTTAATCAGGGCTGGGAGGGCGTTTGGCACTCCGGCCAAAATGCTGCGGTTTCCACCTTTCTCTTTGAGTTTGAGCTGTTCCCAGTTCATCGACACCTGCTGTGCGGTGTCGGCCTCCACATTGCCGTAGACGTGAGGGTGGCGGTAGATGAGTTTTGTCGCCAGGGCGTCGGCCACGTCGGCGATGTCGAATTTACCTTTCTCTTCGCCGATTTTTGCATAGAAGCAGACATGGAGCAACACATCGCCCAATTCTTTCTTTATGTCGGCGTCGTTGTCGTTCATAAGGGCGTCGCACAACTCGAACACCTCTTCTATGGTGTTCTCACGCAGCGTCTCGTTTGTCTGTTTGGCGTCCCACGGGCATTTTACCCTGAGTGTGTCGAGCACATCGAGCACCCGGCCTAAAGCTTCTATTTTTTCCTGACGTGTATGCATGTATGATGGATGAAATAATTTATCGTTATCAAACAATCAATTGCCCGCAGCATATGCCTTGAGGCCGGAGTTGAGCCACTCCACAAATTTGGTCACATTCTCGTCGTAATATGTCGGCGGAGCCAATGCTGCGCCTTCATTGTCAAGCATGATGTAGTATGGCTGGGAGTTGGCGGAGAATTTGCTGCGCTGCAGGTAGCTCCATTTGTCGCCGATGGTCTCGAGTTTCAGTGTTTTCCCGTTCTCTTCCACGGTCATGGGCTGTGCAAGCGGGGTCTTGTCATCAACCATCAGTTTTATCAACACGAAATTCTCCTTGATTGTTTGGGTGACAACCGGGGTGTCAAACACTGCCCCTTCCATTTTGCGGCAGTTCACGCATCCGTAACCCGAGAAATCGATGAGCACGGGGCGGTGGTTGCGGTCGGCATATTCCATACCCTTGTCGAAATCGTCGAACTCCTCGAACTGGCCTCCTGTGTAAAGGCTGAAATCCTGAGTGAACAACGGGGGCACAAATGCGCTCACGCCCTTGAGAGGCGCGCCCCACAGACCCGGAATGAGGTAGAGTGCGAACGACAGGGATGCAAGCGAGAGGAAGAAGCGCGGAATCGACACGTGATCGAGCGGAGCGTCGTGGCTGAATCTGATTTTGCCGAGCAGGTAGAAGCCGAGCATGGCAAAAATCACCACCCACAGGCAGACGAACACCTCGCGGTCAAGAAGTCCCCAGCCGTAGGCCAGGTCGGCCACCGACAGGAATTTGAGCGACAGGGCCAGTTCCAGGAATCCCAGCACCACTTTCACCGAATTGAGCCAGCCGCCTGAACGGGGCATCTCTTTGAGCCATGACGGGAAGATGGCAAACAGCGAAAAGGGGAGGGCAAGGGCGATGGCGAATCCGAGCATTCCGATGGCCGGACCGACAAGATTGCCCATAGTGGCCGCCTCGACAAGCAGGGTGCCGATGATGGGACCGGTGCAGGAGAAGGAAACGAGCGCCAGGGTGAAGGCCATGAAGAAGATGCTCAGCAGGCCGGTGGCGCGTTCCGCCTTGGCGTCTACCGAATTGCTCCACTTGGAGGGGAGGGTGATGTCGAATCCGCCGAAGAATGAGATGGCGAAAATTACGAGCAGCAGGAAGAACGCTATATTGAAGATGGCGTTGGTTGACAGTTCGTTGAGCTTGCTGGCACCGAAAATGGCGGTTATGGCCAGGCCGAGCGAAAGGTAAATCACAACGATGCTGATGCCGTAGATGAGGGCATCTGTGACAGCTTTCCGGCGGTTGCCGCTCTTTTTAAGGAAGAAACTTACGGTCATTGGAATCATGGGCCATACGCAGGGTGTGAGCAGCGCGATGAGGCCGCCGCCGAATCCCCAAAGGAAGATAACCCACCAGGGGTTGTCGGCCGAAGTGCGTTCTGCTTCGCTGTCGGTGATTTCGACTGGCGCCCACCAGTCGGTGCCGTTGCCGGCTGCTGTTGCCGGCTGCGCTGTCTGTGTTACGGCTGGGGCCACCGAATCGGTTGCGGGGGCTTCTTCTTCGGCTTCCGGACCGGTGCCTACTGAGATGTTGAACGGCGTTTTCGACGGACTGATGCAGGTCTGGTCGTTGCAGCCCTGAAAATACACATATCCGTCTATTTCATGGGTCTTGCCGTCGGTGATTTTCAGCTTCTGAGTGAATGTCACATCAGCATCCCACCATGCCAGTTTCAGCGAGAAGATGGGGTCGAATTTCTCCACCGGCTGACGCGAAGGAGTGATTTCGCCGTCGGCAGTGACCCCTTCGGGCAGATTCAGCACAATTGAGGTAGAATTGGGGCCGTCGTCGGGCAGATTGAAGCCGTAGAGGTGCCAGCCTTTTTCTATTTTCGCCGAGATGTTTACGGTGGCGTTGTCGGTGCTGTTGGCCGTTACTGACGCATCCCAGGTTATCGGGGTCAGTTTCTGGGCGCTGACAGCTGATACAAACGCCAGAAGTGTAGCGAGGAGCAAAGTGACTTTCAGTTTCATTTATTGGTATTGTTGTGAGAGGTCAAATATAGTTTAAACATCCCCGGGGATGCGTGCACTGGGATGTAGATCGAAGTGTGCACTGTAGGATGTAGGTGGGTTATTTCTTTTTAGGGAGGATTCTGAGTTTGAATTCTTTTGTCTGGGGCGGCAGGCATGTTGCATCGTTGCAGCCCATGTATGTCACGGAGCAGGCGATGGAGTTAACAGGCGCCTGATCGGGATGCAGACGGAATTTCTGGGTGAACACCACTTTCCCCTCCCAGTAGTTTACATCGATGTTGAACATCGGATCGGCCTTGGTGAGCGGTTTGCTCCCTGCCGTCAGTTTTCCTATGAGTTCCAAACCTTTCGCTACCTCGAACTTGAATCGAGTGGGCTTGGGGCCATTCTCCGGCATGTCCACTCCGTAGAGGTGCCATCCGTCGGACATGGAAGCCGTCAGGGTTATTACACCCTCTGTCGGGGATGTAAGGCGCGCGGTCCCGGTCCATTTTACAGGCGGCACTTCGTTATCCTGATTGCCGAAAGGGTTCTGCGCCTGCACGCAAAATATGGTCAGTATGCTTAATAATAATGTCAGCAGTCGGTTCATGAGCAAATGTTGATTAGGAGATATTAAACTGAATGCAAAATTAAACATTTTGTGCGTGATGTGCAAACACTTAAAAAATGCAAAGGTTTCTGCTTTTTGTTTAACTTTTTCGCTGTCTAAGGGCTGAAATGTGCAGTATTTTAAGTCGTTGAGGCTGAAATGACCGCTTTGTGGCCGGAAAGGGCGGAAAATTGCAAAAAAAATCGTAAATTTGCACGTCCGATGCATTGTATCCGCAAAACAACGGCTGCGCATCGGCCGACGGAACGCCGTGGTAGCGGTCGATGCCGCTTAGATGCATCGCCATCCCTTTATGCTTATTACAGATTGATGAGAAATAAGAAAATTCTTTACGTATCGCAGGAGATAACCCCCTATCTGAAAGATTCGGAGATGGGAGATATGCTGCAGAAACTTCCCCAGAAAGTTCAGGAGAAAGGTTTTGAAGTGCGTGCTTTTATGCCCAAGTACGGGTGTATCAACGAGCGCCGTCATCAGTTGCATGAAGTGATAAGGCTCTCAGGCGCCAACATCTCGATTGACGACAACGACCATCCTCTGATTTTGAAAGTGGCCACGTTGCAGGCATCGCGCATGCAGGTGTACTTCATTGATAATGATGATTTCTTCCAGCGTCATGCCATGAAGGATATCGAGATCAGGGAAACTCCCGAGGACAACGACGAGCGCATGATGTTCTTCACCCGCGGCACTCTCGACACTGTGAAAAAACTGCGTTGGGAACCGGCCGTCATGCAATGCACCGGCTGGATTTCATCGCTTGTGCCTGCTTATGTGAAAAAGCATTATGCGGACGACCCCACAGTAGGGGAGGCCAAGATTGTATTCACCCTGTATAACGACCGGTTTGACGGCACACTTGATGCGCGTTTCGTTGAAAAACTTAAAATGGACGGTTTCACCGATGCTGATCTGGAGGCCCTTGGCTCAGGCGAAGCCGTGGACTGGATGGCGCTCAACCGTCTGGCCATCCGCTATGCCGACGGTGTGATGCAGATGTCGCCCGATGTGCCCGAAGAACTTGTGGCATATGCACATGAGCTTGGCAAGCCTTTCCTGCCGTATCAGGGCGAGGAGATTCAGGCCGAGCCGATAATTGAATTCTACAAAAGTTTCTGACATAAGTTCCGGCGATGGCGTTGACGCTGAACCGCCTTATAATAATTTATACTCCCGATGGGATTAAGCCTGCAAATGATGTTCAAGGCTCTATTAAATATGAAACGTGTGCTGCCGGTGTTGCTGGCGGCTGCTGCGATGACAGCTTGCGATGATGTCCCCAATGTGGGCAATTCGCTCGTTGACAGTGAGACCGAAGTGGTAAAAGTCTCTGATTTCGATGTCAACGGTCATTCGGTGCTCAATCCGAGTGTCCAGACCCGCAACCTCGTGCAGGTGCTCGGTCGCATCGATGCCACCGGTTATGGTCGTCTTGAGGCGGATTTCGTCACTCAGTTCATGCCTGCCGCGCAGCTTTCGTCTGCACTCACACAAGAGAATATCGACTCGATCAAGGCATTGTTCTTTGTGCCTAACGGTTCGTTCGTCGGCGATTCGCTCGCGCCAATGGGGCTTGAGATTTATCGTCTGAACAAACAGCTCCCCTCAACGATTTTCAGCAACTTCAATCCGGCCGACTACTATTCGTCGTCCGATCTGCTTGCCACAAAGATGTATGTGTGCAATGCACTCGGGCAGCCCGACTCAATCCGTAATCTCTCCTACCGGCTCATTGATGTGCATCTCCCTGTGAGCCTTGCACATGAGTTTCTTTCGCTGTATCAGACCAACCCCGAGGCATATCAGTTCCCTGCACAGTTCGCCCGTTATTTCCCCGGAATATATGTAAGGAATTCGTATGGTGCGGGCCGGGTGGTTGAAATATCCTCCACACAGATACGCATATACTATCACACCACATCGGTCGATTCCGAAGGCAAGGAGGTGATCAATCGCTTCGAGGGCAACTATTTTGCCGTCACCCCTGAGATTATCCTCAACAACAATCTCGATTTCGCCATATCCGATGCTTTGGCTCAGCGCATCGACGGAGGCGAGCAGATTATCGTAGCTCCAGTCGGCCGCGATGTGGAGATACAGTTCCCGATCAATGAGGTCATAAGCTATTACAAGCAGCATTCCGGCTCCCTGTCGGTGGTGAACTCCCTGAGCTTCAAGATTCCGGTGGAACTCATAAAGAACGACTACTCCATTGCCCCTCCCGCCAATCTGCTGCTCGTGCAGTCGGACAAGAAAGAGAAATTCTTCCTTGACAACGAGCTGGTCAACAACGAGACTTCTTTCTACGCATCATACAACTCAACCGATAAATGCTACATCTTCTCGGGTATGAGAAACTATCTGCTGAAGATGCTGGAGAAAGAGTCCATTGAACCCTCTGACTATACATTCACCCTCACACCGGTTACAGTGGTCACAGAGTCGAATACCTCCAATTCCTATTACGGCCAGACTACCCAGTACGTCAGCTCGATTGACCCCTACATCGGGGCGCCAGTAATGGTGAAACTCGATCTTGACAAAGCCGAGATAGACCTGACCTTTGCCAAGCAGACCATCGACTGAATCTCTCAGTCAAACAAACCTCCCACGGTTTTTGCACAATAAAGAAAGTTTTTATAACTTTGTATCAAAATAAAAGCAGCCGGGATGTTAATCCAAACACTCTCGTTTGCTCCATCAAGCCGCAATAGCTCAGTCGGTAGAGCATTTCATTCGTAACGAAAAGGTCGTGGGTTCGAGTCCCACTCGCGGCTCAAAGGTAAACATTAGGAAACCAGCCAATTAATTGGCTGGTTTCCTCTTTTTATGCTGCGAAACATGTTGTAGATTGGGGAAAATATTCCCACTGTTGAGGCGAAATCCGGGCTGATTGTGTGCAGTTAATTGTTCAACATGCTTTCGATTTAAGGTTTGACTTGATGGGGGCTTCATGTTTGGGATGGCCAGTCATTGCTGCCATAGTCATTGCTGCCGTGCTATCAAGGAGTGGGGAGGGTGGTGGCGCCGGGCCGTAGTTTTGCAAGCGGATGGTAGTCGCCTTTCAGGCCTATGGGCGTGGCATGGCGTATGTCGCTTACAATCTGGATGCAGTTGCGCGCCTCGCTGATGCGGAAGCCCTCTCCAGCCAGAATTTTACGGTAGCTCAGGGTGTGAAGTTCGGTGAAGCCCGCGCTGAATTCAAATTCGTTGCCGTCGATACGGATGGTCCGGTAAGTTCGCTTTTCTCCCTGCACGGCATTTTCGGGCAGATAGTCGGAGTTGATGCTGAGAAAATAACGAACGCGCGCTTTCTCAAGTTCCATATAGCCGGCAACGTGGTCGAAGCTCATCACATGAACCACGTTCCGCTTTACCGGGCCGAAGATCCACTGTAGCATATCGTAGAAATGTACTCCGATATTGGTGGCTATACCGCCGCTTTTGCTGATGTCGCCTTTCCATGAGGCATGATACCATTTTCCACGTGAAGTGATGTAGGTCAGATCCACATCATGGATTTTGTCTTCGGGGCTTTCGTCAATCTTTTTCTTCAAGGCTATGATCGATTCATGTAGTCGCAGTTGCAGGATGTTGTATGCTTTGTGTCCGGTTTCCTTCTCTAGATCCACCAGGCTGTCGACTTCCTCAGGATTGAGCACCAGCGGTTTCTCACAAATGACATCCGTGCCGAGGCGCAGTCCGTAGCGGATAAATGCATCATGTGTATGGTTCGGCGTGCAGATTGAAGTGTAGTGCAAAGGGTTGTCGGAAGCCATCTGCCTGGAACAGAAACGGTCGAACTGCTCATGCTGTGTAAAGAAGTCGCATTCGGGGAAAGAGCTGTCAAGACGTCCCACGCTGTCGAAGCAATCGTAAGCGGCCATGAGGTTATTGCCCGTATCGGCGATAGCCTTGATGTGGCGCGGTGCTATGTAGCCCGCCACACCTATCAATGCAAAGTTCTTTCCTGCCATTGTCCTGTCGGTATTGTTTTTAAGCTTGAACCAATTATTTTTCAAACGATGATATTTCCGGTAATATTTTATGGAAAGCGGCATTTATCCTGTTCTTGGCCTCCTCGAACGTGGACACTTCGCCGTCATTAAGACACACCATCTTTTTCTTCTGATATTCTATGGTCTGTGCTATTTTATCTATATTTTTATCAGAGATACTAAAATAGGCTCCGTATCTATCTAAGTTCGTAGGGACAAAATCCCCTTTGGCCAGTTGCCAGTAGCGGAACAGCCATGAACTTACATCTGCTATACTTCTAAATCGTGTGGTCGTGGTGTTAAGCAGAACATCCTCATGCTTTTCCCATACTTCTTCAAAGGTCGACTTGAGGAAAACTTGTGGAAGGTGAGGATCATAAAAGCCGGTGAAGTGCGGCCAAGGGAATAAAAATAGGGTACGCATCAGTTTGGTTCCGGCCTGAAGTGAGATCCATTTCCAAAAATGCCTGCGTAGCATTTTGTGTTTTTTAAATGAGGCATTTATTACATACAAATCATTTACTACTATATGCGTAAAAATATCGCCTGGACTTAAAGCGTTGAACGCAGCCATGTCGCATGGCAGTCCATTCCTGAAAAATTTTTCCGGTCCGACTTTATCAATCAGAAACATATCATCATCAAAAAAGACGAAATGCTCGGATAATCCCTCTATCCGGTGTAAATTAAGTGCTATAGGACATGAACTGAATGTAGGCAGATATTCATGTGGTATATAATCCGTGTGTTTTACCACATGTAGTTTGGGTGCGTTCGTGTTCAGCCAATTGGGTATCTGTCCGCAGGTAATAAAATGTATTTTGTTTACCCATGGGGCAAACTTCTCCACGCCGCGAAACCAATAACGCAAGTTCTCCCAGTTGCGGAAACGAATGCAACGGAGATCGTATATGGATTGACTTTTTGGCAAGTAGGAATGAAACGCATTTTGCCATATAGGGTCAGTGCTGTCTAACCACGCTATTACAAAATCTATTTTCCCCATTTGTTATTGTCGATAGTCCGTTAAACTTTCAATTTTAAGCTCTCTCTGCTGTTTCTGGATTATTCCACTGCTTTAATGCAGACTGTAATCTTTGTATAATCACAAGGCTTCAAGATGTTCAAGAAGCAAATGAGTCTGATAACGACGCGAATATTGTCGGATTTTATCCCAGTCACGGGGCAAGGCTTCGCGATTTTGCCATATACGATAGCACTTCAAAATGGCCTCTTTAATGCCTTTTATATCGGATTCATCTACCGCAAAGCCTGCTTTGGTATCTTTCATTAAAGTGCCAACTACGTCATTAGGGTCATACATAGCAATAATCGGTTTATTGGTGGCCAGATAATCAAGGAGTTTTCCTGAATAAACTCCCTTGCGCCCATTGTTGGGATGTATCATGACCAGAACATCAGTTTCGTGAACTGATATCCTTACAGCCTCATCATGAATTACAGCATCAATTTCCTCGACGTTCGGTTTTATGGAGTCGGGAATATTCAACTTCATGTTATTTCCTACTATCTTTATTTTGCTGTCGGCAGGTAACTGTCCCTCACATATCAATTCAGAATAAGCCTTGAACCAATTATCAGGAGTTATCTCACCATAAAAGCTGCCAATATATCCCATTGTAAAATGGTTCTGGAAATAGC
>ERZ772872.4192-NODE-4192-length-10245-cov-6.674092_pt1 | contig 10245 bp, 8 predicted proteins | sample MGYA00512132_ERZ772872 | MGnify/ENA primary metagenome ERZ772872 (study PRJEB29015, sample SAMEA2737724) | human gut metagenome | biome: human gut; feature: human-associated habitat; material: faeces | place: China | collected 2012 ... | reverse complement strand
GGTGCACTTTGCGTCCATCGGCCACCCGCTGGCCGGGGATGACCTCTACGGCGGCAGCCGGGTGCGCATCGGGCGGCAGGCGCTCCACTGCGCAAAACAGACGTTCTGGGTGCCGCGCTGCGAGCGGATGCCGGACGGCATCCGCATCGAAGTGCCGGTGGACGAGACGACCCTGAGGCCGGTGACGGTGGAAAGCCCGCTGCCGGAGGATATGACAAAGCTTTTTGTCTAAATTTGTGTATTTCGTGAAAAGTAAGTGAAAGCTAAGCCCAAATTTTGTGTCAATGCTTGTTTCGGCGCTGGCAGGGTGTATAATAAATAGAGTTATTCTTGTCAAAAAAGCTGTCCTGATGCGGCAGCGTGTCGATAACAGAGAAAAGAGACAGATCAGAATCTCCTGAAGATACAGGAAGGAGCATCCTTTTTGCTGGAAGATAAAACAACTGAAACGCGGCAGGACGAGCCAGCCGGTGCGCCGCGGCACACCGGCTTCCGCGCAAAGCTGCGCTCGCTTTGGGCGCAGCTCCAGTGCGTCCATCTGCTGCGCCGTCACCGGCGGTATCGCCGCCGCAGACACCGGCTGGACAATGCCGCCCGGAAGCTGCGCTCGTCGAAGCTGGTATTGCGCGTTGGCGCAGTGCTCTACGCACTGGGCTTTGGCGCGGAGTATGCTGCCGTGCAGGTGGGACGTGCCGTCAAGTACGCCGCTCTCTGGGCTGCTGGAGGCATCCGCCGCTTTGCAAAGGCTCTGGCGGAGACGGCGTTCCCCGGCGCAGCACAGGTGGCCAAAGACCTGTTTGGCCCCATCGTGCTGTTTGCAAAGGGCATCGTGTCCCTTCTCATCCATGCCCACCGCATCCGCAGGGAGCAGGGCTTCGGTGCAGCATTTGAGGCCAGCGTCCACTACTTCAAAAACGGCGTCCGCCGCAACCTCAGTCTGCTGCCCCGCATGGCGATGTATGCCCTGCCCATCTGCGCACTGGCGCTGGGCGCAGCAGTGTTCCAATATGTCATCCACCAGCCTTATGCGCTGGCCGTCCGGGTCAACGGCGAAACCGTGGGCTATGTGGCGAATGAGGATGTCTTCAACACGGCCCGCGAGGACGTGATGGAGCGTATCAGCTACGCCGGCACCGACAAGACCGAGTGGACCATCGAGCCGAGCTACACCCTCGCCATTGCCCACCACATGATGGACGAAAACGAGATGGCAAACGCCATCATCCAGAGCGCCGGCGACCAGATCAGCGAAGGCACGGCTCTTTATCTGGACGGCGAGTTGACGGCGGTGTGCAGCGACGGCAACGCGCTACGGGATTACCTCGCCGCCATGCTCGACCCCTACGAGGAAGAAGGGGACGACCCCAATGTGAGCGTGGGCTTCAACAAGCAGGTCACGCTGGAAGACGGCCTCTACTTCAAGGAAGGCTTGCAGGATTTTGAGACCGTCCGGCAGGAGCTGGTGGGCGTGAAGCAGGCTCAGAAGGTCTACACCGTCAAGGCGGGCGACACCCTCTGGTCCATCGCACATAACAATGACCTGACCTTCCGTGAGCTGTGCGCCCTCAACCCGGCGTTCAAGGGTGAACCGCTGAGCGAGACGTCCAGCATCCTTGAGGGCGACCACCTCGTCATCACCAAAGAAGAGGCTGCCCTTGAGGTGCGCATCACCCGCATCGAGACCCGTGAGGAAGAGATCGCATTCTCCACGGAGACGACAAGATCCAACGAATATACGAAGGGAACCACCAAGGTGCTCCAGGAGGGCGAGAACGGTCTGCGCCGTGTGACCCTCCAGAACGTCTACGACACCAACAATATCCTTGTGGACCAGAGCGTGCTTTCCACCGAGGTCATCAAGGAGCCGGTGAACAAGAAGGTGGTCGAAGGCACCAAGAAGGTGACTTCCAGCACCAAGTACATTACCGGCAGCGGCCAGTTCATCTGGCCTGTGCCGAACTACCGCTACTGCTCGCGCTGGTACGGCGGACGCCACAAGGGCGTGGACATCTGCGCCCCGGCCGGTACGCCCATCTACGCCTCCGCAGGCGGCACCGTCACCAAGGCGGGTTACAACAAGGCCGGTGCAGGTACAGGCTATGGCTACTCGGTCATCATCAACCACGGCGGCGGATACAGCTCTGTGTATGCACACTGTCTGTCCCTGACCGTCAGTGCGGGCCAGACCGTCAAGCAGGGCCAGCTCATCGGCTATCTGGGCAGCACGGGCCGTTCCACCGGCAACCACTGCCACTTTGAGATACGTCTCAAGGGTTCGTACATTCCCCCACAGAACGTATTCCCGGGGAAGAAATAAACCTCTCCGTCACGCCTGCGGCGCGCCACCTCCCCTAAAAAGGGGAGGCTTTGGCATGTCGGCTGACATTCGGCGGAATGAAAAAAGCTTTTGGGTAACGCAAGGCGGCGGGCTCCGCTGCCTGGATAAAATTCATAAAAAGGAGATAATTGTTATGGCTACTCCTCACATCAGCGCCGAAAAGGGCGATTTCGCAAAGACTGTCCTGATGCCGGGCGACCCCCTGCGCGCAAAGTTCATTGCTGACACTTTCCTGAAGGATGTCCGTCAGGTGACGGGCGTCCGCGGGATGCTGGGCTTTACCGGAACCTACGAGGGCCGTCCCATCAGCGTGATGGGCAGCGGCATGGGGATGCCCTCCATCGGCATCTATTCCTACGAGCTGTTCAAGTTCTACGATGTGGACAACATCATCCGCATCGGCTCCGCCGGCAGCTACACTGCCGACGCCAAGCTGTTCGACACTGTGCTGGCCACCGGTGCTGTCAGTGAGTCCAACTATGCCCGCGTCCAGAGCGGCAACGACCACGACATCACCTTCCCCAGTGAGGAGCTGAATGACAAGCTGCGCGCCTCCGCCAAGAAGCAGGGTATCAAGCTCATCGAGGGCAACATCCACTCCTCCGACGTTTTCTACCGTCAGCCTTCCGACGCAAAGCCCACCTACTGGGAGCTGCTGCGCGACGAGCGCGGCTGCCTCTGCGTGGAGATGGAGAGCTTTGCGCTGTTCGCCAACGCCGAGGCTCTGGGCAAGAACGCTGCCTGCCTGCTGACCATCTCCGACAGCTTTGTTTCCCCGGAGATCACCACCGCCGAGCAGCGCCAGAAGAGCTTCACCGATATGATGAAGGTCGCACTGGGCGCGGAGTATTGATTTAACCATAATACAAAAAGACTGCTGTCGGCCGACAGCAGTCTTTTTGCTTCTCAGGTATCCGTGTAATGACCGTAACAGGACGCAATGATGATGTTTCCATCCTGCTCCCGGTAGACGATGCGGTGGGTGTCGTCGATACGCCGACTCCACCATCCGCTCAAATCTCCCTTCAAAGGCTCGGGCTTGCCGATGCCCTCATAGGTGTTCCGCTGAATGTCTTTTATGAGGGAGTTGATTCGCTTCAGCAGCTTTTTGTCCCGCGTCTGCCAAAGACAATAATCTTCCCACGCTTCCTCTTCCCACAGCAGCCTCATCAGTCCACCTCGATCAGTTCATGTTCGGTGAGCTTGGCTTTGCCGGTGTCAATATCATGGACGATTTGACGGAGATGGTTGATGTTGCTTTCGGAATAGAAGGGATCGGCGGAGACTTCAAAGGGAATCCGATGCTCGCGCGACACTTTCTTTGCAAAAATCGTGAAGGCTGTCGTCATCGAAAGCCCCATCTCGGCGCAGACCTCCTCCATGCTCCGCTTGAGGTCGGGGTCCATCCGAAAATTCACGTTGACTGCATTTGCCATTCTGATGCGCCTCCTTTGTGATTCTATTATATTCATTTGTAATGATAAATGCAAGAGCTGTCATTGCAAAATACTGTGAAATTATCACTGCTTGCACTTCTGAAAAGAATGATTTATACTTAAATACACGACACAGAAGGGAATGAGGCCGATGAACAGAGAAACAGTGAACATGGTGCGCAGTCCGATTTCTGTGGAGGGGAACATCCGGCTTGTTCCGTATTATCCGGCCTACGATACAGCACTTGCGTGGTATCAGGATGCACAGCTCTGCAAACAGGTAGATAACAGGGACTCCGTTTATAATTTGCCGCTGCTGAAGCGGATGTATCATTATCTGGACACACACGGGGAACTGTTTTATATCGAGTATCGGGGTGTGCTTTGTGGTGACGTCAGCCTGCGGACGACAGGCGAGCTGGCCATCGTCATCTGCAAGGAGTACCAGAATAAACACATCGGGCGGAAGGTCATCGAAAAAATGCTGGAGCTGGCTCGGGAAAGGGGCTTGGCGGAGTGCTTCGCGCACATCTATTCCTTCAATACCCAGTCGCAGAAAATGTTTGAATCCATTGGCTTCGTCCCACAGGACGAAGAACGCTATATCTGCAAATTGCAAAAAGGAGAACTGACCATGACAAAACTGACTCTGGAAGAAAAGCAGGAGCTCATCCGGATGGCCCTTGCGGCCAGGGAGAGGGCTTACGCGCCTTACAGCGACTTTATGGTGGGTGCTGCCCTGCGCGCCGAGGATGGCCGCATCTTCACCGGCTGCAACGTGGAGAATGCCGCCTTTACCCCCACCAGCTGCGCCGAGCGGACGGCCCTGTTCAAGGCCGTGGCCGAGGGCGTGACCAGGTTCACCGACATCGCCGTGGTGGGTGCGCGCCGGGGCGAAGTCAACAAGCAGATCACCTCGCCCTGCGGCGTCTGCCGTCAGGCGCTGTTCGAGTTCGGCGGCCCGGAGCTGAATGTCATCATGGCAAAAAGCCCGGACGATTTCATCGAGCGCAGCATGGACGAGCTGCTGCCCTTCGGCTTCGGTCCCTCCAACGTGGCAGGCAACAAGGCCGTGGAAGATTGAACACAGCTGCGCGAAAAAGGCCGGGCGGAGCGGATCTTCCGGGATAAGTGTGATTTTTATACAATTTTGATAAAATAATTGTAAATGTTTTGTAATCGGAAAAGGCTTGCATCTGTCACTTCTTCCCGCTATACTTGAGCCAGTAAATGTGCAAGTGCGCACATTTCGTCAACAAAACGCGATTATATTAAAATAAAAGGAGAGTTTTCATTATGATGATTTCTCGTCGTAACTTCCTGGCAGTGGCTGGCGCCGCTGCTGCTGCCGCTGCTCTGACTGCCTGCGGCGGTTCTTCCTCTTCCACTGCTTCCTCTGCAGCTGCCTCCACCAGCGCAGCCGCTTCCACCGCTGAGGGCGGCGAGAAGATCGTGAAGGTCGCTCTGACCTGCGACACCGGCACCATCGACGATGAGAGCTTCAACCAGGCCTGCTGGACCGCTGTTTCCGGCTACATGGGCGATGACTGCCAGTACTACATCCCCGAGGCTGACGCTTCCGATGAGGACCGCGAGACCATGATCCGTCAGGCTGTCAACGATGGCGCTGACGTCATCGTCTGCGTCGGCTACCTGTATGGCGCTTCCCTGGCATGGGCTGCTGACCAGTACCCCGATGTCAAGTTCATCGCTATCGATGTCACCCAGGGCGACATCGGCACCGACGCCATCCCCGCAAACTGCTACTGCATCACCTTCAAGGAGGAGCAGGCAGGTTATCTGGCTGGCTACGCTGTCGTTAAGGACGGCAAGACCAAGCTGGGCTTCCTCGGCGGCATGGCTGTCCCCGCTGTCATCCGTTACGGCTACGGCTATGTGCAGGGCGCTGACGCTGCTGCTCAGGAGCTGGGCACCAACATCGACATCAACTACTTCTACGGCGGCCAGTTCTACGGCGATGCAAACATCACCTCCCGTATGGAGGGCTGGTACTCCAACGGCACTCAGGTCGTCTTCGCCTGCGGCGGCGGCATCTACACCTCCGCTGTTGAGGCTGCTCTGAAGAACAACGGCTATGTCGTCGGCGTTGACGTTGACCAGAACTACATCGGTGTCAACGGCGTGGCAGACGGCTCCTTCGCTTACAACCCCTTCATCACCTCTGCAATGAAGGGCCTGACCGAGGCTGTCAACACCGCTCTGTCCGACATCGAGGCAGGCGATTGGAGCGAAATCGCTGCTTCCAACGGCAACTTCGGTCTGGAGGACGGCGACTACATCGGCCTGCCCACCGATGCTGACAGCTGGAACTTCGAGACCTTCACCACCGACGAGTATGAGGCTCTGAAGAGCAAGATCAAGAGCGGCGAGATCGTTGTGGACAACAGCTCTGACGACAGCACCAAGCCCACCGTCAGCGAGTTCACCACCGTCAACTACATCCAGTAATCAGAAACTTCCCGGGCGGGGCGCTCTGCAAAGGGCGTCCCGCCTTTTTTGTATGCTTTTTCAAGACGAGGAAGGAATGTCCGTCGAAATGCACAAAAGTAATACTTGTGATATAGCAAAACACTAAATTTTCAAAAAGAAGTGTGCAAAACAGCAAAAATACGGTATAATGGGCATCAGAATAGTATAAGTGTCGCTTGGACACGAAAGGAGAGTGAGCAGATTGGCAGAGGATTTTGTGATCGAGATGCTCCATATCACCAAGGAGTTCCCGGGCATCAAGGCAAACGACGACATTACCCTGCAGCTGCGCAAAGGTGAGGTCCATGCCCTGCTGGGCGAGAACGGCGCAGGCAAAAGCACCCTGATGAGCGTGCTGTTCGGCCTGTATCAGCCGGAGGAGGGTAAGATCCTCAAAAACGGCAAGGAGGTCGCCATCCGCAACCCCAACGATGCAAACGCACTGGGCATCGGTATGGTCCACCAGCACTTCAAGCTGGTGGAGTGCTTCAGCGTGCTGGACAACATCATTCTGGGCGTTGAACCGACGAAATTCGGCTTCCTGCAAAAGAAAGAGGCGCGGCAGAAGGTGCTGGCGCTGTCCGAGCGTTACGGGCTGCACGTTGACCCCGACGCAAAGGTGGAGGATATCACCGTTGGGATGCAGCAGCGCACGGAAATCCTCAAAATGCTCTACCGCGACAACGAAATCCTGATTTTCGACGAGCCGACCGCCGTCCTGACGCCGCAGGAGATTGACGAACTGATGCAGATTATGCGCAATCTGGCAGCAGAGGGCAAGTCTATCCTCTTCATCTCCCATAAGCTGGCGGAGATTATGGCGGTTTCCGACCGCTGCACGGTGCTGCGCAAGGGCAAGTACATCGGCACGGTGAACACGAAGGATACCACGCCGGAGGAACTGTCCGCGATGATGGTCGGGCGCAACGTCAACTTCCACGTCGAGAAGAAACCGGCGCAGCCCGGCGAGGTCGTGCTGAAGGTAGAAAACATGACCGTCGCGTCCCATGTGCACAAGAACAACGCTGTCAAAAATGTGTCACTGGAGGTGCGCGCGGGCGAAATCGTCTGCCTTGCGGGCATTGATGGCAACGGTCAGACGGAGTTCGTGTACGGTCTGACGGGCTTGGAACCGCTCGTCAGCGGCAAAATCTACCTGGATGGGCAGAATATCACCCGTGCGTCGATTCGCCGGCGCTCGCTGGACGGCATGAGCCACATCCCGGAGGATCGCCACAAGCACGGCTTGGTGCTGGATTACTCGCTGGAGGACAACATCGTCCTGCAGCGCTATTTCGACCCGGAATTCACGCGTGCGGGCTTCCTGCGCCGCAAGAACATCCGCGCCTATGCCAATCGGCTGATTGACCAGTACGACATCCGCTCCGGGCAGGGCGCAACCACCATCGCCCGCAGCATGTCCGGCGGCAACCAGCAGAAGGCGATTGTCGCGCGCGAAATCGACCGCTCGCCGCACCTGCTGATTGCCATGCAGCCCACGCGCGGTTTGGACGTGGGCGCGATTGAGTACATCCACAAGCAGATTATCGCCGCGCGCGACGAGGGCAAAGCCGTCCTGCTGGTTTCACTGGAGATGGACGAGGTGCTGGACGTGTCCGACCGCATTCTCGTGATGTACGAAGGCGAAATCGTCGGCGAGCTTGACCCGAAAACGACGACGGCGGAAGAAATCGGCCTGTATATGGCGGGCGCGAAACGGGAGGTGCGGTAAAGATGGCAAACGAACCTAAGAAAGTCCGGCAGCGCAGGTCGATGCTGCAAATTCCCGGCGTGCAAACGATTCTCTCGTCGCTGCTGTGCATCGTGCTGGGGCTGCTGGTTGGCTTCGTCGTGCTGCTGCTGATTGACCACGGCGTGAGCGAAAAGACGGGCAACCTCAACGCCATTGATGCGATTCTGGTTATCATCAAGAACTTCTGGAAGTATGGCAGCAGCACCGCGCAGATGAAGTATCTGGGCAACACGCTGGTCAAGACTGCGCCGCTGCTCATGTGCGGCTTGTCGGTGCTGTTCGCCTACAAGGTAGGCTTGTTCAACATTGGCGCGGCGGGTCAGTACGTCGTGGGCGCGGGTGCGGCGCTGTACTGTGCACTGGCGTGGAACATGCCGTGGTATGTGTGCCTGCTGGCGGCGGCGCTCGCGGGTGCGCTGCTGGCGTGCATCTCCGGCGCGCTCAAAGCATTCTGCAACGTCAACGAGGTCATCTCCTGCATTCTGCTCAACTGGATCAGCCTCTATGCCGTCAACAGCCTGCTGTCGCTCGTGAAGGACAGCAACACCCCTTACACCGTCAAGCTGAGCGTGGGCAATCCGAGCGCGCTGATGCCGTCGCTGGGGCTGGAAAAGCTGTTCTCCAACAACCGCTATGTGACCATTGCCATTCCGCTGGCGATTGTCATTGCCGTGCTGATTTGGGTGCTGCTGAGCAAAACGAAGCTGGGCTACGAGCTGAAGGCGACCGGGCTGAACAAGAATGCCGCGAAATACTGCGGGATGCGCGAAAAGCAGAATCTCATCCTGACGATGGGGATTGCGGGCACGCTGGCGGGCATCGGCGCGGGCTTCATGTTCCTCTCTGGCTTTGAGGAATGGGCAGTGGCGCAGTCGGCGGTTCCGGCGATGGGCTTCAACGGCATTGCCGCGGCGTTCCTCGGCGGTCTGCACCCGATTGGCACGATTTTCGCATCCTTCTTCATCCAACACATCACCTTCGGCGGCGCGTATGTTGACCGCGCCATCTATTCTTCGCAGATTTCCGACCTCATTTCGGCGGTCATCATCTACATGTGCGGCTTCGTGCTGTTCTTCCGGCAGGTTATGACGCGCCTGGCGGAGCGCAAAGCGGAAGCGAACCTGCGGAAGGAGGCGAATCTCAAATGACACTCTTGCTGCAATATATGCTGATGTTTGCATCAGTCCTGCTGCTGGTGGCGCTGGGCGGCTGCTTCTCGGAGCATTCCGGCGTGATTAACATCGGGCTGGAGGGCATCATGGTTTTCGGCGCACTTGGCGGTGCGCTGATGATGAAATACATGCCCGACGGCACGGCGGTCGTCGTGGTCATCCTCCTGACGACGCTGATGGCGATGATTTTCGGGATGCTGTATTCGCTCCTGCTGGCGGTCGCGGCAATTAACTTCAAGGCAGACCAGACGCTCGTCGGCACGGCGATGAACCTGCTCGGCACGGCGGCGGCGACGGTCATCGTCAAGGCCATCAACATTGCCGAGGATGTGTCGAATGTGTCCTCCGCCATTACCTACATCAACGTCAAAAAGGCGTTTCTGGTGGATATCAATGGCTTCGAGTTCAACTGGTTCATGCTGGTTGCCGTCATTGCACTGATCGTCTCGTTCGCTGTGCTGTATAAGACGCGCTTCGGCCTGCGCCTGCGTGCCTGCGGCGAGCATCCGCAGGCGGCGGACTCCGTCGGCATCAACGTCTACAAGATGCGTTATGCCGGTGTCATGATCTCCGGCGTGCTCGGCGGCCTCGGCGGCATCGCTTTCATCACGGCCGGCGTCAGTGTCTGGAAGTTTGAATACGGCGTCGCGGGCTTCGGCTTCCTGGCCCTCGCCGTCATGATCTTCGGCGGCTGGAGTCCGGTGAAGATCGCACTGGCTGCGATCCTGTTCGGCTTCTTCCGCGCTTTGGGCAATGTCTACTCCGGCTTTGACTTCCTGCTCAAGCTCAACATGCCCAGCGTTGTTTACAACATGCTGCCCTACTTCGTCTCCCTCATCGTTCTGGCCTTCACGTCCAAAAAGTCCAGAGCCCCGAAGGCTGAGGGCATCCCCTACGATAAGGGTCAGCGCTGAGTCCTGTTCAAACCGGTTCTCCTGCTCCCGCTTTCGGGGGCAGGAGAATCCCAGACTGTCAAAAAACCTGCACAGCCGAAAGTTTCGGAGGGAAGAAAAGCGTGAAAGGAAACCGTCAGGGTGTCCTTTCGCGTCAAATAAC
>ERZ772872.4186-NODE-4186-length-10273-cov-42.839988_pt1 | contig 10273 bp, 10 predicted proteins | sample MGYA00512132_ERZ772872 | MGnify/ENA primary metagenome ERZ772872 (study PRJEB29015, sample SAMEA2737724) | human gut metagenome | biome: human gut; feature: human-associated habitat; material: faeces | place: China | collected 2012 ... | reverse complement strand
CGGTGCCGTACAGGATCTCGCCCAGCTCCTTGGTGTTGATGTAGTACACCCGCTGGTCCTTGCCGGTGTCGCCGCCGTAGGTAAAGCGCTTAGCTACGGTCTGGAAGGTCTCTGCCAGACTGTCGCCGAAGTTGCCGGTGAACACGCTGGGCTCAGTGGAGGAGTCGAAGGTGAATTCGCCCGGTTCGGCGCACACCTCCACCACACGGCCCTGCTCCACGATCAGCATACACTGTCCGTCTGCCACGGCGATGCCGCTGCCGTTTGTGATGATGTTGTCCTCGCCGTTGTTGGAGCTGCGGCGGGAGGTGCGCTTCTGGCCCTTGACCATCAGCACATCCTTGTCCAGAGAATCGCAGTAGAAAAATTCCTTCCACTGGTCTGCAAGGGTTCCGCCCAGTGCGCCCATACCTGCTTTGATAAGACCCATAGTAATTTCCTCCTGTTATTTGTTTGTTGTAAGCGACAACGCTTTGTCATCGCATTGCGTTCGGTTTCGATCACGGTACAAGGGTTAGATTCGGGGAGTCGTTTTTCCAGTAAATGGGACGCGTATCCCGGTCAAACAGCACTTCTCCGGCGCGGTATTTCAGGCTGCAGCCGCTGGGGCTGCCGTCATCGTTCAGCAGAATGGCCCCGAACTCGCACGGCTTGCCGTTCTGATCGGTCAATGTAAAATACAGCTCAGTGCCGTCCTCGATGCGGCCCTGCGTTCCCTCTGCGGTGCCGGTCAGAATGCCGTTCCACCCGTCCCATTCCACGCTCATGCAGCAGCTGCCGTCCGGCAGGAAGGTCATCCAGCGGATGCCCTTTGCGGCCTCGTCTCCGGCGCGGTAAGTGCCCCACAGCTTGCGGGGGATGGCGGCGAAGCCGATGTCATCCCACGCCGTGGTGCGCCGGAACACATACCACACGGTGCCGTCCTTTTTCAGGCCGGTGGACTGCATCAGCAAAGAACCGTCCTCCATCATGGAGATCATCCAGCGGCTTCTGCCGTCCTCGCTGAGGCATGTCAGGTTCCAGCCCTGACTTTTTCCCCGTCCCAGCCGGTCACAGCGCCGGCATTCAGCTCTCCGGTACGGGTCTCGGCAGCAGACTGAATCTGCGGGCTGACGTATGTTTCCCGGATGAAGGAGACGGTCACCGTGCCGGTGATCTCGGCCTTTTCCAGCCGCAGGGTAAAGCTTTCGTTGCGGTCGGCGGGGGCATAGCTTTCACCCTGCGTCACCGCCGTGACTGCCATCCACTCGGTTAGCACCTGCTGCTCCCAGTTTTCCGGCAGGGCTGGAGGTTCTGCCACAGTCTGTTCGGTGCGCCGCCCGTCTGCCCCGGGCTTTTTTTGCGCCGGGCGGTCTTCCGAGGCGGAAGCAGCGGCGGAGACAGAGGCCGGGGCGGCGGCGCTTGCCGGGGGTGCAGTCTCTGCCCCGCAGCCTGCCAGCAGCATTGCTGCCAGCAAAACTGCCGGTATCCAGCGGAACGTTTTGTGTTTCATGGTGGTTCTCCTGTATTCTCGGTGGTCGTACCGGGGTCAGTCGGCTGTCAGCGGCACCCGCTGGGGCCATGTATCCGGGCAGCGAATCATTTGCAGCTGTGTCGCGCCCTCTTCAAAGGGGTTGGGGCCGTCGATCATGGTAAGGGACAGGGTGTTGGTGTGCAGGTCGTACTTCATCGCCGCCACAAAGGTGATGCCGGGTATCCCATCCGGGGTCTCGTTGGTAAAAATGCCCAGTACCATGCCCTCCGGTACCACGCCCAGATAGTCGGCGTAGCCCTGATAGAAAACGTTGTTGTCCTGCACACCCATCTGGAAATAACCGCCGCTTTCCACGTCCATCCAGTCAAATTGGTTGTTGGCCATGTCGTTGAAGGCACCGGTGACCTCAGAGGGGAGTTCCAGCTCGTTCCACTCTGCCGTCAGGGGAGCCAGCTCCAGCACAGAGCCATCCTCCTGATGCAGAATTACCTCTTTGCCGCTGCGTTCCAGCGCCACGCCCTGATTTGCAATATAGATGGGGTCCTGACAGACCAGAGCGCTGCCGAACATAAGGCAGTGCAGCACATCCACATATTCCACCACGCCGTCCCTGGTCAGCAGATAGACCACCGGGTGGAAGGACGCGCCCAGTTCTCCGATGCACACGTCGGTATACGCATTATAAAGGCCAAGGATGGGGTAGGTGCGGTCCTGTTCCAGCCGGATGCCGTAATCCGCGTCCCATGCGGCGGTCTCCGGCGTGCGGCGGAGGGTGATGGTGCCCTGCGTTCCTTCCAGCTGCACCGAAGCGCTGCCGTAGGTGTCGGTCAGCACCGTCTGCGGCTGCGGGTCAGCAGCCTGCAGCGGGATCTCCACATCCAGCTGCCGCCAGCCGCTGCCGGCGGTGGAGCTTCACCCGCCCCGGAGCACCAGCCGGTTTTGTTCCGGCAGCAGCAGGCACAGGTCATCCAGCTGGTTGTTTTCCAGCGTGTTCAGCCGCATACTTGCCAGATTGCCGTCGCTGAGCAGGCCCTCGTAGTAGCCGCCCTGCGCCATGTGCCGGTCAAAGGTCTGCATGGCCCCGCGCAGCATCTGCTGCTGCACGGCGTCCGGGTCCAGCCCCATGCGCTGCAGCATTTCGGTCACGGAGACCTGCTTTTCGGTGGCAAAATCGAAGCACCAGCCCCGGGAATACCCCGGGTCGGAGCCTCCGTCGTAGCGGAACATCACAAGGCTTACGCAGTGGCCGTACCAGTAGGCGTCCCAGTTGATATAGGTCTCCGGGCGCCACTCGTCCTGCTGCGGCTCGATCTCCGGGCTGTCCTCGTACTGCCGGAAGTCTGCCGCATACATGGCGGCAAGCTCATCGTTGAGATAGGCGGCGTCCGGACTGTCGCACACAAGCTGCGGCACATGGACAGTCAGCTTCTGGGTGATACCGTACTCGTCCCGGATGGTCTTTTCCAGCGTGAACTGCTCGGTGATGCGGTCTTTTTGTGCCGTCTGCACCGCCGTGTCTGCGGCGCTTTGGGAAGCTGCGCCGGAGCCTGCGGGGGCAGCGGGAGCCGCCGCGCCGCCGCAGCCGGTCAGCCAGAGAGCCGCCGCCAGCACCGCAGCGGCAAGGCGTTTGTATTTCATGGTCCTTCTCCTTGTTTTCTCAGCCGTAGCTGCGGGTCATCTGCAGCTGGGTCTCGCCCTCGGCAAAGGGGTTTTGCCCGGCGATCATGGTCATGGTCAGGTTCTCGTTGTACAGGTCGTTCTTGAACGCCGCCACAAATTCGAGTTCCTCATCGGCAGCGATGCCCATCACCACGCCCTCCGGCACCACGCCCAGATACGCGGCGTCGCCCCGGTAGATGTGGCTGTTGTCCTGCACGCCCAGCTGAACGCTGCCGTCTCTGGTCAGATCCAGCCAGTTCCAGCCGGTTTCGGCGGTGTAGTTGTAGGAGCCGGTGACGGAATAGGGGATCTCCTGCGCGCTCCACTCTGCCGACAGGGGAGCCAGTTCCAGCACAGAGCCATCCGCCCGGCGCAGGTTCACCTCGCTGCCGCAGAGTTCCAGCGCCACGCCGTTGTTGGCAATGTAGATGGGGTCCTGGCAGACCATGGCATCCCCGTACAGCAGGCAGCGCAGCACGTCCACATACTCCACCACGCCGTCTTTGGTCAGAAGATAAACCACCGGGCGGAAAAATCCGTCCTCCTGCTCCCCGATGCACACGTCCACATATTCATTGTAAGCGCCAAGGATGGGGTAGCTGTGCTCCTGCTCCACCCAGACGTTGAGGTCTGTGCCCCACTGATCGGTCTTCGGCGCGGGGCGGAGGGTGATGGTAGCCTGCGTTCCCTCCAGCTGCACCTGCACACCATCGTAGGTATCGGTCAGCACCGGGGTGTCGGCAGAGGGCGGCGAGAGTTCCATATCCAGCTGCTGCCAGCCTTCTTCACAGCTGTACTTTCCACGGAGCATCAGCTGATCCTGTTCCGGCAAAAGCAGGCACAGGTTTTCCAGTTCATTGTATTTCAGCGTATCCATCCGCATTTGCGAAAGCTCTCCGCCGAGACGCAGGCCCTCGTAATACGCGCCCTGCGCCATCTCCCGGTCAAAGGCCTGCATGGCCTGCCGCTGCACCTGCGCCTGCACGGTATCCGGGTCCAGACCCATGCGCTGAAGCATTTCAGCCACGGTGATCTGCTGGCCGGTGGCAAAATCGAAGCACCAGCCGCTGTAACGCCACGGGGCGGTGCCGCCGTAGCGGCTGCGCACCACCAGGCTGACGCAGTCGCCGTACCACCAGTCATCCCAGCCCACACCGATCAGCGGGGCATCGCCGTCCGGCTGCCCGGCCTCCTCGTAGGCCTCGAACTCCCGGAAATCCGCTGCATAGATGGCGTTCAGCTCCTCGTTGATGGAGGCGGCATCCGGGCTGTCGCATTCCAGCTGCGGCACATGGACGGAAATGTACTGCACCGCTTCCTCCCCCCACACGCCCGAAACGTTCTTTTCCAGCGTGTACTGGTCGGTGATGCGGTCTGTCTGGGCGGCCTGCGCCACCGCGCCGGGGGTGCTTCGGCTGCTGTCGGAGCTTTGGTCGGCAGCGGCGCTGGGGCTGCTCTGGGTGCCGCCGCAGCCGGTCAGCAGCGCGGCAGCCAAAGCAAGGCTTACAAGGTGTTGGTATTTCATGGCGGGCTCCTTTTCTATGGTGTGGTTCAGCCGTCTCCTATGCCTTGCCACTTGTCGATGATGTAGGCGGCCCAATAGGTCTTGTCGTTGATATCCACCACGGTGATGCCTACCTTATTCACCACCGGGTCGTCCTCATGAAGCCCCGGCACACCGCCGTAGTCCTTGATCAGTTCATCCACCAACTGCTGGAACTGGGCCTCGGTGGCGGGGTAGAGACGATCCATGCTGTAAAGGTGCTTTCCTTCGTAGTCGAAATCCACACCTACCCGGTACTGATTGAGCATATGGAAGATGGCTGTGGAGCCGGAGCTGTAACCGGCTTCGTTCAGACCATCCCACATCTTTGCGGCATAGTCGCCCTCCATCCGCAGCCTGAGCCCCTCTTCCGCTGGGAACTCCGGGCTGCCGTTATCCACAAACATCTGCACATCTGCCTGAATGGCGTGTTCCAGACCCTTGCTGTACTCGAACTTGATGTTCTCCACCTTTCGCCGGGCCAGTTCTGCGTTGAAAATGGTCAGGATCTTCTGCCCGTCCCGGATCACAGGGATCGGCGGCGAGGGAGGCGTTTCTGTGGCAGAGCCGGAACTTGTGGAGCCGGAGGAGCAGCTATCGTCACAGCCTGCCAGCGCCAGCATCACCGCCGATGCGCCGGAGAGCTTGAGGAAAGTCCGTCGGTCATATCGTTTCATGGGGGTGCTCCTTTCTATAAAGCCCCGGACACAGGGGGAGTGTGCCCGGGGCCAATAGGGGGTTAAATGGGAATGGTTGTGGTTAAGGGGTTACTTTTTGCCGTTGGCGGCTACTGCGACCCAGTATTTCACACCGCCATACTCGAACAGCTGAATCGCAATCAGACTGGCCGATTTTAGATTGGTCTGATCAGCTTCGTCCAGCATCGACAAGTTTTTTACCAGCAGGTCTACGTTTTCCGTGTAAACACATACCGGCATCATACTACCTGAGGAATTCATAGACATGCCAATCGGTCTGCCCGATACATTATAGCCGGCTGCTGCCTTACCAAGCGCTTCCGCGGCGTCCGCGTCAAATGCCATTTCGCCCTTTGCAATCTTCACCACAAGTTCAGCTGCGGGCTTCAGACCGTTCTCCAATATGAGCGGTTCCTTCACCCCGGCTGCTGCGCGGTATTTGTTGATGGCTTCCAGCACCTTGGCATCTTCGCCGGTAGTGGGTACTGCGGGCGTGGAAGGGGTGCTGCCGCAGGCGGCCAGTGCCATCATTGCAAGGGCTGCGCCGGTAAGGGTGAGGAATTCGCGTCTGTTCATCTTTTTCATGGGGGTGCTCCTTTCAATACAGTATATTATAGATTACGGTTCGGGATCTGCGGGAAGTCCGTGCATCCCTGCCCCGGTTCAGTACTTTGAATAGTTTACCATTACCGCCACCGCATAGGTCTTGCCCTTAATGGTGGGGCAGTAGAGCCCGATCATCCACTGCTCGGGATGCGGACTCACCAGTCCAGGCCCGGCCAGATACCGCACAAACTCCCTGACCTCGCTCTGACTACGAGGATACAGTTTCGTTAATTGCATACCGTCATGGGTGCTGTTAGAAACTCCCCCAGTCCCCCGATAGCTTCCGCTTCCATATTTTTTATCGATTTCCGCTATCATTTCAGCCTCACGGTCTTTGTACTCGTAGAATACATCATCAGGCAGGTTCCATTTGCGGAAATCCTCCTCGTCCATTTCAGGGTCATAGGTTTCAAAAGGGCTGGCTGTAAACTTTGCGAGGTCGGCAGCCTCCTGACAGTAGACCACAGACTTGCAGATATCAAGTTTGGGATTGGGGGCTACTTGTTTGTTGACTTCATACCAGACCTCGTTGATGGCTTTGAACAGGGCCAGCTCTTTGCTCTCAGAGGCCGGAGGTGCCGGAGGTGTGGAGGGCCCGCCGCCGCAGCCTGCCAGCGAGAGCGCCACAACGGCTGCGCCGGTAAGGGTGAGGAATTCGCGTCGGTTCATCTCTTTCATGGGGGTGCTCCTTTCTGTTTGTCCCCCTGCTTTTTAGGGGGCTCTGGTTTTGGTATTCTCTGCACTTGCAGTCCGCTCCATCTTATGCTATCCTTATGAATAGAATCCGCAGTTGCCCGTTGACACGTTTTGTGCACAGCGACAGGCTTTCTGCACCGGCGCGAGACCTCTTCTGTTTGTACTGTATCATACCCGGGAAAAAATTGCCCCCTCAGAAAAGCCGTTTTTGGGGGGCAATTCCAAAAAAATTTTTGGGGTTTGGGGCTTCCCCCTCAAAAAATCCCCCCAAAAAGCCCAAAATTGGGGGGATTTTGGGGTGGTTTCCCACCAAAACAGGCAGCTGCAGCCCTGCCTGTGCCGGTTTCCCCCCCTCTGGCTGCAATGTGCGGAAAGGAGTCATGAAAAATGGAACGAAGGACATTTTTAAAGCTTGCGGCGCTTGTCCCCGGTCTGGCTCTTGCGGGCTGCGGCGGCAGCAAGACCCTGCTTTCTCCCAAGGACCCCACCATGCTCAGCATCTGGCATGTGTACGGCGAACAGGCGGACTCGCCCATGAACCGCCTGCTGACCGAGTTCAACGACACGGTGGGCAGAGAGAAGGGCATCCTGCTCAACGTGACCAACATGACCAACAGTGCCGCCATCGGCGGCCAGCTGCAGGACGCCAAGGCCGGCAAGCCCGGCGCGCTGGACCTGCCGGACCTGTTCTCGGCCCACCCCGCGGACGCCAGCGCTCTGGGCATCGAAAACCTTGTGGACTGGAACGACTGGTTCACCGCCGAGGACATGGCGGCCTATGTGCCCGGCTTTGTGCAGGACGGCATCATTGACGGGAAGCAGGTGGTGTTCCCGGTGTCCAAATCCACCCAGCTCATCTTTTTGAACGGCTCCCAGTACGCCCGCTTTGCGGCGGACACCGGGGCGCAGCTTTCCACCCTTGCCACATGGGACGGCTTTTTTGAAATGGCGGGTGCCTACCGGCAGTGGTCGCAGGGCAAGCCCTTCTGCGCGCTGGATTACCCCCTGCGTCTGGTGGAGCTGAACGCGCTGGAGCAGGGCAGCGGCAAGCTGTACAAGGGCAGCTGGTACGATCTGACCAACGAGACCTTCCGCGCTTCGTGGATGGAGTTTGCCCGGGCGCTGGTACAGGGTGATATTCTGATCTCGGACCTGTACTCCAACACGCAGGTGATGACCGGCGAGACGCTGGCAGGTCTTGGCAGCTCTGCGGCCATCCTTTATTACAATGATTTCGTCACCTACCCGGACAACACCACAGAGCCCACCGACCTGCTGCTGGCTCCCCTGCCCCACGCCGCAGGCACCGCCACGCCCCTGATGCCGCAGGCCGGTGTGGGCCTGTGCGCCTTTAAGACCACCGACCAGAAAGCCGAAGCCGCCGCCGTGTTCCTGCGCTGGCTCACCGAACAGCAGCGCAATCTGGAATTTGCTGCCGATACCGGCTACATGCCGGTGTCCAGCGCCGCCTTTGACGCCATTGCGGACTATCCCTTTGAGCAGCAGAGCTATCAGCGGCTGTACGACGTCTACAACGAAATGCGCATCCAGAACACCCCCCTGTCCGAACCGGGCATCGTGGGGTACCACGCCAAGGCCAAAACCTTGTACGACAGCCTGCGCCAGCGCCAGAAGGACTACCCCCAGCGCCTTGCGGACGGCGAAACGCTGGAAGCCCTTGCCGAGGAAACATGGCAGCTGCTGTGTGACAATGCCTGAGCCTGCCGCTCAGCCGGAAAGGAGGGACTTTGATGCACTTTGTTGACCGGCACCGTGAAAAAATCCGCCAAAGCCCCATGAGCAGCCGGCTGCTGTGGGCCTGCCTGCTGCTGGTGGTGCTGCTGGTGTTGACCTTTGGTGCGGCGCTGTTCCTGTTTGCCAGCCTACACAACACCAAAAAGGATATCAGCCGCAGTCTGCAGATCCAGTTTTCGGTGTTCCAGAATGATATGGAGCGCTATTTTGACCAGCTGGCGGTCATGGGTGTGAACCTGTCCGAGGACATGAGCGCAGAGGTGGACAAGGAGCTTGCCCTGCGGCAGATGTCCTTTGCCCAGCTGAACGACTCCCCCGAGGTGCTGAACGCGCTGGAAGAGAAAATGCTCGAGCCGCTGTGCCGCCGTCTGCGCCAGACCGGCTGTTCCGGCGCTTTTGTGCTGCTGGATGCCACCGTCAACACCCGCATGGAGGGAGCAGAGCATTCCCGCGCCGGGCTGTATGTGCAGAAAAGCGGTGCCGACACCCCCACCGTGCCCCTGCTGCTGTACCGGGGCAGTGCGGAGGTGGGCAAGGCCCGCAGCGTGATGCCCCACCGCAAATGGCGCATGGAGTTCCAGACCGACCAGTTCCCGGACTACGACCGCTGGATGACCCCCGGCAGCACCCCGCTGTACCAGTCTTACACGCTGACCGAGCGGTTCGAGCTGCCCGGCACCTCGGAGGAGGTGCAGTTGTTTTTGCTGCCCCTGCAGGGGCGGGACGGCACGATATACGGGCTGTGCGGCTTTGAGATCAGCGAGAGCTACTTCAAGCAGAACTTTGCCCAGCCCACCGGCTTTGACCGCCTGATCTGCCTGCTTGCCCCGGCGGGGGACAGCCTAGCCGCCGATGCTGCCCTCAGCAGCGGCACCACCGACGGCTACTACCATGCCCCCCGGAACACGCTGGTGCTGCGCAGCATGGGCGGCGGGCTGACCCAGTTGACCGGCCCCGACAGCGCCTATGCGGGCATCTCTCAGCTGTGCCGCCTGAGCGAGAACCAGTCCTACCGGCTGGCGGTGTGCATCCCCATGGCAGACTACCGGAGACTGGTCTTTTCCGGCAATCTGCAGATGCTGCTCATCGGCCTGTTCATCGCCTTTTTCGTGGTGTTCTGCTGCATGAACTTCCACCGTCGCATCCTCTCGCCGGCGTTCCGGCAGTTCGAGGAAGACCGGCGGGAATCCCGGCGGCGGATGGACGAGCTGCAGCTGGAACGCCAGCAGATGCAGACTGAGCTGTCCCGGCTGGCAGACGTGTGCCGCAACGAGTCGGTGCCCGATGCCTTTCAGACCTTTGTGGCGGGCATTCCCACCCTGACCAAGACCGAACGCCGCATCTTTGACGGCTACGCCGCCGGGCTGCGCACCCGGGAGATCGTGGAGCAGCTGGACATCAAGGACAGCACCCTGCGCTTCCACAACAAGAACATCTACGAAAAACTGGGGGTCAGCTCCCTCAAGCAGCTGCAGCAGTTCGTGGCGATCCTGAACTCCGGCAGCTGCAGCGCCCCGGACGAAAAGTGACCCAGCAAGCAATGTTTTCGTCTATACAAAAACACTTTTTGCGTTGCAAAATGCTTGTTGGGGAGTGCCCCAACCCCCTTTGTTCTGCATTTTTCAATGCAGGCTGCGCGTCCCGGCGGGACGCTTTTGAGGATGTCAATCGGCACATCCTACGAAAAATCCAGTTCCTTTTTGGCGTAAGGGTCAATAGAAGAATTTGATGGTTCATGGTACAATAGCAGACGTTGCGTGTTGTGCGGTTTGCACACGAACATAGTGAAAAGGAGCTGCTGAACGTGGATACGATCTATCTGCTGCCCGGTGAGGAACGCTG
>ERZ772872.4176-NODE-4176-length-10283-cov-3.636684_pt1 | contig 10283 bp, 8 predicted proteins | sample MGYA00512132_ERZ772872 | MGnify/ENA primary metagenome ERZ772872 (study PRJEB29015, sample SAMEA2737724) | human gut metagenome | biome: human gut; feature: human-associated habitat; material: faeces | place: China | collected 2012 ... | reverse complement strand
ATTTACTAAAGCTATACTCGCAGTTGGATTTTACAGCAGAATGTGCAGAAAATGCAAGGGTTGGTTATCAATATAGCATGAAACTGCAGGATGCAGAGGGAAATAAATTGCAGTCGGTAACGCCCTATAAGGATGGTTTGACAGTTGACAGCTTTTTTTATCAGTACGGTCTTGCAGACAATGGGGCAGATGCTTCGTTAAGACTAATGGAGTATTTGGAGCACATTTTCTATCCGGAGAAAACATCAATGGCAATGTCTTTCAACGAAGCTCCAGTGAATACTTTGCCGGATGTGACTATGATAATGATCAAATATAAAAATTATGAGGGAGATATTGAAATTATTAATGGAAGTGACGGTGAACTTCAAACAGGTGAATGGTTTTGCATTCAGAAGTGGGAGGAGGGATCTTGGCATCGGGTAGATGAACTGATAGACGGAATATGGAAAGAGGTTGCCTATCGTCTTCCGGCTGGAGAAACAGCAGTTTTGCAGACCAGTTGGAAAACGTTGTTTGGGGAATTGCCGCCCGGCAAGTACCGTATTATAAAAAAAGTATATGTAGAGGCGGCTGATAGAACGGATATACACTATCTGGCAGCAGAGTTTGAAATTAACAAAAATAATTAGTTGTTTTGTATGAACTGGTGGCTTTTTGGTAAGCATTCTGTAAACTGATATTAAGTGCAAAATGTATATTAACTAGTCAGGAGCAAGTATTCCGGTGCCAAAACGGTGCCAAGAAACCATGCAAATAAAAATAGACCATGTAAAATCAACGAAACTATGCAGATTTCAGCCATAAAAAGCATAGAAAATATGTTGAAAAATGCTATTCAGATAACGTGAGGGTGGTAGAACTGTAGGTTCAGGCCGTGTTGCTACAATCATCGAGTAATTAAATATTATTCAGTAAATTTAAGGCTCCCAGGGTTTTCCTTGGGAGCCTTTTTTGCATTAAAGTGGGAAACTGTAGCTGCCGGGATCTGGATCGGCGGTTGCAGGAGAGGAAAACTGTAGCTGTCGGAGTCTAGGATAACCGTCATGGAACTGAGAAATCGCGGGCAAGAGGCCACTCGACGGAACGTAGAATCCGCACAAATTTACCATATTCTACGCTGCGTGTGTGTGAAAGCCGTGGGAGCGGGGACATAATGAGACCAGAAAGGAGGAAGACATGGACCAGATTAAGACAGGAAAATTTATTGCAGATGAGAGAAAGAAAAAGGGTTACACGCAGAGACAGCTGGCAGAGCAGCTGGGAATCAGTGATAAGACGATCTCAAAATGGGAGCGCGGAAATGGTTTCCCGGAGATTTCACTGCTGCTGCCGTTATGTAACGAACTGGATCTATCTGTAAACGAATTGCTGACAGGAGAACGGATTTCCGAGACAGAGTATCGGGAGAAAGCGGAGGAGAATATGGTGAATTTAGTGAAAGAAGCACAGGAAAGCAAGAAGAAAATTATTTTATCCGGAATGGTATCGGCGCTCGTGATTATTGCAGCTACGCCAATGTTTGTGGTAGCGGGAGCATTTCCGATGGAGGACTGGATGCGGATTGCGCTGATTGCAGTCGGCATAGTTGTCATTGTGATCGGCATTGCGATTGCATGCATTCTTGATCGTGATGCAGGAGCTTATGAGTGTCCGGAGTGTAAGACGCGATTTGTGCCTGAGATGGGTGCTTATGTTATGGGACCGCACACGCTGACCAGAAGGAAGCTGGTATGCCCGCATTGCGGAGCGCACCGGTACTGTAAAAAGGTGTTGACGAGATAAAAAATATATCTGAAAATATAGGTAGAAACCTAAAGAAGGTACGCCTATGATTACATTAAATGATTATCTCTATTCTGGAGACACCGTCTTAAAGATTTTGAAAAAATACACCGAAGACCTGCGGCAGTCCGCAGTGCAGACCGGGAATGAAGTGGATGTCAGGCACTGTGAATTTCTGTCGCAGATTATGGAATTGCTCGAGCACAATGATTTCCTGACGGCGCAGTCGCAGAAGATCCGGGAATTCTATAAATATATGGCGCGGGAATATCCTTATCTGTCCTTTACATTCAAAGGGCGGATCAAGTCTTTGATCCGTGCGGAGTCGAAGTTCAACGGTTATGTTGTGGAGTACATCTATGATTACTATACGAAGAACGGAACGTATCCGCCGGTGTCGGAATTGCAGGAACGCTTGAACTGCTTCCGGGATCTGATTGCGTACCGGATTGTCATCTCCATGCCGAAGTGCCATCTTAAGAATCCGGAGGACGGAGAGCGGGAGGAGATCCGTTATCTGTATGAGATTGCCAATGTGCTTAAGGGATTTCTGGAGGAGCGCGGGTTTACGGCGGAGTCCGCCGGAGGTGTGAAGGAGAGCGACTCCCTGCTGCTTTCGGATGCGGTGCGCCCGTATTACCGCGATTATATCGCGCATGTGGACCCGGACGGCTACCGCTCCCTGCATATTACATTCTTTGATAACAGCGCGAAGTGCTACATGGAAATGCAGCTTCGGACGAAACGGATGGACGATATTGCAGAGATCGGATCCGCCAATCACCTGGGGTATGAGAAAAAGCAGGAGAGCGACCGGGCGAGAAGGGATGCCATCCCTGAGGGGGAATGTGTCTACTTTGATGAAGCCTACGAGCGCTGCCGGAGACTGCACGAACTGGAGCTTGCGAAGCTGGACGTCAATATGTTTGCGGCAATCGACAACAGCCTCATCAATGACGGGTGCGGGCTGTACCGTGGCCGGCTGATTCTTCCGTATGAGCACCTGTCGCGTTTTCAGAATGATCTGATTGACTAGGAGAAGGCACCGGCCGCTTTTTTTGTATTTATGTGAAAGATTCTGTGGCGGATGATTGACGAATGGAGCCAGGCAGAGTATGATAGAAAGATAGGAATGTGTACACATTCTATCAGAGAACACAGGAATAAGGGGAAAGAACATGGGGACAAAACAGTATGAGAGGATCTTTCAGATTCTGGGTGCTGTACTGCTCGCCGCAGTGGTTGTGGGAGTGATCGCTGTATGTTTTGGCAACGGAGCGAGGAGCGGAGTCAAGAGAGAGATCGGAGCGTCCGACTATTATTCGCAGGAGGAGATCAGTGCGGCGATGGATACCGCGCAGGAGTATTTCGACGATCATTTTCCGGGATGTGTGATGACAGCTTTCCGGTACGATGAGGAGAGCGTGCGGGAAGCGGAGCCGGAATGGGCAGATCAGTATCAGGCAGATCAGGCAATTGTTCTTCTGTCAGATTTTCAGACGGACAAGCACGGCGGAGACGGAAGCCTCAATCCAAACGAAATTTATCAGGACTGGCAGTGGGTGCTAGTGCGCTCCGGAAACGGTGACTGGACATTGAAGACATGCGGGTATTAACCTGCATGTCTTTTTTTTATTCATAGGAAATTACATCCTATGAATGAAAAAGCCCTCCGGGCAGGATCGCACTGCGTCGGAGTGGAATTATGTCGCTAGAGCAACCCGCCGCAGGCGGAGAATCCTGCAAAGCAGGATTCTTTTTTGTTTCATAGGAAATATCGTGATACATTTATGTGTGAAAGTAGAACCTTCCTATGAAATAAAAAACGCACCGCGAGGATGCGCAGCTCACGGTAAGGAAAATATCGCTTTGCGAACCGCGAGCGCGCGGAGAATCTCGCAAGCGAGATTCATTTCATTAAGTTACTTTCCGGTAACCGGGGCAAAAAAAGTGCGTACTTTACACGGCAGGAGGCGTATCTTGCCGGGATGACAATGGAAAAAGGAATCACGGAACTTGACGGACGCTCGATCTGCATTGACGGCGACATCGGCGAAGTGCTGGCGCAGCTGTAGGGAACTGTTATTTTTTCCCGTAGAGAATGCCCATGCCGCTGATCATCCAGGGTGTGCGCACGTAGGCGGGGACAAAATCCAGTGTTTTTTCCAGATTTCCGATGTAGTGGATCTCGGAAATGCCTTCCTTTTTCAGCTCTTCCACAAAGGCATCCATGTCGCCGTAGAGGCTTTTCTGGGCGAAGAGATCCTGGAAAGAAAAAGCTCCGCCGCGTTTTACGACGCGCAGTGCCTCCCGCACGACATCACGCTTGTCTCTGGCGGAGTGGACTTCATGGAAGACGAAGTTGCTGACGGCGGCGTCAAACGTCTCGTCGGCATAGTTCAGGTGTGCCGCATCGCCTTTCTCAAAATGGATGCGGGAAGCGACGCCCTCGATTGCCGCATTTTTTTCGCACTGCTCTTTGGCGTAGTTCCACTGCGCGCCCCAGTAATCCATGCCGATGAGCGCTGCGTCCGGGAATGCCTTGGCACAGCGGACGGTGAGCGGGGCAGCGCCGCAGCCGATGTCGAGAAGCGTGCCGTGTCCGTCCCAGTTGAGATGGGCGACCAGATGTGCGTGAACCTTTGCCATCATATCGCCTTTTCCAAAGGCAAAGCATTCGTGGCACGCATACATATAGATGCCGAAGGCGAGCAGAACGGCGCAGAGAATGGCGCAGATGACCGCGAGGGGCGTGTTTGAGAAAGCAAGACCTGACAGCAGTGCAAGCACCAGAAAGAGAGCGGCGCCGCCGAAGGTCAGATACAAGAGTTTTTCAGGTACCCAGTTTCCGTAGTTTGGTTTTTGATTCATTGTGTTTTCCTCCTCGATAACAAATATTTTTTTTGTTATGTTTTATAAAAGAAAATGCCCACCGGATTAACGGTGAGCATCATTCTCTTCCTTTAAATATTGTATTAAACTCAGGGTGCCGGCGTCGGCGTGGATGCCGATCGCTCTGGCTAAAAACAGTCTTTCTTTCATTGTGTAGTCTCCATGAACTAATTCCAGATACCCGTGCAGGCGCATGGACGCAAGAATCCGGATCAGTTCCGGATCCGGTTCGGCGCCGAGATACTTTCTGTAATAACGGCGGAAAGATTCCTGCATCATCGCGGCTGCTTCCTCATGAAAATGTTCATAGCAGCTGCCGGCGGATTTCTCCATCAGGATAATACATTCCTCGCGGTGTGCAGAGAGATACCGGATGATCTGGATCTCATTGTCGTCTGCAGTCTCGGGATGTTCCTCCTCCATCCGGGCAAGCCCAGAAAGGAGCTCTCTGGAATCTGCGATGAAGGGATCTAAGATGGCGCGAAGCAGCGCTTCCTTGCTCGCAAAAGAAAAGTAAAAGGCGCCGGTTGTCACGCCGGAAGCTTTGCAGATCGAGCGGAGGTTCGCCTTCGCATATCCCTTTTCCAGAAATTCCCGTTTTCCGCAGGAAAGTAATTTCTTTTCGGTTAATTTTTTTCGGTCTTCTTCCATAACAACTGTTATGTTAGTACAAACTAACTTGAATGTCAAGATATACGAGGAATTTTTTTGAAATGTATAGATTTCGTTAAAAAAATGAATAGAATATGTCCGCATATCATGATAAAATGGGGCTATAGACAATTTTAATGGAGGATACGAAAAGATGAAGAAAAAATCATCGGTTATTGCCAAACTCATTATACCGGTTGCGGTTCTTGGGTGCATCGCGATTATGATTGCAGGCGTGAGTCTTTATTCCATGACCGCCGTTCAGAAGGAAAGCAATCAGATCTCCGGAGAGGGTGTACGTGCGACAATCTGTATGGATGAGATCAATCTTGCTTTTGCCAACACGCAGAAGCTTACGCTTGCGCTCTGCGCAGAGCCGAGCAAGGATCTGTATGAGTATGTGGCATCCCAGCTGACGGAATACCAGTCGAACGTGGACAGCTATGAAAAGGAGCTTCTGGCGATGGATCACTATTTTACGGCAGATGATATCCAGCTTATGAATGAGACATTTGATCTGCTCACAGAGGCGCAGGGGACAACCGTGGAACTGATGCAGACGGCGATGGCCGGTGATTCTGCAGCAGCGGTGGCAAAGGCAAATTCTGTGATGACGGAGTGGTCAGATACGATTGCGGTCAATATGGATACGCTCATATCTCGCAACGATGAATTGGTAAAGCTGAATATTCAGGAACAGAAAGATCTGTATAACCAGAATATGATACTATCGCTGATCCTGCTGGCAATTTCTTTTGTGGCATTTGTCATGGTGGTTGTTGTGATTATCAAGACGGTTGTAAAGCCGCTCAGAAAGCAGACGAGTGAACTGACCGAGATTATTGATGAGATCAAAGGTGGACACGGTGACCTCACAAAGCGCGTTACGGTAAAGTCGATGGATGAGATCGGACAGTCATCGATCGGTATCAACCATTTCATCGAAACGCTGCAGAATATCATGTCCAACATCATCAGCAATTCCAATGTCCTTGACGGAGTTGTCGGAAATGTGGCAAGCAGTGTTGCAGCGTCCAGTGACAATGCCAATGATATTTCCGCGATCATGGAAGAACTTTCTGCGACGATGGAGGAGGTATCCGCAACGACGAACAGCGTCAGCGAGAATACGACCGCTGCAGAAGGCAAAGTACAGAAGATGGCAGATCAGACCAAGGTTATGTCACAGTATGCGCAGGATATGAAGAAGCGTGCGACGGAGCTTGAGCACACGGCGACAGAGAACATGAACAGTACCAATGAGATGATCGGCGAGATTACAACGGAGATGAATCAGGCACTTGAGAATTCTAAGAGCGTGGAGAAGGTTGCACAGCTGACGGCGGATATTTTAAATATTTCCAGCCAGACAAACCTGCTTGCACTGAATGCATCGATTGAGGCGGCGCGTGCCGGTGAAGCCGGAAAGGGATTTGCAGTTGTTGCAGATGAGATCAGACAGCTCGCAGATTCTTCGCGTGAGACAGCGAACAATATCCAGACGATCAATGAGCAGGTAATTGAGGCAGTACAGGGACTGGTTGTTTCTTCGGAGAAGATTGTTGGTTATATCAACGAGAACATCCTGCCGGATTACCGTGCGTTTGTGCAGGGTGGTCAGCAGTACAATGATGATGCGACCCACATCGACAACACGATGGCAGAGTATGCGGGCGAGGCGCAGGATATACTGGCGACAATGATGGAGATGACAGAGGCAATTGAGGGCATCAGCCGTGCGGTCGAAGAATCCGCAAATGGCGTGACCGATGCAGCCACGAATATTGATTCCCTGGTACAGTCCATGTCCACTGTAAACGGACAGATGGAGGAGAACAGTACCGTGGCAAAGAATCTCAAGGAAGAATCAGCAGCATTTGCATGTGTATAGAACGCGGGACGGAGCCATCTGAAAGAAGCTGCCGCACGAAGCAGGTAAGCAGCTTTGAGTGATAAGTTATATTACAGGAAGCACTTGATACAGATTTCGGCTGGAACTGCATATGAAACATTCGTTGGAGAAAAATGTGTGTATTTCTTCCAGCCGGATGACTGCATCTGATTCCGTGTCTCTTCCACGTTTGGACTCTCCCGGAGTGTGTCCGACAAGCCACAGACAATGAGCGGACTTTCTAGTGTCCCTAATGATGCCGCTTCACAGACAATATAAAACCGCGCGAACCGAAACTCGTTGGCATCTGCTATTGAAAATAGGGCAGATGCCAATTCAGACATCGGCTTCGCGCGGTTATGTTTTGTTCATTGGTGCCATAAGGGACACACAAAAGTCCTAAAATTGTCTGTTGGCTTGCGGACATAGTCCGTAGAGTGCTCCAAACTTGGAAAGACACGGATCATCGCAGATGCAGTCACCGGCTGGTTAGAAATGCCGCATTTTTTGAACAGAATGTTCCATAGGCATTCCACCCGAAATCGCAGGGGCATGTTTCTCATCATATTACTTATCAAAGTAAAGTACGGTATGCTTATTACGGCAGTTCCTTTTAGCATCTAGTTGTTGGAATCTGATGCAGCTTCGGAAGTAACCGCTGAGCTGTCGGTTTTGGAGGTTGTTTCGGAGCTGCCTGTCTCAGAGCCTTCTGTTTCGGTGTTCTTCATCTCGGAACTTTCTGTCTCAGAGTTCTTCGTCTCAGAGCTTTCTGTCTCGGTATTTTTCATCTCGGTAGCGGTCGTATCCGGAATCTCGGTCGGATCTTCTGTCTCCGGAACAATATCCGGATCCTCGTAGACAACCTCGCCGGTACCGGCACGGAGCAGTAGGCTCTTGGAACCGAGGATATTCACGGTAATGGTATCGCCGTTCTGCACATTGTCCAGACTGGTCGTAATCAGGTTCGATGTCAGGAACGTGGTAGGAACCTTATTGCCGTTTACAAAAATCTTCGTATTCTTGGTAAAGTTCGCACCGTACACCGTCAAGGTATTGTTGCTTGTATTCTTGCGGACAGAGGAGACGGTAACGTCCTCCACATCCATCACAAGGTCGGATGCAGGGTAGCGGTCCTCTCCGCCGTAGGTGTAGCGTTTGCCGTACAGCAGATCGTACTGCAGATCCTCCAGACCGGAAAGATAGGTCTCGGAAGCGGTCTGTGTCTGATGATAACGGAACATGGTTCCCTCATGAATACCTGCCTGATCGGTAATGTGCGCGAGAAGCTGGTAAGCGGTCAGATCAGCATCTTTTTTTGCAAGCCCCATGTTGTTCCAGGTGATGTACTTGGTCTTGAAAATATCACCGGACTTCATATCCGCATCGGTGAGTCCCATCGTTGGAAGATGATCGCCGAAGAACACGATGATGGTGTCCTCTCCGCGGCGGTCAACCGCTGTGATCAGATCTCCGATGAAGTCATCCACTTCATGAATCATGTTGACATAATATTCCCACTGGTTGTTGGAAGCCTCATCTGCGGCGCCGGAAACAAGAATATCCGGATTTTCCAGAATCTTCTCGGTCGGGTAATCGCCGTGACCTTCCACGGTAATGGTATATACGAAATCGGACTGGTTTTCCGTCGCGTTCATAGCTTTTACAGTCTCCTGTACCAGCACATCATCAGTCGGCCAGTTGCCATTCGGCGTGTACTGGGAGATGTTCATGCACTCCTTGCTGGTAAAGGTATCGAATCCCATCATGGAAAAAGCATTGTTGCGGCTGTAGAAAGTAGCGGTATTGTTATGTACGACATGCGTACCATAACCGATCTGGGAGAGATCATCGGCAATACTTTCGCAGTCCGTCTGTTTTAAGATCGTCTTGTAAGGATACTCACCGGTACCGAAATACTGCATGCTCATTCCGGTCAGAACCTCGAACTCCGTATTGGCGGTATTTCCTCCACACACAGAAACATTCAGATATCCGGTAACCGTATTCGCATTTCCTTGCTGCAAACGATGCAGATACGGCATATAATCTTCGTTCACGGTAAAATCCCCAAGCACAGCCAGATCGGAAAACGACTCATTCATTACAGCAACGATGTTCGGAAGCTCCTCTGTACTCTCCGTCTCCTGTTCCCCATACTGTTCTAAGACTGCCTGCTCCTCGGATGCCTGGTAGCCCGATGGCTTTTCCACTGTCACATAAGCGAGATCCATAGCAAAGGTCACCGCGATCCCATTCACCGTCGTCATGTAAGCCGGTGTGAACAGGAACGGATAAAGCCAGTGTGACGTCTGAAAGTTCTCATCCTGCAATTTCCCGACAAATCCGGTCAGGACGACGCAAAATGCTGCCGCAAGGATCAGTCTCTTCCATATTTTTATTGTCCCGCTCTCTTTTTTCACAAACTGTAACAGTGCAATCCCTGCCAAAAACAGAATCGTCACCACTACCATATGCGTATCCGGCTTAAAATCATAGTTCGATGCCACACTCACCGCCGTTTTCCAGGAAAAGAGATCCCACGGCACGATTGGGTTCGTCCGAAAACGTACTACATACGCATTGGAAAGCCCGAACACCATTGCAATTACAAGCTCTATACGCAACGCCGTACGCACTCTTCCAACCAGAAAATACAGAATCCATGCAATCAGTTCAAACAGAATCACATTGAAAAGCTGCGCCCATGTCCGCACTTCGGAGAGTGGATTATGTGTGTAGCACTCCATCAGATAAAAAGCTGCTGCCGGAACTGATACGAGGCACAGCAACTGTATGATTTTATTTTTCTGTTCTTTGATCCATTCAATTTTCATTTATACTGTCTCCTGTCACGGCACGCCTTTCTTCCATCGATTCCTGTCAGCATCAGAATAAAAAAGGACATGCCAAAATCGTTTCTTATTTTAGCACATCCTATTTTCTTTTTAAATATATTTTGTTTTACATATTTCCCATATTCTGATTCGATGCAGATCCGCGGCTTAAATTCATATAAAAATGGGCGGTCGCCATCTTCATGTATGGTGTCAGGAACAGGTCACAG
>ERZ772872.4168-NODE-4168-length-10299-cov-5.052323_pt1 | contig 10299 bp, 10 predicted proteins | sample MGYA00512132_ERZ772872 | MGnify/ENA primary metagenome ERZ772872 (study PRJEB29015, sample SAMEA2737724) | human gut metagenome | biome: human gut; feature: human-associated habitat; material: faeces | place: China | collected 2012 ... | reverse complement strand
ATGATAGACAGAGCCACGAAGATAAATTGTACCAAACGCCTAATTCGCAGGTGCCATCCGTAAACTCCAGACTAACGAGTTGCGCGGCACTGCTATGCCGCGCTCTGCGCAGAGTAAACCGCCTGTGTAGCAGAACGGTATCCGACACTGCGTATAGGTTTCGACATGGGAGCACACTGTGCTCCCCTACGGTAGAAAAAATCCTCTGCCGTCCTCCTGATCGAAGCGGTCGCCGATCTCTGGTCTGCGCCAGACTAAGAAATAAAGGGAAACGGGAGTTAAGAGGGTAAAAACCGTAGGTGTCTACCCTCTTGCCCCGCCGCGGGGCGCGGCGAATCCCCGCGCTCCGCAGAGCGCAACTCCCCGCTTGATTTCAGGCAAAAAACCTACCGTTCACAATCAAAAATCTGTTTTATATAAAACCTAAAGGAGTTAATTTTCCATGCGAAAAACCGTTTCGCTCGTGTTGGCCATCTGCGGCACGCTGCTGCTTCTGCTGCTGTTCGCCACCGGACGTTTGATCTATACCCACGTTTACAGCCAGGACTTTTCCGACATAGCGGAAACCGGACCGCAATCCACCATCACCCTTACCGAGAATGACGTGGAGGTACCGCAAACCGACGACAACCAGAAAACCGCTATCATACAGCTTCTCAGTGAGCAGACCTACACCGCCTATCCGCACTTTATCAAGCCCAGCCAGAACAAGCTGACTGCCAACCGCCTGACCGTGACCTTCCAGAACGGCAACTCGATCGGCGTGAACACAGACGGCTATGTGTTCGTCAACGGCAAGCTGCGCGCCATCAAGAGCGGTGACGGACGCAATCTGTACCACGATCTGTTCGTGCTGTTCTATCCTACGGCGAAGGAGTAACAGAATATGAAAAAATTAACCGCTTTATGGCTGTCCCTGCTGCTGGCGTTCAGCACGCTGACCGGCTGCGCCGGTCAAATCAGCATCATCGGCGGTGAGGACGGACCGACCGCCATCATCACCTCGGACAGCGCTTCCGCTGTTTCCGTCACCGAGGATGGGCAGTACGACAGCAAGGACGAGGTTGCCGCCTATCTGACCGAATATGGGCACCTGCCCTCCAACTACATCACGAAAAAGCAGGCGCAGGCACTCGGCTGGCAGGGCGGCTCGCTCGAGCCGTATGCACCCGGCTGTTCGATCGGCGGCGACCGGTTCGGCAACTACGAAGGCACCCTGCCGGACGGCAGCTATCACGAGTGCGACCTCAACACCCGCGGAGCCGACAAGCGCGGCGCGGAACGGCTGGTCTACGCGGACGACGGCCGAATCTACTACACCGCCGACCATTACGAGAGTTTTGAGGAAATCACAGAATAGCTTTTACAATAATTCAATTTCGGGGGAAATGAGAATGAAAGAACTGCTTTTGGACGCGGAAACGCTGTACACGCGCGAGCAGCTGCACGATGTGCTGACCAAGGTGTGCGGCTTTCCCGCCGACTACGGCCGCAATCTGGACGCGCTGTACGACCTGCTGACCGCCTATCCGGCGGCGCGGCTCACGCTGCGGCACCCGGAGATGCTGGTCGCGCATCTCGGCAATTACGGCGAGCTGGTGCTCCGCGTGCTGGCGGACGCGGCCGCCGAAAATCCGGCGTTTACGCTGAATGTACAGTAACAGGCAAAACAAAAACCGAGGCATCCGCCTCGGTTTTCGTTTTATCGGGTTGTTTTAGAATACGGTTACGACTGCACCCTTATAGGTCTCGTCAACGTACTTCTTAACATCGTCGCTCTGCAGCGCCTTCTTCAGCGCCTGAATCTTGTCGCTGTTCTCCTCACCGGAACGGCAAGCAACTACGTTTACATAGACCTTAGCGTAGTCCGGATTCTCGGTGATGAGGGAGTCCTCAGCGGCGTTCAGGTCTGCCTGCAGTGCATAGTTGCCGTTGATAACAGCAATGTCAACGTCTGCCAGAGAACGCGGCAGCTGCTCTGCAGCGATCTCCTGAATGTCCAGGTTCTTCGGGTTCTCGGTGATATCCAGCTTGGTAGCGTCGGAGGTCGGGTCAATGCCGTCCTTCAGCTTGATCAGACCGGCATCCTGCAGCAGAAGCAGTGCGCGGGTCTCGTTGGAGCCGTCGTTCGGGATGGCAATGGAAGCGCCGTCCTTCAGCTCCTCGATGGAAGCGGTCTTACCGGCGTAAATGCCGAACGGCTCGTAGTGCATATCGAATGCAGCAGCCAGATCCGTGTCGTTCTCCTTGTTGAAGCTGTTCAGGTACGGAGTGTGCTGGAAGTAGTTTGCATCCAGATCACCGTCAACCAGTGCGGTGTTCGGCTGCACATAGTCGGTGAACTCAACAACATTCAGGGTGTAACCCTCAGCCTCGAGTGCGTCCTTTGCCGCATTCAGGATCTCTGCGTGCGGAGTCGGGGTAGCGCCAACGGTGATCGTCTTGTCGTCGCCTGCTGCTGCGCTGCTGCTGTCAGCTGCAGCGCTGTCGGTCTTGCTGCCGCCGCAAGCGGTCAGGGCGGTCAGGCACAGGGCGCCTGCCAGGATTGCTGCGATTGTCTTCTTCATGGGAATTCGCTCCTTTTCTGATATATATCATTTTTAATGATAACAAAATAAAATTGAGAATGAAAAACGATTATCTGTTTCTCTTATCCAGATGGTGTGCAAGACGCATGCCGACCTCCTGGAAAATCTGAACAACGATAACGATAATGATAACCGCTACCAGCATGATCGGGAAATTATAGCGGTTATAGCCGTAGTTTACGGCTACGGTACCCAGACCGCCGCCGCCGATAAAGCCTGCCATCGCGGAATATCCGAGGATGGTAACGACCGAGATCGCGCCGCCGACCATCAGGGACGGCTTTGCCTCCGGCACGAGCACCTTCCACACGATCTGCCACGGGCTTGCACCCATGGACTGTGCGGCTTCGATCACACCAAACGGCACCTCCTTGATGGAGGATTCAACCATGCGGGCTACATACGGTGCTGCCGCAAAGGTCAGCGGAACGATCATCGCAGTGGTGCCGATAGCCTTGCCGACGATCGCGCGCGTAATCGGCGTAATCATAACGGCAAGAATCAGGAACGGGACAGAGCGCAGGATATTGACAACCACGCCCAGAACCGTGTTGACGAGCGGCATCGGACGGATGCCGCCCTTATCGGTAACAACCAGCGTCAGACCGAGCGGCAGACCGATCGCATACGAGATAACGGTCGAAACAATGACCATATACAGGGTTTCCCAAAGGCTCTGCGCCCAAACATTAAACGGAAGCATAATCGGCTACCTCCTCTGCGTGTACGTTCTGGGTTTCGAGGTACGCCAGTGCGCGTTTTGCCGCGCGTTCGTCCTCGGGAAGCTGCAGGATCATCTGACCGTAAGCCTTGCCATCCATGTTCTTGGTGTCCGCGAACATAATATTTACCGGCGCCTTGCACTCGAGCACCATGTTGGAGATTACCGGCTCGAACGACGAATTGCCGTCAAATACAATGCGGCAGTACCGCTTGCCGGTCGCAAGAGAATTGCGCTTGCCGTCCGGATAGATAAGCTGCTTGGCCATTGCGGATTTCGGTCGGGTGAACACCTCGTCCACCGTGCCGACCTCGGCAATACGACTGGAATCAATAATCGCAACTCTCTGGCAGATTTCCTCGATGACCGCCATCTCATGCGTGATAACGATGATGGTGATGCCGAGCGTCTTGTTGATCTCCTTGAGCAGCGCGAGAATGGAGCGCGTTGTCGTCGGGTCGAGTGCGCTTGTCGCCTCGTCGCACAGCAGGATTTTCGGGTTGGTCGCAAGTGCTCGTGCAATCGCCACACGCTGCTGCTGACCGCCGGACAACTGGCTCGGATAGTTATCCGCTCGGTCTGACAGACCGACGATCTCGAGCAGCTCACGCGCCCGTTTTTCCGCATCTGCTTTGCTCGTTCCCGCAATCTCCAGCGGAAAACAGATATTCTGCAGTGCGGTTCTCTGCTGCAGCAGGTTGAACTGCTGGAAGATCATACCCATCGACCGGCGAGCCTCGAGCAGCTGCTTTTTGCTCAGTCTGCCGAGTTCCTCTCCGTCCACCGTTACCGTGCCCTCGGTGGGCTTCTCCAAAAAGTTGATACAGCGTACCAGTGTGGACTTGCCTGCGCCCGAAAGACCGATAATGCCGAAAATCTCGCCGCGATAGATATCAAGGTCGATACCGTTCAGCGCAACTACCGTTCCGGCTCTGCCGCGAAAGGTCTTGTTCAGACCCTGAATCCGGACGATCACATCCTGTGCCACATTCATTCCTCCTTACATTTTCAAAAGAAAAGCGGAAAGCAGGTTTCTGCTTTCCGCCCGTTTTCTGTATCAGCCGCATGAAAAGCGGCCCGCCTATGCGTTTCAGCCTTACGGCTGCTTCGCAGAAAAACGAGCAGAACCACACATCATGCACATTTCCATTCGAACTGCACGCACGGTGATTTCCTCCTTTTCCTGCGGTTTAAATACTCTAAGCTGTGGGATAAGTATAGCTTTTTACAGGCGGTTTGTCAAGTAGTTTTGTCCAAACAGAGCGTAAAATACGATCACTCGATCAAATACTGCTTGACCAGACGGGCATAGAACATATTGCCGTAGGCATACCGCCAGCCGCCGTTTTCCTGGACTGCCATCGGGTTATCATACTGGATGGTATTGCCGCCGGACTGCTTCTCCGCGAATTTCTCAGCCAGCTCGGTGCTGTACACACCGTTGAACTTGGCCGCGTAATCGAGGAAACCACTGCCGTAATTATACGCCTGAATGATGCAGTCCAGATCACAGTCCAGCGATTTGCCCTTGCTCAGCAGGTGTGCAAAATAGGTGCAGCCCTGCCGGATCGAGCTCTCCTCCTCGAGTGAATCGTTCGGCAATCCGGCGCTGCCGGAGGACTGCATGATGTCGGTCAGCTTGCCGCCGCTCTCCACCTGCATGATAGCCAGCAGTACATCCGTGTACTCCGGAATGCCGTTCTGTTCGGCGTATTTCTGCACCACCGGCTGATAGTACATAACCGACTGATAGACATTCACTGCCTTGGCTACCTGCTTGACCTCCTCGGTCGCGCTCGTGCCGGAATTGCCGGTATCACCGTCCGCGCCGCTCTGCTGCGGTGTGCTGATCAAATGCCGAAAGGCGAAAATAAGCACAACGAGCAGGACTGCCAGCCCGAGCAGCGCGAACTGCCGACGGCGTGCCCGCTGTCTGCGGCGCACTTCCGCCTCGGGCAGACGGCGTCTGACCGTTTTCTGCGTTCTTACCGGCTGCATATGCCGCGTACTGCGATGTGCATGGGCGGTTTTCCGCCGATAGCTGCCTCTGTTATGTCGTTTTTGTTGCTTTCTTGCCATGTTATCGCTTTCCTGTGACAAAGTGGTTGCTCTCACCGGTGACCGGGCGGAACCTTCCCTGTCACCATTGGCATTATTGGCTATTTTACCACAACATTGCGTTTTGAGCAACATTTCAGGCGATTATCATGTAATTTTTTCCAATTCCGATTTGCTCCGCAGCAGCCCCTCCTGCTGTGCCCAGTCGCGCAGCACGCGGTTTTTTTCGTTGACTGGACCGAACAAATCCAGACAGCAGACCGCATTTCCGCACTGCTGTACAAGCGCCTGCGCACGCGCGTAAGCGTCCTCGCCGATTGGCTGATACGCCCGCTCGGTGACGGTCTCGACCGCCAGAGCACGAGCCGTCGGCAGCTCTACATCGTTCTCCGGCAGAACGCCTGCCGCGAACGGAATGCCGCGCCGCTGCAGTCTGCGGTACAGTGCCGTTCCGCTTCCGCCGCCGCCGATAACGAACACGCGCGGCTCGCCTGTCACCCGCTCGAGCTCCAGACTGCCGAACTGCTCGTTATAAGTGCCGCGCTCGAGGTCATACAGGGTGCGGATGTAGTCGCCGGTGAATACCTGCTCCGGCGTGCCGCAGCGCTCAATTCTGCCGTTGTGAACGCAGATGAGCCGGTCGGACAGCTTCTGTGCCAAATCGATTTCGTGCAGCGAGAGAATGACCGCCACCTGCTTTTCGCGCACCAGCTGCTTGAGCACGGTCAGCAGTTCCAGCTTGTAGCGAATGTCGAGGAAGGAGGTGGGTTCATCGAGCACAATGACCTCCGGCTCCTGGCAGATGGCGCGGGCCAGCAGCACACGCTGCCGCTGTCCATCGCTGATGCAGGAAAAATCGCGGTCGGCAAGTTCATCCGCGCCGACAAGCGCCAGCGCCTCGTCCACCTTAGCGCGGTCCTCGTCGCTGAGCAGACCAAGCCGTCCGGTGTACGGATAGCGGCCTGCAGCCGCCACATCCCAACAGGTCATCAGCTCCGGCCGCACATGCTCGGTGAGCAGCACGGACATCGTGCGCGCAAGGTCACGTTCAGGCAGAGTCTGCAGCAATTTGCCATCCAGATACACCGTACCGCCGATGAGCGCCAGCTGACGGATGAGGCTTTTGAGGATGGTCGATTTACCCGAGCCGTTCGGGCCGATGAGCGTCAAAATCTCACCGCGGTGAACACGCAGGGCGATGTCGCGGATGAGCGGCACACCGCGGTAGCCGACGGTCATTTCTTTTGTTTCGACGAAAGGATGGGACATTTTGTACCTTCTTCTTTAACATGATTGCTTACGAAGCAAGAGAATCTTGCCTACCCGGCAGGGGTGCCGTGCCCACGGCGAGGGGCATAAGGGTGGACACCAAGGTTTCCACCCTTATGAATCCCGTTTCCTTTTGGGATAGCACGGCAAAATTTGCAGAACTGAGACTCGCAAAGGAACAACAGTCGGGTTACTTTTGCGTGTCTTTCTCCGCCTTTTCGCAGTTCACAGACAGTGTACTGCTACACAGGCCGGAAGGTCTGCGCAGGCGCGACATAACCGTGTCGCGCAACTCTTTTACGCGTTGTTACTCGCAGCATCTGCGAATGACACCTATCACGTTCTCTTCACTCTGAGTATAATTTTCCATTCTTTATTTTCAATTCTGCATACCAAAAATCGACAATCAAAATCTCACAAAAACAGGGTCCGTCCGCATTCCACGGCTCGGACCCTGCTGTTTACTTGATTTACTTCAGGGAATCAATCGCTGCCTGTGCGTGTGCAACAAACAGATCCTGGATTGCCTGCACAGAGCCAAGGCCCTCAACTACGGTGGTTACCTCGAAGCCTGCCTTCTCAAACTCGGTCTTCCAGGAGCCGTCCTCGTCGCCTGCCATATCGTTATTGGCATGGTCGCCTGCAACGATCATCAGCGGACGCAGAACAACCTTCTTATAGCCGCCTGCCTTAACGGCTGCGATTACGTCATCGAGGGACGGAGTTGCCTCAACAGTGCCGACAAAGTAGTTGTCGTAGCCTGCGGCCTTGAGGGTTTCCTGCATCTTGGTGTAAACGCTGTTGGAATCCGCCTCGGTGCCGTGACCCATGAAGCAGATTGCGGTCTCGCCGTCGTCATACTCCTTGGTTGCGTCTACGATGGCATTCATAACCTTCTGGAAGTCGTCGTCAGAGGTCAGCAGCGGCTCACCGAGCACGATCTTCTCGAAGGAATCCGAATAGCCTGCCAGCTCATCCTTGAGGTCGTTGTACTCCAGACCGTTCATCAGATGGGTCGGCTGAACAACCAGGGTCTTTACCTTGTTGTCTACGGCGCGGTCCAGTGCCTCGGTTACGTTGTCGATCTTCTCGCCGTCACGCTTGTTTACATGGTCGATGATGATCTGGCTGGTGAAGCCGCGGCGTACCGCGTAATCCGGGAACGCCTTCTGCATAGCCTTTTCGATGGCGCCGATGGTCTCACGGCGGCTGTCGTTATAGCTGGTGCCGAAGCTGACTACGAGCAGCTCGGTATCGCCAATTTCATCCTGATTCAGCGGATCGTCCAAGGAAGCGTCACCCGTTTCATAGTTTTCGTCCGGATCGGTCTGATCCTGCGCATCGGTCTGTGCAGTGGTGTTATTGTCCTTCGTGTCGTCCGCAGCTGCGGTCTTGCTGCCGCCGCAAGCGGTCAGCATGGACATCAGCATGCCGGAAACGATCAGCATAATGCCGAGCTTCTTCAGTTTGCTTATTTTGCTCATGGTTTTCCTCCTTCATTTTGCCTGCAAAGCGAAAGCGCACACTTTGAAAGAAAAAGGGTACGGAAAACACACAGTCCCCCATCAATATATGATGAAAGGGACTGCCTGAATCAAAAAATCATGCGGTATCAGTACAATCAATAACTCGTGACCCGGAAGCAGCTTCCCGTACCAACAGACCGGCAGGTTTCCTGACTTGCGGCTCTTAAGACAATACCGCATAATTGAACAAGAGCGATTTGCGAGTCACTCTCGCGTACTGACGAGGCGTGGTTTTGCGGTAATACTTGATGTATTACCGTGAAATCACAACGAAGTCAGGACACAAAATTTCCGCAAAGCGCCGCAGCTTTCATCATGCGATGTTGCCTTAGAACTGCCGCCTTCCCGATACCGCAATATCAGTGACGTAAATGGCAGTCCATTCCCCGCTTACAGTGACGAGATCGTGCAGGATTTGCACCTGCTTCCCTTTTACCCGCTGTCCTGTTCGAAAACATACAGCGGCACCGACTGTTCGCTTATTTACTTATTGCGCGGGAAATTCCCGCATTGCACGAGTATTATACTATATTTAACCGTCAATTACAACCATTTTCCGGAGAAAAACGCGCGCTTATGTCTCCTGCGGCCGGAAAACCTTTTTCCGCACGATCAGGTAGCACACAAAGTGCGCCAGGATGGTCAGTATCCACGAGATCGGGTAGGACGCATACAGGATAAACAGCGTATGCTGCACGCGAAAGACCGTAAAAATCCAGATGATACGGAACACACATGCGCCAATCAGCGAGACGATCATTGGCAGCATGGAATAGCCCAGACCGCGTATTGTGCCCGCGAGCACATCCATCATGCCGCACAGGCAGTAGGTGACGCTGATGACCGACAGGCGCTGCATACCGAACGAGATGACCTCCAGATCATCCGAGTAGATGTGCAGCAGATGATTGCCGAGCAGATGTGCGCCGTTGCCGAGCACCAGACCGATCAGTGTGACGATGCACATGCAGCGCACGAGTGTCTGGTCGATGCGGTGATAATTCTTTGCACCGAGATTCTGGCTGGTGAAGCTGATGGAGGTCTGATAGAGCGCGTTCATCGAAATGTACACAAAGCCCTCAATGTTGGCGGCTGCCGTGTTGCCCGCAACCGTTACTGCGCCGAAGCTGTTGACCGAGGACTGAATGAGTACGTTCGAGATATTGAAGATAACGCTCTGCATACCGGCAGGCAGACCGACCTGCATGATTCTCAGGAACTTATCCATGCGGAAGTGCAGCCGGCGCAGGTCGAGATGGCACATGCCGTCCGATTTTACAAGGCACAGCACGGTCAGCGCCGCAGAGACACACTGGCTGAGCACGGTGGCGATCGCAGTTCCGGCAACGCCCATGCCGAGCAGGCACACAAACAGCAGGTCGCCGAGGACGTTCATCACGCCTGCCGCCATCAGGAAGTACAGCGGACGCCGGGTATCGCCCACGGCACGCAGCACGGCGGCACCGAAGTTGTAGATCATGGTTGCCGGCATACCGATGAAGTACACCTGCATGTACAGCACGGCCTGGTCGATAACCTCGTCCGGTGTGGCCATCAGCGTCAGCATGGGACGTGCGAGCACAACGCCGAGCACGATCAGTATCGCGCCGCCGATCAAGCCGGTAAGCAGCGCCGTCTGGATGGTCTGCTGTACGCCGTCGTAATCCCGCTCGCCGTAATGTCGCGCGACAAGCACGTTCGCACCGACCGAAATACCGATGAATGAGTTGACCAGCAGGTTGAACAGCGAGGTGGTCGAGCCGACCGCCGCCATCGCATTGCTGCCCGCAAATTTGCCGACTACGACAATGTCGGTCGCGTTGAACAGCAGCTGCAGCACACCCGAAAGAATCAGCGGCAGCGAAAACAGCAGGATTTTGCTCAGCAGCGGACCGCTGCACAGGTCCATCTCGTAGCTGCGTTTCATTCGTTGAAGCACTTCCCTTCTTGCGTAAAGTTTCTCTATTGCCTATATTATCTATCGGAATATCGGTGGTGTCAATGGGTGATTGTGTTTCGGGGGTATTCATGGTATAGTGAAGTCACAGTAGAATGATAAATCGGAAGTTGGAGGATACACGCATGAAAATTGTAATCATTAATGGAAGTGCCAGAAAAGGAAACACGCTGACAGCAA
>ERZ772872.4167-NODE-4167-length-10303-cov-3.496487_pt1 | contig 10303 bp, 9 predicted proteins | sample MGYA00512132_ERZ772872 | MGnify/ENA primary metagenome ERZ772872 (study PRJEB29015, sample SAMEA2737724) | human gut metagenome | biome: human gut; feature: human-associated habitat; material: faeces | place: China | collected 2012 ... | reverse complement strand
CAAATTGCAGACATACTAAACATTTTAGAATTTATGAAAAAGAATTATCTGATGGAGGACAACTGCAATACTTTGTTGATAAGCAACATATGTCCCTTGTGCAAGCCCTCAAATTTTCCTAATGCCACAACAGTATCTGCGATATTCACGTCATTGTATGCTAGTTTCTTCACGTCAGTTTCCTCATAAAAACATTTTAAATGGTTTGTATATCTGTTCTTCCTCTTTGTAATCATATAAGGCTACAAACTTGCCTGCATGATACACCCGGATTCTCGTATCCCGTCTTTCTCCCATATCTTTGAAAAACCGAGGAGAAAGCTTGTTTCCATTTCTCAGATAATTCTCTGCCTGTTCGGTAATCTCATATGCCGGATACTGTTTCAAAAGTGCATCCACTGGCAGGATTGCGTCCTGCAGGGTTCCATCTGCCTGCCGTACCTCGATCTCCTGCAGCGTCAATGCATCTGTCACAGAAAATCCATGCACTTCTTTCCGGTGTAAACCGGACAACACAGCCAGACAAGAAAGTTTTCTTCCGATATCCCGGCACAACGACCGGATATACGTGCCTTTCGAACAATACACATCAAAGCTGTAAGTATCGTCCGCTTCCTTCGTAATGTCCTGGATTGCATAAATCTCAACCGGTCTTGGTTCTCGTTTGACCTCGATTCCGGCTCTGGCATATTCGTATAATTTTTTTCCATCCTTTTTGATGGCAGAATACATCGGTGGTATCTGGTCATACTTGCCAATGAAGGACAAAATTGCACGTTTCACGTCTGCCTGTGTCAGCTGCGCGAGCACTGCTGCATCACCTTCCGCAGTCGTCTCACCGGTCACATCCTCGGTATCCGTCTCATAGCCAAGCTTCATCGTCGCACGGTAGCATTTATCTCCTTCGGTCAGAAGATCTACCAGCTTTGTCGCCTTACCAAGACAAACCAACAGGACACCTTCTGCCATTGGATCAAGTGTCCCGGTATGTCCGATCTTTTTCTGTTTTAAGATGCCGCGAAGCTTTGCCACGACATCAAATGATGTATAATCCTGTTCTTTATAAACATTTAAAATCCCGTCTATCAAAGCTGTTCCTCTATCATCTTTATAATATCTGCAACGACTGTATCAAAATCGCCGGTCACTTCAAAGCCAGCCGCACGGATATGTCCGCCACCGCCATAGGCAACTGCAATCTTGCTCACATTGACTTTGCGGATAGAACGCAGGCTGACCTTCATTGCATCGCCAAGCTGGTATACAAATATCGCGACCTCCACACCGTCAATCACGCGGATACGATCCACAATGCCATCTGTCTCTTCTTTTCCGCAGCCAAAGGTATCGAACATCTCCTTTGTCACAAATGTGTAGACAACCTGTCCGGACAGTGCCAGCTTTGCATTGACCATCGCCTGTCCCATAAGCAGATTCTGCTTGTAGCTGACTCTGTAAAAGGTATCGTCGATAATCTTCTGTGCATCCACGCCATGTGCGAGCAATTCACCGGCTACCTGCATTGTATCCTTTGTACATGCCGAATACTTGAACACGCCGGTATCATGTACGATACCGAGATACAGACACTCTGCACAGGCAAGCGAGATATTCTCTGGATCAATATGCCGGAACAATACTTCACTTGCAGAAGATGCGTCCGCATCACAATAGTAATAATCCCCAAAGCCCTGATTACTTCTATGATGATCCAGGCAGGCACTTTTCTTCGCCATACCGAAAAGCTCATAGAAGCTTCCATGCCGATCGCGGTCTCCACAATCCAGAGAAATTGCAAGATCCAATACACGAGACTCTGGTTCATGGCAGATGGCATCCGCGCCCTTTAAGAACGAAAACTTATCTGGAATCTTCTCCAGATACACGGTCACCTCTGCGTCATAGTTGTCCTGAATATAATTGTACAGTCCTAAGCACGAACCAACACAATCGCCATCCGGGCGGATATGCCCGAATATTCCGATTGTCTTTGCATCTTCAATTAGATTTAATAATTCACTCTTCTTCATTCTGCTTACTCTGATCCTCTTTGATTACCTCATCGATACGCTTAGACATATAATTTCCATACTCGATTGATGTGTCCAATACAAACGTAAGCTCCGGTGTATTTCGGAGATTGATCGTACGCGCCAGCTCGCGGCGGATAAATCCACTCGCCTGCTCTAAGCCCTTTAACGTCTCTGCACCAGATTCTGCATCGCCTAATACACTGATATATGCCTTACAATATTTCAGATCCTGTGTCACCATGACATCCGTTACCGATGTCATGGGATTGATACGTGGATCTTTTAACTCCATCCGAATGATCCGGGAAAGTTCCTTCTGGACTTCCCCATTGATTCGCTGTGATTTATGACTTGTCTTTCTCATTTCTATCTTGGTACCTCAACCATAATATATGCCTCAATGATATCGCCTTCCTTGATATCATTGAATCCATCCATAACAAGACCACATTCAAATCCTGTCTTAACTTCCTTTACGTCGTCCTTGAAACGCTTCAGAGATGCAAGCTCACCCTCGAAGATCTGCTCACCTTCCCGGCTGATACGAACTTTGCAGTTTCTCTGGATCGTACCATCTAATACATATGAACCAGCGATTGTACCAACACCAGAAGCCTTGTAAGTCTGACGAACCTCTGCATGACCGATGACCTTCTCCTCGAAGATTGGATCAAGCATACCCTTCATCGCACTTTCGATATCCTCAATCGCATTGTAAATGACACGATACAGACGGATATCAACCTTCTCACGCTCTGCAACTTCCTTCGCCTGATTGTCCGGACGAATATTAAATCCAATGATGATCGCATTACTTGCAGAAGCAAGAATTACATCACTCTCATTGATTGCACCAACACCGGAGTGGATACATTTAACTGCCACTTCCTCGTTGGAAAGCTTAAGCAAGCTCTGCTTAACCGCCTCTACAGAACCCTGTACATCTGCCTTGATGATAAGGTTCAGATCCTTTACATTACCTTCCTGAATCCGGTTATAAAGGTCATCGAGAGACATACGCTGCTTTGTATCTGCAATCAGTTTTTCCTTGCCACGGTTGATAAATGCCTCGGAAATCGTACGCGCTTCCTTCTCATTTTCTGTGGCAATTACAATCTCTCCAGAATTTGGAACGCCATTTAAGCCAAGTACCTCAACTGGCATAGATGGAGTCGCCTCCTTCACCTTGCGCCCCTTATCGTCGAACATCGCACGCACCTTACCATGCACATCACCGATTGCCAGACAGTCGCCCACATGCAAAGTACCCTTCTGTACCAGAATGGTTGCAACAGAACCACGTCCCTTATCAAGCTGTGCCTCGATGACAATACCACGTGCCTTCCGGTTCTTGTTTGCCTTGAGCTCCAGGATCTCAGCGGTCAGGATGATCATCTCCAGAAGGTTATCAATACCTTCCTTTGTATGTGCAGATACCGGACAGAAGATTGTCGAACCGCCCCAGTCCTCTGGTACGAGCTCGTATTCCATCAACTCCTGCTTTACACGGTCGATATTCGCACTTTCCTTATCAATTTTATTGATTGCAACAATGATCTCGATGCCAGCTGCTTTCGCATGGTTGATTGCCTCTACGGTCTGTGGCATAACACCATCATCGGCTGCAACTACAAGGATTGCAATATCTGTTGACTGTGCACCACGCATACGCATCGCTGTAAATGCCTCATGTCCCGGTGTATCCAGGAATGTAATCTTCTGACCATTGATAGATACTACAGACGCACCAATATGCTGTGTAATACCACCAGCCTCACCAGCTGTTACATCAGAATTACGGATTGCATCGAGCAGGGATGTCTTACCATGATCAACGTGTCCCATAACGCAGACAACTGGTGGTCTGGAAGTCATATCTGCCTCGTCCTCTTCCTCCTCACGGAGAAGTTCTTCGATCACATCAACCTTTTCCTCTTCCTCTGCAATGAAGTTGTATTCAAGTGCAATGTCAGCTGCCTCATCAAATGGAAGGTCAGAGTTTACATTGTACATCTTACCTGCCATAAACATCTTCTTGATCAACTGTGCCACTGGCACCTTGATCTTACTTGCAAGCTCGCCGACAGTCAGTACCTCTGGCAGCTTGATTGTCTTGATCACTGGTTCTACCGGCTCCTGCTTCTTTGGTGCTGGCTGATGATTCTTGTTGTTATTATTGTTCCGGTTATTATTGTTGTTAAACCGATTGTTATTATTGTTGTTATTTCTTGTGTTACGGTTGTTGCTTACCGCGTTCCGGAAATTTGTACCACGGCTCTCCTGCTTGGCTCCATTCTGGTTATTGCCATTTGCAGGCTTGTTGTTATTATTCTTGCCCTGATTATTTCCATTATTATTCTGCTTATTGTTATTATTTCTGCCCTGATTGTTTCCGTTATTGTTATTATTTTTACCCTGATTGTTGTTGCGGTTCTGGTTGTTATTATTGTTATTGTTCTTCTTATTCTGGTTATTCTGATTACCGGAATTGGAATTGTTGTTTGGCTTTGGCTGCACCTTCTTGTTCTCCTGCTTTGGTGCTTCCTTTTTTCCTTCTTCCTTCTTTGGCCCTGCCTTCTTCGGCTCTTCTTTCTTTGCCTCAACCGGCTTGTTTCCGCCCAAAGACTCCCGCACAAATTTCATCATTGCATCATCAATGCTGCTCTGTGCTTTTAACCCTTCTTTTTTACCGCTCAATATATCAATAATCTGACTGCTTTTTACTTCTTTTCCAAGTTCTGCTGTCAACTGTTTTGCAAACTCGTGTACTCTCATGGGTTACACCTCCAATCTTAAACTAATCCAACTTGTCAGAAATCTGTTTTGCCAGACCTGCATCTGTCACTGCAAGTACCGTCCTGTTTTCCGATCTGTCTGCCGAGCGTCGTGCTGTCAAACGCAATCGTATACGGAATCTCGTAATACTTGCATTTATCCATGAATTTCTTCTGCGTATTGCCCGATGCATCCTCTGCGATGATCACGAAATATGCAACGCCCTCCTGAATCGCTTTCTCGGTCAGGAATCCGCCGCTCTGTACTTTTCCTGCTTTTGCAGCAATCGAAAGCATAGACAATGCACGATTCTGATTTTGTGCCAACTATATCATCTCCTCTGCGATGGTCTGATAGATTTCTTCCGGAATTTCCGTCTTCAACGAACGCTCCAGTGCTTTTGTTTTCTTTGCTTTCTCCAAGCACGCCTGATTCAGACAGATGTAAGCACCACGTCCATTTTTTCTTCCGGTCTTGTCCAGACATATCTCATCTTCCGGCGTCTTAATGACTCTGACAAGCTCTGTCTTTGGTTTCATCTCCCGACAGCCTACACACTGTCGAAGTGGTATCTGCTTTGCCAAGTTATCTACTCCTCATCTTCATAGTCATCGGCGTAATCGTCGTCATAATCATCTATAATCATACCCAGATCACGTGCCTGTGACTCACTCTTGATATCAATCTTATAGCCTGTCAGCTTTGCAGCCAGACTTGCGTTCTGTCCTTCCTTACCAATTGCAAGGGAAAGCTGATCGTCTGGTACAACAACTCTTGCACACTTCTTCTGCTTTCCGTCCTGCTCTTCTGTGTACGCCTGTACCCAGATTACATCGGATGGGCTTAATGCATTCTTGATATAAACCTCTGGATCTTCATCCCATGCGATAACATCGATCTTCTCGCCCTTTAAATCATCGACGATTGTATTGACTCTCGCACCTGCCATACCAACGCAGGCACCAACTGGATCTACGTTTGGATCTAACGAACGAACTGCAAGCTTCGAACGGGAACCTGCATCTCTAGAGATACCCATGATCTCTACAACACCATTCTGGATCTCTTCAATCTCATTTTCAAACAAACGCTTTACAAGCTCTGGATGGGTACGGGATACGTGGATGTTAATACCTGTATTGTTCTTCTTATCCTTGCCGTCCTTACGCTTGTTTTCTTTCTTCTCCGGTTTTTTCACTTCAACCACATACAGCTTAATATGGTCGCCAACCTTGTAATGCTCTGATTTTACCTGCTCATTTTCCTTGAGTCTGGTCTCTGTCTTCTCATCGAGGCTGATATAGATCGTATTGTCTACGAAACGCTGTACCACACCGTTTACAATGTCATGCTCCTTGCAGGCAAAACGCTCGTAGATCGCATCACGCTCACCCTCTTTGATGTTCTGGATGATAATGCTTCTTGCCTTCTGTGCTGCCATACGTCCAAAGTCCATAGACTCCAGTGGATACTCTACGAAATCACCGATCTCGTACTTGTCATCCATTGCTTTTGCTTCTGTCAGGGAAATCTGATTCTCATCATTCTCGACTTCCTCTACAACTTCCTTCTTGCGTACAACTGTGATCGCACCAGTCTCACGGTCCATATGTGCTTCCACAAGTACATTCTTTCCATAATCTTTCTCACATGCTGCAACCAGTGATTTTTCAATCGCCTCCATCACCAGTTCCTTGCTGACACTTTTTTCGCGCTCTAATTGATTTAAAGCATCAATAATCTCTGACATTTTTTTATCCTCCTCTTCTACTCAAATGCCAATCTTATCATAGAAATATCGTTTCTTGAAAATTCTTTTGGTTCTTCCGCCGGATCGAGCTGCAATGTGATCGTCGTATCAGTGTATCCTGTCAGGATTGCCTCGAATTCCTTACTGCCATCCACCGCACGGTAAAGTTTTACCTCTACCTTTTTGCCAAGATTCCGTTTAAAATCCTTGTCCTTCTTGAGCGGTCTTGTAAGTCCCGGTGAGCTTACTTCCAAAATATACGGGTCTGTCATCCGGTCCGCAGCATCCAGTTTTTCCTCCAAGCTCCGGCTGATCAGAACACAGTCATCAATATTGATGCCGCCTTCCTTATCCGCATACACACGCAGATAATAATCAGAGCCTTCCTTTACGTACTCTACATCCACTAGCTCAAACCCATGCTCTTCGATAATCGGAGTCACAAGTTCTGTGCAGTGTTGTTCAATTTCCTGTTTTTTCACGTCTGCCACCTTTCTGACTTTTTTGCCTTTTCAAAAACAAAGAGTGGGTTTTTATAACCCACTCTGCGCCATCTGTATTCAAGTCTTATATATTATAACATGTTTTTATTGTTTTGCAAGTACCTATTCCGCCTTTTTTACAAGTTTTACCTGCAATGCCTGTATCGTACCGCCTCCAGTATACGTGCCATTTTTTCCCCAGTCCGTCCAGCCCTGTGCCGACACATAAACGCGGTACAAAATATCATAGGAATCTGAGATTCCGCCTGTGAGATTGATCCGGATTCCAAGCAGCGGTTCCTTCTGTCCAACACTGCCCGCCTGTTCGCCGTCCTTCCGCCATGCACTTTGTCCCTGTGCCGTCTCAACCGCATACCGGACATTTCCTTTCGGGACATATGCGCCAAGCTGGATGCGCACCGATTCAACGGATTTTTCCTGCTTTGTATATCCTGCCACAATGCCGTCCATTTTTGCTTCCTGCCAGCCAAAAGTCTGCATATGAACCGTATATACAATACCAGCATCCACTTCAGAAGTCAGAATACCCGCCTGTTTTTTGAGATAGCTATATAGATTCTGAAGTTCCACCTGTGTACCATTCTCCTTCAGATAAGCATATCGGAACAACGCAAATCCATCATATCCCATGCCATAGATATGCGCACATTGTGTTGCCAGATTATCCTCGCGAAGCGCCCAGTCCAGATCGGTATCTGAAGTTTCCCCCACCCGGTAGAGTGCAAGCCCGGCATACAGCTTAATCTCCGGGTTCGTATGCAGCGTCTGCCATACCTCGCACCGGTTCGAAAACATCGGAACTTCTTTTCCATCTGTCACATAGCGATCCGTCCAGTAAATCTGCGGCATCACATAATCCACATATCCTTCCTGTGAAAGCCACGTATCAATATCTGCCCCCTGACTTCGTGCATAATCCGGATTTCCTGCCGGACTGATTCCGAACTCACAGTCTGGACGTTTCTGTTTGACCGTCTGGTATACTTTCTGGACAAGTGCATTTACCGCCTGCATTTTTTCTTCCTGTGGCAGCGTATCCTGCATGCCGTCAACAAAGAAATAATCATCAAAATGAATACCATCCACTGGATAGCGTTCTAAGATCTCTGCCACCTGATTTACGACTAACTGCTGTGCCTCCGCACTTTGCGGATTCAACACCAGACATGTACCATTTTGCCCCTGATATTCAAGTATCATAGACTGGTATTTCGCATAGAACGGTGTATGTTCAAAGCTTGCCGTCGTTTCTTCCCCCAGCGACAGCCGATACGGATTGATCCACGCCTCAAAACGAAGTCCCTCCTCATGTGCCACAGCTACCATGATCTCATACGGATCATAGCCCGGATATGTCCGGGTTTTGGACATATATTCGGAATACGGAAAATAGTCCGATGGATAAAAGGCATCTCCCATTGCCCGCGCATGTACGATCACCGTATTTAAGCCATATCTTTTCACGGTATCATACATGGCATGCACCTTCGCCCGGAAAGCCGCCTCGCTTTTATCGGATAATTCCGATTCCATATCGATATAGGAAATCCAGCACGCACGCTTTTCCATCTCCGTATTTGCCTGCATAGGCAGATAAACAGCAACCTGCCTGCTCTGCATCGAAAATACAGAAGAAAGCAGACAGACTACCACGATGATTCCTGCCAGATATCGTCTTATAATCTGCATATTTTACGCATCCGTTATCTCTTATAACTACTTATATGCAGATTATTTCTTTTTATGTTCATGAAGTGCTGTAAATAACAGCAGTCCTCCACCTGACGCTACCAGCAGTGTAATCACGATACCAAGCGCCATAGAATCTCCAGTTTTCACCGTATCATCACTTGCTACAACTACCGGTGTCTGCACCTGTGTGGAAGTCGAGCTTGCCTTTGGGTTCACGACTAAGGCTGCTCGGGTCGTTGCAGTTTCGGTCGTTGTAGCTATCTCAGTTGTTGTTCCATTTTCTGTGGTCGTGCTTTCCGTCGTTGTCACTTCAGTTGTTGTACTTTCTGTGGTCGTGCTCTCAGTCGTTGTTATTTCTGTTGTCGTACTCTCAGTCGTTGTTGTCTCTGTCGTCGTTGTTTCTGTGGTTGTAGCTTCCGTGGTTGTCGTCTCGGTTGTTGTCACATTGTATGGATAAAAATGTGATTCCGAACTCGCATTTACATTCTGTGCGATTACCTGCCCTTCATGATTGCCGCCGATCAGTGACACATTTCCAGATGGCGCAATGATATGACCAGTCAGAAAGCTTGCTGTAATATTCTTGGCATCCGGGAAGTTCCAGACGAGTCCAAAGCCACCACTGTAATACTGACCGCCCTGTGCACCTTCCGGTCTGTTTTTCGCCAGATTGAAGAAGTAATTGTTGTTCAATGGAGTTCCACCAATTTCAATCTTACCAGTATCCAATGCATAATCCCCGTCTCCGGAAATGGAGATTGTATAGGCATTTGAGAAAATGTCTTCCGCAGTTACATTTTTCAGAATCACACGCTTTGCATTTGAGAAATCTGTCCCGCTGACGGTGATCGTCTTAGAATCTGCAAAGTCAATGATCAGGTCTCCCTGTTCCATATAGCCTGCCTGCCCAGCCTTCTCCAACGCCTGCGATTCCTGTTTAATAACACCAAACGCTTCGTCCATATTGATATAATCATCTGCCACTTTCACCATACGGTTTGTCAGCCAGTCTTTGTACGACATATGGCTTTCTGTATAGTAAAAATTCGTATCAATCCCCGTTGTATCATTCCACGAACCGGCATGATAATCGGCAAGATCGATCAGGTATCGCGCATAGGACGCCGCTGCTTTCACCTTTCCCACTGTATTTTTCAGGTTCAATTTATTTCCTACCATGATCGCACCGACGGTATCTGCTACATAATCGCCCTCCAGATCGTTTTGTACGAAATAGCTGTAATGCGACAGGATATAATCAATATGATATTCGCCCTCATATTTTTTATTGCTGACCTGTGTTTTTTGCGTGTTCGCATTTAAGACAGACACGCCACTGATTTCATCATACGCATCCATCTCCGTTGCATCAGTTCCCGTCGCATCTGCCTGTACACCGGTATCTCCGACAAACATCGTTTCCGCAGACTCGATGTCTGTATCATCACCGTTCTCTCCTGCCGTTGCATCCTCTGCTGTCGCATCTGTCACAGTCGCTGTCTCCGCAAAAGCGACCTCCAGATTTTCACAACCGAAAATACATGCCACTC
>ERZ772872.4163-NODE-4163-length-10306-cov-6.670179_pt1 | contig 10306 bp, 10 predicted proteins | sample MGYA00512132_ERZ772872 | MGnify/ENA primary metagenome ERZ772872 (study PRJEB29015, sample SAMEA2737724) | human gut metagenome | biome: human gut; feature: human-associated habitat; material: faeces | place: China | collected 2012 ... | reverse complement strand
CTGCGCCACTACTTCGATAAGAACGGCGGCAATCTGGGCGCTATGGGCTGCGTGGGCTTCCTGTTCAGCCAGAAGGGCGTCATCGACATCTCTCTGGAAGACAAGGACGCCGACGAGGCCATGATGGACGCGCTGGATGCCGGTGCTGAGGACTTCGATGCAGGCGAAGAGGCCGCTGAGATCACCACCGACCCCGAGAACTACTCCGCTGTCGTCAAGGCAATGGAGGAGAAGGGCTACGAGATCCTCTCCGACGACCTGGCCATGGTCCCCATGACCACCACCCGTCTGACCGACCCCGATCAGCTCAAGCTGATGGGCAAGCTGCTGGATGCCCTCGAGGATAACGATGACGTCCAGAACGTCTGGCACAGCCTCGAGAACGAAGAGGACCTGCCGGAATAAGCTTCCGCAAATCTTAAGAATGACGTGATCAAAGCCGCTTTTTGTGCTGTGAGACACAGAAAGCGGCTTTGTTGTTTCATGGCGGCCTGCGATAAAGGTGTGCCTGCTGGGGCATGGAAAATAAAAAGAACGGTACCATTCTCCCGTCGGCTATGTTATAATAGACAGAACAAAACATCACGGGGAGGGGCCGACATGGAGCAACGACGCATTTGTCCATATTGTATGCAGGAGCTGGAAGCAGGGGAGGAGCAGTGTCCCCACTGCGGCCGGGAGCTTGCAGGGCGCAACCCGGCGGGCAGTCTTCCGGCAGGCACTGTGCTGGCAGGCCGGTATACCGTGGGCGACATCCAGAGCGTGGACGGCGAGGGCATCCTCTACCGGGGCGTGGAGAACAACGGCCCCTTCCGGGTGACCATCAAGGAGTATATGCCCCTGACGCTGGCGGCAGAGCGGGGGAGGGACTGCATCCTCCGCCCGAAGCCGGGCAGCGAAGTGCTGTTCAAGACCACCCGGATGGATTTTGCCGACCTCTACCGCTTCATCCAGCGCATCACCCCGGCCAACGGCCTGGAGGCCGTGCTGGACGTCTTCGAAGAGAACAACACGGTCTACGCCGTCATGGAGAACCCCGGCGGCTGTCCGCTCCAGAAGTGGCTGGAGGAGCACGGCACCGTGACGCCCCAGCAGGCCTGTGCCATGCTGGAACCGGTGTTCAACGGGGTGGAGGCCATGCATCAGGTGGGCCTCGTACACCGGGGCATCTGCCCGGCCAACATCCGCATCATGGACAATGGCCGCGCCCGGCTCACCGGCTACGCGACGGTGGGGCTGCGCACGGCGGGCAGCGGCCTCCACGAGCAGCTGTACGAGGGCTATTCCGCCCCGGAGCAGTATTCCACCGCCGAGTTCGAGGGCCGCTACACCGACGAATACAGCCTCGCGGCGGTGTTCTACCGGATGGTCTGCGGGCTGAGCCCCGTCCCGGCGGCACAGCGCCTCGTCTCCGACTCCAACCCCAAGGCCCGCACGGTGACGCCGTCGGTGCCGGCTTACGTCTCCGAAACGCTGTATCTGGGCCTCCGGCTCAAGCCGGTGGAGCGCATCCAGACGGTGCAGCAGCTTTTCCGCGCCCTCTCGGAGCGGGAGTACGCGGAGGAATTGTCCCGCAGCATGGAAGCGCTGGACCCGCCCGCCCCCGCGCCGCAGGAGCCGAAAGCGCCCGCGAAGGCTGAGCTGCTGAGCGTCCGAAATCTGCTGGCGGGCATCGTCATTCTGCTCAGCGTCCTCATCCTGCTGACCCTCTGGGGTCTGCTGAGCCGTCAGAGCGAGAAGCCGCCGGAGGTGATCGCTCCGGAGTCCGTCAGCGAGGCGGCAAGTGAGGCGGCAAGTGAGCCGGTGAACGAAAACGTCACCCTGACGCCGGATCTCGTGGGCCGCGACTATGACGCCGAGGTGCGCAACAACCGCAGCTATATCGACGAGTATCTCTTCTACGTCACGCTGGAATACAGCGACACGGTGGAAAAGGGCCGCATCATCCGGCAGTCGCCGGAGGCGGGCGAGGTCATCCAGAAGGGGGACACCGTCAGCCTCGTGGTCAGCCGTGGGCCTCAGATGATGGAGATGCCCGACGTCATCGGCCAGACCCAGGACAGCGCCGTGCAGGAGCTGGCCACCAAGGGTCTGAACGCCACCTGCTTCACCGTGGTCAACGACGGCTCTGAGGCGGCGGGCTGCGTCGTGTCGGCCAGCGAGGACGCCGGGAGCATGGTGGAGGTGGGAACCACCATCGTGCTCTATATCGCAGGCGATGTCCCCGCCGATGCCCCGGCGGAACCGGAATCTCCTTCGGATACCGGGACGCCCGCCGGCGGGGATGCCGCGCAGGGCGGCGTGGAATACGATACGGATTAAACAAAAAGAGGCTGCGTTTAGCAGCCTCTTATCTTTTTATCGAAAACTCAGAAAAAGCTCTTCATGAACGCAAGATCGCTGGCGGCGCGGGCCGGGACAGCCTCTTCCCGCAGGACGGGAAGGAGGGGCTGGGGCAGGGTGCGCAGCATCTCGAAGCCGCCCTTGTAGTCCACACAGGAGTCCTCGAGGCTGGTGGAGTAGAGGGTGCCGTCGGGCTTGAAGTTCTGGCCCTTGAAGTGGACGGCCACGATCTTGTCGCCGTACCAGCTGCCGACTTTGTCCCAGAGGCGGCGCTGTGCGTCCACCGAGGCGTTCTCGGGGCCGACATAGTTCGCCAGATCGCAGATGACCCGCAGGTTGGGGCTGGCGATGGTGTCCAGCACCATCTTGACGGCCTCGGGGGTGTTCATGGCGTGGTAGTAGACGCACTCCACCGCAAAGAGCACGCCCTGCTCCTCGCAGACGGGCAGGATCTCGCCCAGGCTGCGAAGGAGTGCTTCCTGCGCTTCTCTGCGGCTGACGGTGGGCTGCTTTGCCATGTTGGTGGTCTCGCTGCCCATGCAGCCGGCCCGGAGAGCTTTTGCCACCGGCACCTGGCTCAGGGCCTTCGCTACCTCGGCGCGGCGCTTGTCTTCGTCCGCATAGCTCAGCTCAACGTAGGTGCCGTCCACGGCGATGGACACGCCGCTCTTCTGGACGGCGGCATTGGTGGCGGCCACCAGCTCGGGGGTCACGTCTGCATAGCTTTTGACGCCCTCCACGGCCTTGGTGTAGGCCAGCTGGGTGCAGCGGAACCCTGCGTCCCCGATGGAGCTGAGCAGTTCTTCCACGCTGTGACGGCCAAAATCGTGGCCCCGTGCGCCGACGATGAATTCAGACATCCCGCATCCTCCTTACGCTCAGCCGAACAGACGCTCGGCAAACATCCCGAACTCCTTGCCCCACCAGTACCAGTCGTGGGAGACGTCGCCGCCCCAGACTTCGAGGTGGCAGGGGAAGCCGACTTCGCTCAGGGTGTCGGCCAGAGCCTGGGTGTCGGCGAGGGCATCGCCCTCATAGCCGCCCTGACCCACGCAGAGCATCAGACTGTTCTCCTCGGCCTTGGACAGAACATTCCTGTCGCAGATGCCGTTCTTGTGCAGAGCGGCGAGGGGGCTGCTGCGGAGGACGAGGTCGTCCTCTGCGCTGCCGAGGAAGCGGCCCATATCGTAGAGGCCGGAGAGGCCCATTGCACCCGCAAAGGTCCGGGGACGGCGCAGGCGGCACTGGACGGCCTGATAGGCGCCGGTGTCCACGCCCACGCACCAGATGAGGGGCTTCTCTTTGCTCTCGGGGGCATTCAGCTCCGCGATGCGCGCGGCCAGCTCGCTGGTGAGGTAGACGAAATACTTCTCCTGCATCTCGGCCCGGCGGCGGGGAGACTCATTGCCGGCCAGCAGGCTCTCGCCGTCGATGCTGTCGGCGCAGAAGAGCTGGATTTTTCCCTCGTGCAGCAGACGGGCCGCTGCGTCGGGCATCCCGTTGTTCTCCCAGTCGTAGAAGCGGCCGCCCCGGGCGGGCAGTGCCAGCACCGGCACACCGCCGTGGCCGTAGACCTTGAACTCCATCTCGCGGTCGAGCACCGCGCTCCACTCCTTATAATAAGTGCCTTCCATCATGAAAATGCTCCTCCTGTCAGATGAATTGATTGCGTGCCGCGTCGTAGGCATAGCCCACGGCGGAAAGTGCCTTGCACAGGGCGTCCTTATCGGCGTCCATGTCGTCGCAGAGGGCGTCGAGGCTGGGGTAAAAATCGCGCAGTTTCAGGTTGACCACGCTCAAAAGCATGATCGGGTCGCTCGGCAGAGCCATCGTTTGTTTCCTCCCATGTTCCGAGATAAAATAAAAAGCCGGCCACTCGACAAAGTGACCGGCAATACGCATCAGCTTAGACAGCGCGGGTGACTTTGCCAGCGCGCAGGCAACGGGAGCATGCGTAGATATACTTGGGAGAACCCTCCACGACCGCCTTGACACGACGGACATTCGGCTTCCAGGTACGGTTGGAACGGCGATGAGAGTGAGAGACCTTGATACCAAAGGTAACACCCTTGCCGCAGCATTCACACTTAGCCATGGTAATTGCACCTCCTACAGTGAAGTATGGAATCAAAATAATCAGCTTGACTATTTTACCAGAACTGCCGCCAAAAAGCAAGTCCCTTTTCGATTTTTTTGCGGCTTTTTTTCGTCTACAGCCCAAACGCTTGTCTAAAGGCGAAAAAAATAGTACAATAAACGCGTATATCTTATAGAAAACAGGAGAACACCATGACCCCAAGAATGTTTTATACCCTCGCACGGGTGCTGGCCGCCCTGACCGTCATCCCTTTCCACGAGGCGGGCCACGCGCTGGCCGCATGGCTGCTGGGCGACCCCACGGCCAAGCAGCAGGGGAGACTGTCGCTGAACCCCTTCCGTCACTTCGACCTGCTGGGAACGCTCTGCATGGTGTTCGCGGGCGTGGGCTGGGCAAAGCCTGTCTCCACCGACCCCCGCAACTTCAAAAACCCGAAGCAGGGCATGGCCCTCACGGCGCTGGCCGGCCCGGTGGCGAACCTCATCCTGGCCTACCTTGCGATGGTGGTCTGGAAACTGCTCTATTATTGGGCGCCCGTCAACGATGCGACGATTTTTCTGGCGCTCTTCCTGCAATACTTGGTGTATCTGGATGTGAGCCTCGCCGTGTTCAACCTCATCCCGGTGCCGCCGCTGGACGGCAGCCGCGTCCTGCTGGCTGTGCTGCCCGAGCACATCTACTTCGGCATGATGAAGTATGAGCGGGTCATCCTCATCGTCCTGCTGGCGGCGGTCTGGGGCGGCTTTCTGGACGGCCCTCTCAGCGTGATGAACAATGTGGTGTGGGACCTGTTGGACAATGGCACTCAGTACATCGACACCATCGCCTACTCGGCCTACTATGCGTCTGCAGGGGCGGTGATCTGATGGCGGAGGAGCTTACCTTCCATCTGGAAGAGTTCGAAGGCCCGCTGGAACTGCTGCTGGCGCTGGTGTCAAAGCACAAGATGGACCTGCACAACATCCCCATCCTCGAGCTTATCGACCAGTACACCCGCACCGTGGAGGCCGCGCAGGCCGCAGACCCCGACATTTCCAGCTCCTTCATCGAGATGGCGGCCCACCTCGTGGAGATGAAGAGCTATCTGCTGCTGCCCCGGAGCACCGAGGGCGAGCGGATGAAGCAGGAGCTCACCGGCCAGCTCATCGAGTACGACCAGTGCCGCCGGATGGCCTCTGCCCTCCGCGCCGCTGCGGAGGCGACGCCCACCTTCGTCCGACAGCCGATGCAGCTGGAACGGGACGAGACTTACGCCCTCAACCATCTGCCTCAGGTGCTGGCCGACTGCTGGGAGAGCCTGATGGGCCGTGCGCCTGTCCGGCGGATGCCGACCCAGGCCGTTTTTGAGCCGCTGGTGACAGCCCCGCAGGTGTCGGTGAGCAGCCGGGTGGTGTACATCCTGCGCCGCCTCATCGCGGGCGGTGCGGCCCGGATGAGCCAGCTTTTCGCCCGCAGCCAGAGCCGAAGCACCAACGTGGCTACCTTTCTGGCCCTGCTGGAACTGGTGCGCGGCGGACGTGTCACCCTCGGCCCCAAGGGAGAGCTGACCATGCAGCGCGGACGCCTGCCCCGTGAAAAGGCAAAGGAGGAAGAATGAACCAGAAACAGATAAAAGCCGCCGTAGAGGCGATGCTTTTTGCGGCGGGCGACCCGGTGAGCGCCGATAAGCTTGCCGCCGCCGTCCAGCTGCCCCAGACCACGGTGGAGACCGCGCTGGAAGAGCTGCGTGTCCGTTACGCCCGGGAGGACTCCGGCCTCTGCCTGCTCCATCTGGACACCCGCTGGCAGCTGGCGACCAGGACCGAGTGGGCCGACTGCATCCGCCGTCTGCTGGACGCCCGGCGCTCGGTGCCTCTCGGCCCGGCGGCCATGGAGACGCTGACGGTCATCGCCTACAACCAGCCCGTCTCCCGCGCCTTCATCGAACAGGTGCGCGGCGTGGACTCCTCGTCCAGCGTCAGCGGCCTGCTGCAGAAGGGCCTCATCGAGGAGGCGGGCCGTCTCGACCTGCCCGGCCACCCGGTGAGCTTCCGCACCACGGATGTTTTCCTGCGGTGCTTCGGCCTTTCTTCGCTGGCGGACCTGCCGCCGGTGCGCGGAGATCAGGAAGGGGAGGCGGCGACATGATGGGAGTCCTGATGGCTCTGGGCTGGCTGCTGCTGACCCTGCTGAAGATCGCAGGCGTCCTGCTCCTTATCCTGTTGGTGCTGCTGGCCCTCGTCCTGCTCTGCCCGCTCTGCGCGGATGTCTGCTGGGAGGGCGGCGTCCTGACCGTCCGGGCCGGTGCGCTTGGGCTCACCCTGCCGGTGTTCCAGTGGCCTGCGCCGGAAAAGCCCGCCGGAGCCGAAGAACCGAAAGGCTTCTGGGGAAAGCTGAAAGCGAAGCTCCGCGCCCGCCGCGAAGAGCGCAAACGGAAGAAAGCCGCCGCAAAAGAGGCGAAGAGACCGAAAAAAGAAACAGCTCCGCGCAGGAAGGCGAAGCTGACGCTGAACATCCTCGTGACCATCCTGCGGGGCGCCGGGCGGCTGACGAAAGCCGTCTTCGGCTCGCTGCGCGTCACCAAGCTCCGGGTCTGCCTCGGCGTCCGGGGCGAAGACCCCGCCGAAGCTGCCCGTGCCTACGGCAGGCTGAACGCATGGCTCTACCCGTCCCTCGGCGTCATCGACCGCTTCGTCTACCTCGATTTTGACGAGCTGCGCATCCTGCCGGACTTCGGCAGTGCCGAGCCGACGGTGGCCGACCGGGTGTCGTTCCACCTTAGCGCAAGGCTGCTTTTCATCGTTGCAGCCGCTCTGCGCGTTTTGTATGAGTTCTGGCGCGAAAAAGTGCTGGACGTCTTCCTATAAAGTGTGTTACAATAATATCGTATGGTGTATACTCCTATCCAGAGGGAGTTTTCCCGGAAAATAATAGTAGGAGGCCGATTTTATGGCTGAGCATCCGATTCAAGGTTTAATGAACGTCACGATGGACAAGATCCGCCAGATGGCTGATTCCAACACCATCATCGGCAAGCCCATCAAGACCGACGACGGCACCACCATCCTGCCGGTGTCCCGCATCTCCTTCGGCTTTGCTTCCGCAGGCACCGACTTCGACGGCAAGAACGCCGCCAACAAGGACCTGTTCGGCGGCGGCTCCGGCGCGGGCGTCAACATCCAGCCGGTGGCCTTTCTGGTGGTGAAGGACGGCTGCGTGCGCACCATCCAGCTGTCTGACGGCTCCAACACCGTTGACCGCGCCCTGACCATGCTGCCCGAGCTGGTGGACAAGGTCAGCGCTCTGCTGAAGAAAGAGGAAAAGAAGGACGCCGCTGCGCCTGCGGAGCAGTAACGACTCCTTCCGTCACGGCTCACGCCGTGCCACCTCCCTCAAAGAGGGAGGCCCTGGCATTCCGCAAAGCTCTCCCTCTTCGCCAGAGGCTCCCTCGCCGAGGGAGCTGTCATCGCGCAGCGATGACTGAGGGAGTGAACCTACGCCGTAACTGCGGACTTCCGACCCGCAGTTTTGATACTGAGGCTGCACCGCAGCCCTATTTGAGCGCCGGGAGGCGCACAAGGAGATCTTATCATGGCAGAAGAACGCATTCAGAAAATCATGAGCGAGCAGGGCCTGTGCTCCCGCCGCGCCGCCGAGCAGATCATTGCCGAGGGCCGCGTGAAGGTCAACGGCCACCCCGTGAAGGTGGGCGACAAGATGGACCCCAACCGCGACGTCCTCCATGTGGACGACGAGCGCATCTATATCCAGAAGAACCAGCAGATGTACTATCTGGCTCTGTACAAGCCCCGCGGCTATGTCACCACCGCCAGCGACGAGCTGGGCCGCAAGACGGTGATGGAGCTGGTGGCCGACATCCCGGCCCGCCTGTACCCCGTGGGCCGTCTCGACAAGGACAGCGAGGGCCTGCTGCTGATGACCAACGACGGCGCTTTCGCACAGGCCGTCACCCATCCGTCCGGCGGCATCTCCAAACTCTACCGCGTCACCGTCCAGCCCCGGGCCGATGAGGCACAGATCCTGAAGCTCAGCTCCGGCGTCGTGCTGGACGACGGCACCAAGACCATGCCCTGCGCCATCAACGTCGTCACCGACGAGCCGGGCCGCACCGTCATGGAGATGACCCTGAAAGAGGGCAAGAACCGCGAGATCCGCCGGATGTGCGAGGCCGTGGGCCTCGAGGTCATCCGTCTGAAGCGGAACGCCGAGGGCGTCGTCAAGCTGGGAATGCTCCAGCCCGGCAAGTACCGCGAGCTGACCAAGGCAGAGGTGAACGGCCTGCGCGCCGCAGCCGCCAAGGGCCGCGCCCAGACCCGCTCGGCCGCTTTGCAGTCCAAGGCTGCTGCCCGCCGTCCCCGCGGCCCTGTGGGCGGGAACAAGGCTGCCGCAGGGAAGAAACGCAAGTGAGCAATGTGTCCGAAATTTCCGCTCTTTTTGCCAAATTTGTAACATTCTCTGAAAAAAAGGAATGGAACAAGGCTTGAGAATCTTGGAAAAATCGGGTATAATATACCTAATTTTGAAACTCACACAGATAAGCAGGAGGTCTTACCATGGCTTCAAAGAGTACCAAAGGAGAAATCCTCGCCAAGTTTTTTGATGACGGGGAATACACCGCTCTGTTTGCGGACGGCGCGGTGAGTGCTGCCAGCGGCTATGCTGCCGGTCAGCAGGCTTACGCCGTCTTCCAGAACGGCGAGGCTGTTTCCGTCAAGGACGTTGAGAAGAACATCAAGGTCCTCGAGCTGGCTGCCCAGACGGGCTGCCCGGTCGTCACCTTCTACGACTCCGTCGGCGCAAAGCTGGCTGAGGGTCTGGACGTACTGAATGCAGCTGCAAAGCTCAACGCCACCATCGCAAAGGTGTCCGGCGTCGTGCCTCAGGTGGCCGTCGTTCTGGGCGTCTGCGGCGGCACCAGCGCTCTGAGCGCTGCCAACGCAGATGTCTGCATCATGGCTGAGGGCGCAGAGCTGTTCTTCACCGCTCCCTTCACCGCTGCCGCGAAGGGCGACAAGGTCGCTGACGCCGGTTCTGCCGCTGCTGCCGCAAAGGCAGGCGTGGCTGCCATCGTGGCCGCTGACGCTGCCGAGGCTGCTGAGAAGGCTGCCCACATCGTGGGTCTGCTGCCTGCCAACAACCTGACCGGCCCGGCCATCTTCGAGTTCGAGCAGCCCACCGCTGTCCTGAGCGCCAACGCCGAGCCTGCAAAGGCTGCTGCTGCCCTCATCGATAAGGACAGCGCCGTGGAGATGTACGCCGGTTTCGGCAAGAACGTCTACACCGCCTTCGCTACCATCGGCGGCAACGCCGTGGGCGTCGTGGCCACCGGCAAGGAGCTGTGCCACAACTGCGTGGCCAAGGCTTCCCGCTTCGTCCGCCTGTGCGACGCATTCAGCGTCCCCGTGCTGACCATCGTGAACACCGAGGGCTTCGTTCCCAGCACTTCCGATGACATCGCCGGCGGCATCCGCGAGGCTGCCCGTCTGGCAGCTACCTATGCCGACGCTACCACCGCCAAGGTGGCTCTCATCGCAGGTAAGGCTGTCGGCCCCGTCTACACCGCACTGGCCGCTGCTGACCTGAAGATCGCTGTCAAGGGCTGCACCATCAGCGCTCTCGAGCCTTCCGCCGCCGTCTCTGTGCTGTACAAGGACGAGATCGACGCTTCCGACAACATCGTCGCCGCTACCAAGGCCAAGGCTGCTGCCTACGTCGCCGAGGTGTGCAGCGCTGACGCTGCTGTGGCCGCCGGTTCTGCCGACATGACCTGCGAGGCTGCCAACGCCCGCGCAAGCGTCGTGGCCGCATTCGAGCTGCTGAGCACCAAGCGTGCTGCCCGTCTGCCCAAGAAGCACGGCAACATGG
>ERZ772872.4160-NODE-4160-length-10314-cov-15.495467_pt1 | contig 10314 bp, 10 predicted proteins | sample MGYA00512132_ERZ772872 | MGnify/ENA primary metagenome ERZ772872 (study PRJEB29015, sample SAMEA2737724) | human gut metagenome | biome: human gut; feature: human-associated habitat; material: faeces | place: China | collected 2012 ... | reverse complement strand
GTCTGTTGCTCGAGTTGCAGTACGACAAAATCGAAGGCAAGCGCGGCTATGCCGCCGACCGCCGCTACGTGCGCGTGTCCTGCCAGCAGTGCTCTGACGCCCCGTGCGTCACGGTCTGCCCGACGGGCGCCGCCCATCGCGACCCGAAGACCGGCATCGTGACGATGTACGCCGACAAGTGCGTCGGCTGCAAGTACTGCATCGTCGCCTGCCCGTACAACGCGCGTTTCATCAATGAGGAGACGAAGGTTGCCGACAACTGCGACTTCTGCCTGCACACGCGACTCGAAAAGGGTCAGCAGCCTGCATGCGTGGAAGCCTGCAAGTACGACGCCCTCGTGTTCGGTGACCTCAACGATCCGAACTCGTACATCAACAAGCTGCTCGCCGTCAAGGATTCCGTGCGCATCCGCCCGGAACTCGGCACGGAGCCCAGCCTGCGTTACATCCCCATTGTTAAGCAAGGAGTGTAAAGATGGACATCGCCATGAACTTTACACTTGGTCTGAGCCAAGGGATCGCCTGGCCGTGGCCGATCGCCGTGTACCTGTTCCTCGCAGGCATCTCGGGCGGCGCCGTGGCTGTGGCGCTCATGCTTAACCGCTACCGCAACCAGGTTGCGGAGAACACGCCGGTTCTCAAGGCCGCGACGCTCGTCGGCTTTGTCACCATCGTGCTCGGCATGATCTGCCTCGTGGCCGACTTGACGAATCCGCTGGTATTCTGGCGCATTCTCATCTACTACAACCTGACCTCCGTGATGAGCCTCGGTGTTATAGCGCTTCTGTTCTATATCCCGCTCGTCTTCGTGCTCATGCTCGTCGCCTTCCGCAAGGAAGTGAAGGGCTGCGGCGCGCTGGCCTGGCTCGACGGCATCATCGGCGCCTTTGACGGCATCCGCGGTGCGCTTCAGTGGATCGTCCTGATTCTCGCAATCACGATCTGCGCGTACACCGGCTTCCTGATCTCCGCCCTGATCCGCTTCCCGCTCATCAACACGGCTGTGCTCCCGGCGCTATTCATCGCCTCGGGTCTGTCCGCCGGTGCCGCTGCTGCCAAGCTCGTCGCCGTCGGCTGCTTCGGCGAAGAAGAACACAGTGCCGACATGAAGCTCCTGCACGGCGCCGAATGGCCGATCATGGCCGCCGAAGCGCTCTGCATCTTCATGATCGCGGTCTCCCTGATCTCCGGCAACGCCGCTGCTCAGGCTGCCGTCGAGGCCTTTGTCTCAGGTACCTGGTCCACCGTGTTCTGGGTCGGTGTCGTCGGCGTCGGCTTCGTGCTGCCCGTGCTGCTGAACTTCGTCAAGAGCACCGCGAGCTTCTACCTTGCCGGTCTCTGCAGCGTCGTCGGCATGCTCTGCCTGCGTCACTTCATCCTGTACGCCGGTCAGATCTTCGGTCTCTAATGTCCCTCGCGGTCATCTGAACCGAAGCGTGTGAAAGCACGCGACCAATCAACCATCCGCCCCGCCGGCAACGGCGGGGCAGATGGCTGAGAAAAAAACGAGAATTCCCCCGAGCCCGTCAACGGGCCGTTTTTTTATCAGGAGACCCGTCCGCATTTTCGAACGCATCGTTCGAGAACGTCGTACGATTGGATTTTTCCCCGAAGCTTTCCGCCAACCATATGAGGAGCGTGCAATGACGATGCAGAAGAAGATGTTGAAGACCGCCGCGGCCGCCTGCGCTGCGGCTCTCGCGGCCGTCCTGCTTGCAGGATGCGGCGATGAGGCCTCGAAGAAGACCTACTCGCCCGTCCCCTTCACCAAGCACGACCGCTGCCATCTCTGCGGCATGGTCCTTGCACACTACGAGGGCCCCAAGGCCCAGATCATCATCAAGGGCGCAGAAGACACACCGCTCATGTTCTGCAGCGGTCGCGACGCCTTCACCTACGCGCTCCAGCCCGAGAACCAGCGCAGGCTTCTCGCCTTCTTCATCCACGACCTCGGCAAGACCTCCTGGGAGACGCCCGCCGACGACGCGCTCGTGCCCGCGGCTTCCGCCATGTACGTCTACGGCCACGGCCGCGAGGGCGTGATGGGGGACGAACCCGTCGCCTTCACCGAAAAGTCCAGGGCCGACGCCTTCATCGCAAAGTGGGGCGGCCAGGTCTACAAGTACGAGGAAATCACCCTCAAGCGCCTTGACTGAGGAAGCCCGGCATGAACGCATTTGCGCGGCTTCTCCTTTGCACGGCCCTCTCGGGCCTCGCCCTCGGGGCGCAGGCGCGCACCTTCGAGGTCTCCGACTTCGCCGAGCTTGACAACGCCGTCATCGAGGCCGAGGAAGGCGACGAGATCGTGATCAAGAAGGGCGTCTACGAACTCGAGGCTCCGCTCGAAATCTTCTCGCGCGTCACCGTGCGGGGCGAGCAGGGCGCCGTCATCGACGCGGGCGGTCGGGGCTCGGGCTTCATCGTCCGCGTCCCGAAGGTCAGGATCGAGAATCTCACCGTGCGCAACTACGGGGGCGACCTTTATGCGCGCGACGCGGGCGTGATGGTGGGCGACGGCGCCGACGGCACCGAGCTCGTCAACCTCACGCTTCAGGGCCCGGGCTTCGGCGTCAGGGCCGACCGCATGAACGCCCTCGTGGTCGAGGGCTGCACGATTGAGGGCGACGCGGACCGCCACGTACTCGACCGCGGCGACGGCATCTTCCTCTCCTACGTGAAGAACGCGCGCCTCAACCACAATTCGCTTCGCAACGTGCGCGACGGCTACTACCTCGAAAACGTCGACGCCGCGAAGTCCGACTTCAACTACTTCACGGGCGCCCAGTACGGCATCCACTACATGTACACGCGCGACTGCACCGCCACGGGCAACCGCGCCGTGGGCGTGCGAGGCGGCTACGCCCTCATGAGCAGCGACCGCGTGACGCTCACGAAGAGCTACAGCTCGCGCAACATCGAGTTCGGCATCCTCCTCAACGTGGCCGACGGCTGCCTCGTCGAGGAGAACACCGTCGAGGGCGTGCACAATTCCAAGGGACGCGCGGCGCTCGACAATGAAGGGAAGGGCATCTTCATCTACGGTCCCGGCAAGAGCCGCGTAACCCGCAACTGGATCGCCGAAAGCGACATCGGCATCGGCGTCGCCCTGGGCGGCGAGGGCAACGTCCTCTGGGACAACGCCTTCGTCGACAATCAGATCCAGGTCCGCTACGTGGGCGAGACGCCGCTCGAGTGGAGCTTCGAGGGTCGCGGCAACTACTGGAGCACGAACCTCGGTTGGGACGTCGACCATGACGGCATCTCCGACCGCGCCTATCAGCCCAACGACAGCCTCGACCGCATCTTCTGGATCTATCCCGAGGCCCGCTTCCTGATGGACAGCCCCGTGACGGCGCTCCTCAGGTGGCTCGCCAGCCAGTTTGAAATCGACCGCGGCAAGGGCGTTACCGACTCCCACCCGCTCGTGCGCCCGCCCGTCGGCCCCGACGTGCACGAAATCAAGACAGACAACGCGAAGAACAAGGAGCCTGCCAAATGAACGCCATCACATGCGACGACCTCGTCTTCCGCCGCGGCGACAGGACCGTCCTCAACAGGATCGGCTTCGAGCTCGCTCCGGGAAGGCTTCTCGGCCTCATCGGTCACAACGGCGCAGGCAAGTCGACCCTCATCAAGCTGATCCTCGGCCTTCTCAAGCCCGCTTCGGGCAGGCTCGAGGTGCTCGGCGGTGCGCCGGGCGCCTCGCCCCTTGACGTGGGCTACCTGCCCGAGAACGTGAGCTTCTACGACGCCATGACCGTCGAGGAGCATCTCCGCTACTTCGCGGGCCTCAAGGGCGTCGCGCGCCCGCGCATCGACGAGCTCGTCGAGGAGCTCGGGCTCGGTGTCGTGCTGCGCCAGCGCCTCGGCCAGTGCTCGAAGGGCCAGCGCCAGCGCCTCGGCCTTGCACAGGCGCTTCTCACCCGCCCGCGCCTTCTGATGCTCGACGAGCCGTCTATGGGCCTCGCTCCGATCCTCGTTGAGCAGATCTTTGACATCATCCGCGAGCTGCACACTGCGGGCACGACGATCCTGCTCGTCGAGCAGAACGCGCAGGCCGCGCTCTCCGTCGCCGACCGCGCGTACGTGCTTGAAACGGGCCGTATCACGCTCTCCGGCACCGGTAAGGAACTTATGGCGAGCGACGCCGTCCGCAAGGCCTACCTCGGCGGTTAAATCTCCCGCAAACGCAAAGAGTCATCCGAAAGGATGGCTCTTTTTTTGTGCAGTTTTGCCGCCGTGCAAAATTTCCGCCCAACCTGCTGCACATTTGCCAAAGATATGGTATACTGACAGAACAAGCGCCGCGAAACCGCGGCGCGCCGACACAGGATCGGAGGGATCGGATTGTTCAAAATTCTCATTGCGGAGGATGACCGCGAGCTGCGCCAGCTCTTCGCCCACGTGCTCACCAAAAACGGTTACACTGTCCTCGGCGTCTCCAACGGCGAAGAGGCGCTTGCCGCGCTCGAGCAGAGCTATTACGATCTCATCATCTCCGACATCATGATGCCGAAGATGGACGGCTACGAGCTTGTGCGCTCGATCCGCGAGAGCGGTTCGTCCATCCCCATTATGATGATCACCGCCAAGGACGCCTTTGACGACATGCGCCTCGGCTTCCTCTCCGGCAGCGACGACTATATGGTCAAGCCCATCAACATCGGGGAAATGGTACTGCGCGTGAGCGCGCTGCTGCGCCGCGCCCAGATGGCGAGCGAGCGCCGTCAGGTCATCGGCGGCACGGTGATGGAGTGCGACTCGCTCAGCGTCACCGTCGACGGCGAGAGCATGGTGCTGCCGCAGAAGGAATTCATGCTGCTCTACAAGATGGCGTCGTTCCCCGGCCGCATCTTCACGCGCCAGCAGCTCATGGACGACATCTGGGGCTATGATTCCAGCACCGACACCCACACCGTCGATGTCCACATCGCGCGCCTGCGCGAGCGCTTCCGCGACAATCCCGACTTCAAGATCGTCACGATGCGCGGCGTGGGATATAAGGTGGTGCGCACATGAAAAAGCGGCGCAACAAATTCTTCGATATCCGCGTGCAGTTTTTCTTCATCTGCATGGCGGGCTTTATCGGCGTGGCGCTGCTCGCCGCGCTCGCGGCCTGGGGACTTGAGCATCTCGGCGTCAACGTGCCGATATTCGTGTGGCTGCTCATCTTCACGCTGCTGCTCGGCAGCGCGACGGCGGCGGGCTTTTCCATCGCGTTCTTCGCGCCCATCTCGCGCCTGTCGCGCGCGATGAAGGAGGTCGCGGGCGGCAACTTCCGCGTGCATGTGGAGACGAAGAGCGTCTTTCGCGATATCCGCGACAGCTTTAACAGCTTCAACCTTATGGTCAGCGAGCTGAACGCGACCGAGACCTTGCAGACCGACTTCATCTCGAACGTCTCGCACGAGTTCAAAACTCCCATCAGCGCGATCGAGGGCTACGCCTCACTTTTGCAGGAGCACCAGCAATCCCCCGAGGAGCAGGCGGAGTACATCGACAAGATTCTCTTCAATACGCGCAGGCTTTCCGCCCTCGCGGGCAACATTCTGCTGCTTTCTAAGCTCGACAGCCAGTCCATCCACCCCCAGCGCTCGCGCTTCCGCCTCGACGAGCAGGTAAGGCAGTGCATTCTGGCCCTTGAGCGCAAGTGGACGGAAAAGGACGTCGACTTCGACGTCGACCTCGACTCCGTCGACTTCACGGGCTATGAAGGGCTCTTACAGCATGTGTGGATGAATCTCATCGACAACGCCGTCAAGTTCGGCCCGCGCGGCGGCCTGATCCGCATGCGGCTCATCGAGGAAAACGGCAGTGTGCTCTTCACCATCGACAACGAGGGCAAAAGCATCCCCGACGAGGATAAGTCCCGCATTTTTAACAAATTCTATCAGGGGGACAGCTCGCACGAATCCGAGGGCAACGGTCTCGGCCTTGCGCTTGTGCGCAAGATCGTCGCCATCCACGGCGGCGAGGTCTGGGTCGAAGACCCGGTGAACGGCGGCTGCCGCTTCGCCGTGCGCCTGCCGGTAGAGAAGTGACCACCATTTTTCAACAAAAATTGAGATTCTCTTCATCATTTGTTCGAAACTCTATGCTATATTAAATCTTAACAGCCGCAGAGGCGGCTTTTCCCCGGCGTAGCGTCCCTGCGTCGGGCTTTTATCACGGGATAAGGAGAGGTGACGATGGGCTTTCTGCGCTGCTGCGTTTATTACGGAATTTTAGCCGTCGTGTCGTTTTTCATCGGGCGGCTGCTGCCAAAATCCTGGTTCCACGGCGACAGATTCCCCTACCGCTGCGCGAGCTGGGAAGCAAAGCTCTTCCGCTTTCTGCGCGTGCACGAGTGGCAGGACAAGGTGCCCGACATGAGCAAGATCGTCCCCAAGCTCATCCCCGCCAAAAAGCTGGGCACGGACTTTCGCGCGCAGCTTCCGCGCATGATCGAAGAGACCTGCGTCGCCGAGTTCACGCACTTTGCGCTCATCCTGCTCGGCTTTTACGCGCTGCGCCTCTGGCCCGGAACGGGCGGCGCGGTCGTCACCGCCATCTATATTCTATTCGGCAACCTGCCGTTTCTCATCATCCAGCGCTACAACCGGCCGCGGCTGCAAAAGCTTCTCGCCGCGCAGCAGCGCCGGAGCAGACGCAACCAAGAAGAACAACAGTAAAGGATCGGATCTTTTCATGAAAGTTTTGATTTTAAGCTGCAACACCGGCGAGGGGCACAACTCCTGCGCCGCGGCGCTCGAGGAGGAGTGCCGCAACCAAAACATTCCCTGCGACACCGAGGACGCGCTGCGCTTCATCTCGCCCGAGGTCTCGCGCTTTATCTCCAACTGGCACGTGCGCATCTACCGCCACGCGCCGGGTCTTTTCCGCGTGGGCTACCGCGCGGCAGAGGAGCATCCCGCCCAGTTTCACGAGGGTTCCGCGCTCTACCGCTATCTGACGCAGGGCGCGGAAAAGCTCTGCGGCTTCATTGCCGGCAGCGGGTACGACACGGTCATCTGCACCCACACGTTCGCGGCGCTGATGGTCAGCGAGGTCGTGAAGACGCACCTGCCGAATCTCAAGACCTGCTTCATCGCCACGGACTACACCTGTTCGCCCAGCGTGAAGGACAGCTCGCTCGACCGCTACTTTATCCCTGCCTCATCGCTCTCGGGCGATTTTCTCGGCGGCGGCGTGACGAGCGAGCGCCTGCGTGCCTGCGGCATCCCCGTGCGCCAGATGTTCCGCTCCAGCGTGCGCAAGGAGGACGCCAAGCGCGCGTTCGACATCCCCACTGACCACAAACATCTTGTGATGATGTGCGGCAGCATGGGCTGCGGCCCCATCATGAGCATCGCGCGCCGCATCGGGCGCGACCTGCCGGACGATCAGGACCTGACCATCGTCTGCGGCACAAACAAGCAGCTCTACCGCCGGCTCCAGCGCCGCTTCTATGATGCGAAAAACGTCCACGTCCGTTCGTATGTGAAGGACATGGCGCTTTTGATGGACTCCGCTGACCTCTACCTCACAAAGCCCGGCGGCATCAGCGTGACCGAGGCGGCCTCGATGCGCCTGCCGATGGTCTTTATCGACGCGGTCGCGGGCTGCGAGGAGTATAACAAGGATTTCTTCCTGCGCACGGGCGGCGCGGTCACAGGGCAGACGCCCAAGGAGATCGCGCGCACGAGCCTTCGCCTGCTCAGCGACAAGGACGCGCTTGAAAAGATGGGCGACGCGCTCGACGCCGCCGTGCCGCACAACGCCGCGGCCAACATCCTCTCCGAGATGAGTGAAGCCGAGGAGGAGGAGAAGGAGGAAGACCTCGCATGATCAAACCCAGTGTTGACTACCGCCAGTTCCGCTTCAGTAAGCTGAACACGCCGGAGTTCTCCCACGTGTGGCTGCTGCTCTACTGGCCGCTTTTCGGCCTCGGCTTTTCGTATGTCGAGCGCTTCTACCCCGTGGCGCACTACATCGAAATGCACTGCGCGCTCGACGACCTCATTCCTTTTAATGAATGGTTCCTCATTCCCTACATGTTCTGGTTCGTGTACCTCATCGGCGCGGTAGCTTACACGTTCTTTTTCGACGTGCCGGGCTTTCGCCGCATGATGCGCTTCGTGATGATCACCTACTCGGTGACGCTCATTATCTATTTTCTCTTTCCCACCTGTCAGATGCTCCGGCCTGAGGTCTTCCCGCGCGACAATGCCCTCACGCGCTTCATCGCGGGATTCTACGTGTTCGACACGAACACAAACGTCTGCCCGTCGCTGCATGTCATCGGCTCGATGGCGGCATTTTTCGCTTTCTGGTATGCGCCCATCTTCTCCAAGCGCGGCTGGCGCATTGCATCGACCGTTGCAGCATTTTTTATCAGCATTTCCACCGTCTTTATGAAGCAGCACTCCATTCTGGATGTCGCCGCAGCCATCCCGCTGTGCGCGATCGGCTATTATTTTGCCTACGTCAGAACGCCGAAAAAATCCCGCAGCGCCGTGCCGGATGTCACCCGATAAGAAACTTCATCCGCAGAAGCTCCGATCGCTTCTGCGGATGCTTCTTTTATACGGCTCTTTTTCCCTTTTCTTTTGCATATATTCGCGCATAATTGCATACTTTTGTGAATTTTCGGCTTTTCGCATGCATATTTGTGCACCTTGCATAGAAAGGCGTCGAAAGTTCTGGCATTTTTTGAGTTTTTAATCGTTGACAATGAATAAGTAAACATTTATACTAACGCTATCGTTTCTGAAGCGTATGAAAATTCGTTCAACGATCAAACATTATACAAGATGGAAAGAAATTGAAAAAGGAGCTATCAACCATGAAAAAGTTTACTGCACTGATGCTGGCTCTGATGATGAGCCTTTCGCTGGTCGCCTGCGGCAATAAGACCGACGACAGCAACAACGCCGATGATGCCAACACCGACAACAACACCGAGCAGACCGGCGGCACGCTGGTACTCGGCACCTCCGCTGACTACGCCCCGTACGAATTCATGTATGCCGATGACAGCGGCACGATGCAGTACGCCGGTATCGACATTTCCGCCGGTCAGTACATCGCCGATGAGCTTGGCAAGGAGCTTCAGGTCGAGAACATGAGCTTCGACTACCTGCTCACCTCCCTTGCCAAGGGCGATTTTGATATCGTCATGGCAGCCATTGAGGTCACGCCCGAGCGTCTCCAGTCCGCTGACTTCTCCGATCCCTACTACACCGACCTGCCGGCCATGATCCTTGTCAAGGCTGACGCCGCCGATCAGTACAACACCCTCGCCGACTTCGCCGGCAAGAGCGTTGGCGCACAGACCGCCACCACCAAGGAAGCCATCGTCACCGACCAGATGGAAGGCGCGAACCTCGTCTCCCTCTCCCTTGTGACTGACCTCGTCAACGAGCTTGTCTACGGCAAGGTCGACGCGATCGTCGTCGATGGCGCTGTCGCTGAGCAGTATGCAGAGTCCAACCCCGATCTGGTCGTCGCTGCCGCTTCCTCCGAGCTCGGTGAAGCTCAGCCCTACTGCATCGCTGTTGCCAAGGGCGACCCCAAGGGCCTGCTGGACGGCATCAACGCCGCGCTGGCCAAGATGGCCTCTGAGAACAAGATCGAGACCTTCATCGCCGATGCTGACGCTCTGGCCAGTGTGGCCGTGGAAGTCTCTGCCGATTAACTCCTTCCAAAATTGTGCGCGTAGTGCAAAGCCGTCCGCGACTTTGCACTTTCGCGCGTCTCCGACCAATTACTTACAGAAAGGACTGACCGCGTATGTGGTGGAGCAGCTTGTTCACGGATATGCGCCCCTCCGACTTCTTCAATTTCTCCTTCCTGCCCAAGTACGGCGTGGCCTTCGTCCGCGGCATCGAGTACACGCTGCTGCTGGCGGTGGTGTCCGTGCTGCTGGCGGTGATCCCCGCCCTGCTGCTGGCTCTGATGCGCCTGAGCAAGGTCAAGCCCGTGAAATGGCTGTCCGGTGCGTATATCGCCGTATTCCGCTCCACCCCCATGCTGGTGCAGCTGTCCATCATCTACTACGGCCTGTTCTACGCCATCTCCCTGCCCCGGCTGACCCTCTTCGGCTTCGTGGATATCAGCCGCTTCATCCCCGGCGTGGTGGCTCTGGCCCTGAACAGCTCCGCCTATGTGGCGGAAATTTTCCGTGCCGGTATTCTGGCCGTGGATAAGGGGCAAGCGGAGGCCGCCCGCTCTCTGGGTCTCTCCCAATGGCAGAGTATGCGTCTGGTGGTGCTGCCGCAGGCGGTGAAGAACATTCTCCCCGCCCTCTGCAATGAGTTCATCTCCACCGTCAAG
>ERZ772872.4152-NODE-4152-length-10336-cov-2.965081_pt1 | contig 10336 bp, 9 predicted proteins | sample MGYA00512132_ERZ772872 | MGnify/ENA primary metagenome ERZ772872 (study PRJEB29015, sample SAMEA2737724) | human gut metagenome | biome: human gut; feature: human-associated habitat; material: faeces | place: China | collected 2012 ... | reverse complement strand
GGATTGTTTCGTTGTGCTGGAACAGGATGGTGACACTCTGTTTTTACAAAGCGTGGTCTGCAAGAAAAAGACGGCGATGAAGAAAATCTTAAAAAGAATCATTATGAAAAAAGAAACCGGGAAATTTGCGAGAAACATCAAAACGGAAGCAGAGTTTCCGAACTCGCAGAGGAATATGCTTTATCGGAAAAGAGCATTCAGCGGATCCTGCGCTGCACAGCAGCAGACGGAAAAAATACGGACTGAATACAAAAACGGAAAGACAGCCATGGAAGAACCCCCGGTCTGTCTTTTGTATTTCTGTTGCTTTTTTTTCCGTTTTTCCTTGCATTTCAGAAAGATGCTGTTATAATAAGGGAAAGTGAATAAATATACATTACATGAGGAGAGAAGGAGATTATTATGAAAATGAATTTTGCAAAAAAAGCAACAGCACTTGCAATGTCCGTTTTGTTTGCTGTTTCGATGGCAGGCTGCGGAAGTTCTGCATCTACCGCAAAGAAAGTAGAAGTAACATCCGTAGAGGATCTGGCAGATCTGAAGATTGGTGTACAGACCGGAACAACAGGTGATTCTCAGGCGAGCGATGCCGTTAATGCAGATTCCCAGATGCAGCGTTACAACAAAGGCGCCGATGCTATTCAGGCACTGAAAAACGGAAAGATTGACTGTGTTGTCATCGATTCCCTGCCGGCAGAAAAATTCGTTGCAGCAAACGATGATCTGAAAATTGTAGAAGGCATTTTTGATACCGAAGAGTACGCGATGTGCTTCAAAAAAGGAAATGAGTTAAGAGACGAGTTCAACACTGCATTGGCAGAGCTGAAAGAGGACGGAACTCTTGATGAGATCATGAGCAACTACATTGGTGATGAAGTCGGCCAGCATCCGTATGAGTCCCCGGCAGACGTGGACCGTTCCAACGGAACGCTTACCATGGCAACCAACGCTGAGTTCGAGCCGTGGGAGTACAAAGAGGGAACCGATATCGTTGGTATCGATGCTGATATTTCCCAGGCGATCTGTGACAAGCTTGGCTATGAGCTGAAAATTGAGGATATGGCATTTGAAACTATCCTTGCATCCGTCAACAGCGGAAAAGCAGATTTCGGCGCAGCCGGAATGACCGTTACTCCGGAGCGTGAGGAGAGTGTTGATTTCACCGATACTTACGCAAATGCAACGCAGGTTGTTATTGTAAGAAAGTAATCTAATAAGAGGAAAAAGAGCGGCTGTCCGCCAGGCAAAATGGTGCAGCCGCTCTTTTTGCAGGAAATGAAACCACAAAGGAGAGATGTATTCTATGGAAAATTTACAGCATCAGTTTAACCGCTATTTTGTAGACAACGGTGCTACAGAGTGGTGGCTGACCGGTCTGAAGACGACGCTGCTTGTCACGGTAATTGCACTGTGCATCGGTGTTGTGCTCGGACTTCTCATCGCACTGATCCGTTCGACACACGAGCAGACCGGTAAATTAAAACTTCTGAACATTGTGGCACGCGTCTATCTGACGATTATCCGCGGAACGCCGTCCATGATTCAGATTCTGTTTTTCTATTCCGTTATTTTTGCAACCGTAAACCTGAACAATATCGTGATCGGCGGAATTGCATTCGGTATTAACTCCGGTGCGTACGTTGCCGAGATCTTCCGTTCCGGAATCATGTCTGTGGATAAAGGACAGACGGAAGCGGGACGAAGCCTTGGTTTAAATTCGGCACAGACCATGCGTCTGATTATCATTCCGCAGGCGTTTAAAAATGTTCTTCCGGCGCTGATCAACGAGATGATCGTGCTGTTGAAAGAGACCGCCATCATCGGCTATATTGGAACCATCGATATTACAAAAGCAGCAACCCTGGTACAGAGCCGTACGTACGATGCGCTGGTTCCGCTTCTCTCCGCAGCGATCTTTTATCTGATTCTTGTTATGATTCTGACCTATTTCATGGGCAAACTGGAAAGGAGACTGCGTAAGAGTGACCACTAACGAAAAAGTATTAATTAAAGTTGAAAATCTGCAGAAGAGCTTCGAGGATAATAAAGTTTTAGATGGAATCAGCACAGAGATCCGTCAGGGAGAAGTTGTCGCCGTTATCGGTCCTTCCGGTTCCGGAAAATCGACGTTTCTGCGCTCCTTAAACCGTCTGGAAATTCCAACCGGCGGAAAAATTTACTTCGAGGGCGTTGACATCACGGCGCCGGAAACTGACATTGACCATGTGCGTCAGAAGATCGGAATGGTATTCCAGCAGTTCAATCTGTTTCCGCACAAAACCGTTAAGGAAAATATCTTGCTCGCTCCGGTGACGTTAAAACTAATGACACCGGAAGAAGCAGAGAAAAAAGCGATGGAGCTTCTGACCCGTGTCGGACTGCCGGACAAAGCAGATGCCTATCCGGGAAGCCTTTCCGGCGGACAGAAGCAGCGAATCGCCATCGCGCGCGCCCTTGCGATGAATCCGGATGTCATGCTGTTTGACGAACCGACTTCTGCACTCGATCCGGAGATGGTAGGAGAGGTTCTGGAAATTATGAAAGAGCTTGCCGAATCGGGCATGACCATGGTCGTTGTTACACACGAGATGGGTTTTGCCAGAGAGGTGGCAACCCGCGTCGTCTTTATCAACGAGGGAAATATTCAGGAGGAGAATACGCCGCAGGAATTCTTCGCAAATCCGCAGCACCCGCGCCTGAGAGAATTTTTATCGAAAGTATTATAAGGAAAAGAAATGAGAAAAACCGATGTTCTGTGAAAATAACACGCACAGAACATCGGTTTTTTGATGTTATAGAAAGAACTTATTTGGAAATCGGGCGGGTAGCTTCTTTCAGCCACTCTTTTTCGTCCCCTTCCAGATAAGGAGAAATCTTCTCATACACTTCTTTGTGGTAATTATTCAGCAGCTCGACATCTTTCTCCGTCATATACTGCGTATCGATACCGTCGAGGTCGATCGGAACCATGGTAACGAACTCAAAGCGCATGAACTGGCCATACATGTTCTTTTCTGCTTTGCGGCAGAGCATCAGGTTCTCGGTACGGATACCGTGGCTTCCTTCAATATAGATACCTGGTTCGTCGGAGGTCAGCATACCTTCCTCGAGAACGGCATTTTCCATGCGCTCCGGAACCATTTTCCAGCGGAAACCGTTTGGACGCTCATGGACATTTAAGAGATAGCCGACGCCGTGGCCGGTTCCGTGATTGAAGTCAAGACCTCTCTCCCAGAATGCCTGTCTTGCGAGGTAATCGAGATTGATGCCGATGCATCCATGGAGAAATTTTGCGTTTCCAAGACGCAGGGTTCCCATCGCGGTGATGGTGAAATGCTCTTTTTCTTCCTCAGTCAGCGGTCCGACAACAATGGTTCTTGTGATATCGGTTGTTCCTTCATAATACTGTCCGCCGGAATCCACGAGGTACATGCCTTTTGGCTGTAGAACGGAGAAATCTTCCTTCGTTGCCTGATAATGGCACATAGCGGCATTCGGGCCGTAAGCGGAGATGGTTCCGAAGCTCGGCTCAATGTAGCCTTCCTGCTCTTTTCGGAAGGATTCCAGTTTCTCTGCAACGGAAACTTCGTCCATCGGGATTTTGCCGATGTTTTTCTTTAACCAGTAAACGAAACGGGTTACAGCAACGCCGTCTTTGACGTGGGCTTTGCGGATATTTTCCATCTCAACTGGTGTTTTCAATGCCTTTAAGGAAGAAGCCGGGTTCATCACATTGACAATTGTGTTTTCGCCCATGACGCTCTGGCAGATCGTGTAGTTGACTTTGGCTTTCTCCAGAAGAATCGTTTTTCCTGTGATGCCGGCAGCGAAATCATAGACAGCATCGTATGGATGAATCGAAATACCAAGACCGGCAAGATACTGTTTTACTTCATCATTTAAAGTTGCTTCCTGAATAAACAGATGGCCTTCGGTTTCGGTCAGAATGAGGTAGGAGAGGACAACCGGATTGCACGGAATATCGTTTCCGCGGATGTTCAGCATCCAGGCGATATCGTCGAGTGCGGTCAGGATATGCACCTCGGCACCGTTCTCTTTCATCTTTTCGCGGACTTTTGCAAGACGGTCAGCAGCGGACTCGCCGGTATATTTGGAATCAAGAATCCAGACCGGTTCTGCAGAAAGTGCTGGGCGGTCGGACCAGATTTCACCGATCAGGTCACTTCGATAGGAGAGAAAACGCTCCGGAAGTGTCTTTTCCAGTGTCTCACCGAGCATCTCATTGACAACACGGCCGTCGAAGCCGATGGTCATGCCTTCTTTTGTATTTGCCTGCAGGTATTCCTCTACGGTCGGAACACCTTCCTGGCCCATTTTCATTAAAGTAACGCCGGTTCCGGCAAGCTCTTTGGCTGCCTGTACGAAGTAGCGGCCGTCGGTCCAGAGGCACGCTTCATCCTGGGTAATAACGGCGGTTCCGGCAGAACCGGTAAAGCCTGTGATATACGTTCTTGCTTTAAAGTAAGTTCCTACATATTCAGATTCATGGTAATCGGCGGTCGGAACCAGATAAGCGTCCACGCCGTAGGCTCTCATTTTTTCGCGGAGAGCAGCTAATCTTTCTGGTATCATAATTTTTTCCTCATCTTTCTTTTCGAAAAATACTGCCGGCATTTTTTTCAGGATGCCGACATTTTTATTCTATCACATTTTCCAGATCTGTCAAAGTGATGATTGAGAATTTGTCTCACTGTTTCCGAAATTTTCTAAAATCGTTTCGCATTTGGAGATTTTTCCTATTTTTCAAGAGCTTTTTTGTACCATTTTGGTTAAAAAAGCAGTAAGATAAAAATAAAGTGAAAAGCGTGGTGAAACTACGCGAAAAAGCAGAAACTATGAAGAAAGGGGGACATACTGTAATGCATACAATATGTCTGAAAGACAACTGGACATTAACTGTCCTCGGAAAAAATGTTTACGATATTCCGGAAACTCCAATTGAAACGAAGGTACCGTCTACCGTTTACGGCACCCTTCTGGAGAAAGGCCTGATCCCGGATCCATTTTATCGTGACAATGAGCTCGATGCACTGAAATTGATGGAGAACGATTTCGCATACGAGACAACGATCGTGATCAGTGAGGAAGACAGAAAAGCGGACCGTCTGTTTTTACACTTCGACGGAATTGATACCATCGCAGATGTTTATCTGAACGGAGAGAAAATCGGCTCCGCAGACAACATGAACCGTGTCTGGGAGTATGATATTACCGATCTTGTTGCAGGTGATGCAGCCGATACCGTATATCAGGTAAAAGTGGTTCTGCATTCCCCGACAAAATTCATCGCAGAAGAAGAAGCAAAATGCCCGGTTGGAGCAGCATCCGATGCAATGCCGGGATTCCCGCATATTCGTAAAGCAGCCTGCATGTACGGCTGGGACTGGGGTCCGCGTCTTCCAGATGCAGGACTGTTCCGTGAGGCTTCTGTTCTCGCAGTAAAAACTGCCCGTCTGGCACAGGTATTTGTAGGACAGGAGCATCATGTAACTGGAAAAACCGTTCATGGAAATGTGGTTGACTTCGTCCGCCTGACCGCAGATGCTGAAATCGAGTGGATGCCGGGTGTAACCGACGGTAAAGCAAAGATCGTAATGACCGTTACTTCCCCGGATGGAAAAACCGTTCTGACCGCAGAAAGCGGCACAATGGATCCGCTGACCAATTCTGCACCGGCAAAGAATCTGACCGGACTTACCTGTGATCTTCGCAGCAATCATGTACAGGCTTCCCTTACCGTAGAAAATCCGGAGCTGTGGTGGCCGAACGGCTATGGTGCACAGGCACTGTATCAGGTAAAGGTAGAGCTCGTTGCAGACGATATCCTGGATACCTGGGAGAAGAAGATGGGTCTTCGTACCATCACCGTAAATACTGACGTGATGGAAGATGAAGTCTTTGATGAGCACATGACCGGCCAGTCACCGGATTACGATGACGGCGACAACATGATCATGACCAACGGTGAGAAAAAAATCATCATCACCGATAAACCTGCAAAGACCGTAAAGGGCCGTAACTTTGCGTATGAAATCAACGGACTGCAGATCTTCGCGATGGGCGCTGACTACATTCCGGAGGACAATATCTTAACCCGTCAGACGAGAGAGCGTACCGATCTGCTGCTGAAATCCGCACAGGAGGCAAACTTTAACTCCCTGCGTGTATGGGGAGGCGGATACTTCCTCGATGACTTTTTCTATGATGTCTGCGATGAGAGAGGACTCCTCATCTGGCATGACTTCATGTTTGCCTGCGCATCCTACGAGCTGACAGATGACTTCGAAGAGAATATCTCCGCGGAGATCCGTCAGAATATGCGCAGACTCCGTTCCCATGCAAGTATTGCTCTATGGTGCGGAAACAACGAGATGGAAACCCAGTACGAAACGCTGGCATGGCAGAAATCTAAGAAACAGACGTATGATTACATCCATCTGTATGAGTACATCATTCCGAAAATCGTCAAAGAAGAGGATCCGGAGAAATTCTACTGGCCGTCATCCCCGTCTTCAGGCGGAAATTATGAAAACAAGATAATGCCCAGCCTGGAAAAAGCTGGAATAGGAGATAAAGAAATATGAATAAATACATGAAAAAACTGGCGGCGATACCCATTACTGGGGTGTATGGCACGGAAGCGAGCCGTTCACCGCTTATCGTTCCCACCATTACCGTTTCCTGTCCGAGTTCGGATTCCAGTCCTTCCCGGCACTGCAGACTGTAAAACGGTTTACCGAAGACGGCGACCGCAACATCTTCTCCCGTGTCATGGAAATGCACCAGAGAAATACGGCTGCCAACGGAAAGATCCTGAACTACATTTCACAGACATACCTGTATCCGAAGAACTTCGACGAGCTTCTGTACTGCTCACAGCTTCTTCAGGCCGATGCGATCCGTTACGGCGTTGAGCATTTCCGTCGCTTCCGCGGTACCTGCATGGGTGCTGTTGTATGGCAGCTGAACGATATCTGGCCGGTAGCATCCTGGGCAAGCGTGGACTACTATGGAAACTGGAAAGCCCTGCAGTACGCAGAGAAGAAGATGTTTGCACCGGTCCTGCTTTCCTGCGAGGAGCACGGAGAGATCGATCAGAAACCGTTTGTCAACACACTGCCGCATCCAATTGATGTCAGTGCAGACCTTCATGTTGCCAATGAGACCGGTGAGCCGATCGTCGGAACCGTAAAATGGTCCCTGTGCCGTCCGGATTCTTCCGTAGTCAAAGAGGGAGCCTTCGAGGTGAATGCACCGGCTTACGGCGGACAGTGGATGCCGCATCTTGATTTCAACGATCAGGATCCGCTGGAAGTTCATCTGACCTATGAGCTGGTTGTTGATGGAAACGTAGTATCTTCCGGATCAACTCTGTTCTGCGCACCGAAGCATTACCATTTTGCAGATCCGAAGCTTTCTGTATCAGTAGACGGCGATACCGTAACCGTAACCGCAGAGAACTTTGCAAAATCTGTCAGCGTAGAGACTGAGAACGGTGTGCTTCGTCTGGACGATAACTTTGTGGATATGGAAGCCGGAACAAAGACCTTCCGCATTCTGCCGACCGCAGACTTTACCGCAGAGGGAACCGGCGTATCGGGCGCATACCGCGTAAGAAGCGTTTATGAGACTGCAGAGAGATAAGGAAAAAGTTTAAAGAAATACATAAAAAAGAAAGAGCGTGCAGCAAATGCCTGTGCGTTCTTTCTCTGAAAAAATTCGAAAACAGATGATCGTTACCGTCCAAGCTGGAGTTTTCGTGCCTGCTTCGGCGTGATGCCTTTCAGTTTTTTGTAGCAGCGGATAAAGTAACTGCAGTCCGTATAACCGACCTCCCGCGCGATAAACGAGATGTCGTGGCTGGAAAACAAAAGCATATTTTCGGCTGCATTGATCCGGGTTGCTGTAATGTATTCCTTGCAGGTCATATTGTACCGGCGGTAGAAATTCATGGAAAAGGTGGAGTGCGACATATTGCACATCGCGGCCAGTTTTTCTACGGTCAGCTCCTCAAAGTAGTGGGAATCGATGTATTCGGAAATCAGGTCAAACCCGATTTCATAAGAAGGATGAACGCCAGGAGCCAGAAAGAAATCACCATTTTTCTGCCAGATCCGCGCAAACTTGGTGACGATTTTCCGAAGATCGGCAGTTAATACCATCGAATAACCGAATTCTTTACTCTGATATTCAGAAAGAATATCGGAAAAAAGCGGAAAAAGATTCATTTGGGCCGTCTGTTCCGGAGAAAAGATACAGGGACAGCGGTAGGCGTGAATCCCATGCAGCATGGCGCGCAGATCGATTTCATCCGTTTTGCAGGACGGCAGAAGATTGGGATCGAATTTGATCACATCGTACTGAACCGGAGAAGAACCTCTCGCAAGAGCGATGGAGTGGACGCATTTGGGCGGAAAAAGAATGACAGCGCCCTTCGTGCAGGTGGATACGACATTGTCAAGGGAAACTTCGATTTCGCCTTTGCGGACGTAGAGAAGTTCTACATAATAATGCCAGTGCGCCGGAATCGGCAGGAGATCGCGGGTGCTGTCAAAAAGAAATGCCTCATAGGGAGAAGCAATTGGATCGATGTATTCGTATAAATTGTTCATGCCAGTGATGTAAAAACCTTTCGTCTAAGTTATGCTCTATTATAGCCGCATTTTGCGGTCTTGACAAGACGAGGGGGAATCAATAAAGAAACAGGAAATTCTAAAAGAGAAAGGACAGGATAGAAAAAATACCATGCAGAACACAACAAATGATATGACAAGAGGGAACAGCATGAAACTGATTTTTCAGTTTTTCCTGCCCATTCTGATCGGAAATCTGTTCCAGCAGCTTTATAATACCGCCGACTCCCTGATCGTCGGCAACTTTCTCGGCAGCGACGCACTCGCTGCCGTCAGTTCGTCCGGAAGTCTGATTTTTTTGATGGTCGGATTTTTCAACGGTATCGCAATGGGCGCAGGTGTTGTAGTCGCCCGCTATTATGGAGCACGACAGACCGACCGTCTGCAGCGTGCAATCCATACGGATGTTGCCTTCGGGATTGTCGCCGGTATTTTGCTGACGATCATCGGTCTGATCCTCGCACCGCAGATGCTGGTCTGGATGGGCACACCGGCAGACGTCCTGCCCAATTCCCTGTTATATTTCCGGATTTATTTTATGGGCTCGCTGGCGTTCGTCCTCTATAACGTTTTTGTCGGCATCCTGCAGTCCATCGGGGACAGCAGACATCCCCTCAACTACCTGATCCTTTCATCTATCGTCAATATCGTGCTCGATCTTTTGTTTGTCGGCGTACTCAAGCTCGGCGTTGGAAGTGCAGCACTCGCCACGATCATTTCCCAGTTTATCAGTGCCCTGCTGTGCCTGCGCCGCCTGCTGAGAAGTCCGGAGGAATATCGTCTGGTTCCGTCCCGCATCCGCTTCGACCCGATCATGTTAAAGCAGATCATTTCAAACGGTCTGCCCGCAGGTCTGCAAAACTCCATTATCGCCCTGGCAAATGTTGTTGTTCAGTCTAACATCAACAGCTTTGGAAAAATGGCAGTGGCTGGCTGCGGTGCCTATTCCAAGGTCGAGGGCTTCGGCTTTTTACCGATCACTTGTTTTTCTCTGGCACTGACGACCTTTATCAGTCAAAACCTCGGTGCAAAGCAGTATGACCGTGCCAAAAGAGGCGCACGCTTCGGCATCCTCTGCTCCATCACCCTTGCGGAAATCGTCGGTATCTGCGTCTATTTTCTGTCCCCCTACCTGATCGCCGCATTCAACAGCGACCCTGAGGTCGTCGCTTACGGAACGCTGCAGGCGCATACGATTACACTGTTTTATTTCCTGCTGGCATTTTCCCACTGCATCGCAGGCATCATGCGGGGCGCAGGCAAGGCAACTGTACCGATGTTCGTCATGCTCTGCTGCTGGTGCATTATCCGTGTGACCTACATCACGATCGCTGTCCGCATTTTCCCTGTCATCAATACAATCTTCTGGGCTTATCCCCTGACATGGACCCTAAGCTCGATTCTGTTTTTCCTTTATTACCGCAAGGCGGACTGGATTCATGGGTTTGAAAAGAAATAATGTCGAAAAAAACAGGCGTAATTGCAACGCCTGTTTTTTCGGCTTCTCACCGTCTAATTCACTTCCAGTTTTTCAATTTCCGGCAGTGCAGGAAACAGGCAATGCGGTTCGGTCTGATACCAGTATGCGACCGAAGCGATGTCGTCCTGCAGCGGCAGGTAACGCCCTTCGCTGCGCCAGCCGAGCGCCTGGATCTCCACATGCAGATCCTCGTCAAAGCGGA
>ERZ772872.4144-NODE-4144-length-10352-cov-2.893561_pt1 | contig 10352 bp, 7 predicted proteins | sample MGYA00512132_ERZ772872 | MGnify/ENA primary metagenome ERZ772872 (study PRJEB29015, sample SAMEA2737724) | human gut metagenome | biome: human gut; feature: human-associated habitat; material: faeces | place: China | collected 2012 ... | reverse complement strand
CGCGTTTCCCGCACCTTAAAGTCGTTCGAGAAAGACGGCATCGTCGCTCTCTCCCGCGGCACGGTCACGATTCTCGATGTCAAAAAGCTCCGCGGCATCTGCCGGATGCGCCGATAGTTCTTCTACGCGCGCAGACATTTTCCCACAGGCTCTGCCCTGCCGCTCGAGAAAATATTTTTCAAAAGCGTTCTAACGGCACTCCATCTTAATTTCAATCTCATTTCCTTCCACGGCCACCTTCGCATAACTTCCGACGATCAGCGGCATCGCCGGATGAAGGTGTCCGATGTCGAGATCCATCACGATCGGCACGTTGTATTTTCCAAGCAGATCCGTCACGGCGCGGTACTGGTCGAGTTCCCCGAATTTCTGTCCGAACTGCAGCGGGCGGCCAATCAAAAAGCCTTTCACATATTGGAACCAGCCGGCGTGCTCCATCTGCCAGATTGCGCGGCGGATCGCAAAGACGTTCAGATCGCACGCTTCCAGAAACCAGACAAAACCGTCCTCTTTATATTTTTCCACAAAATCAACCGTTCCGTCGTACTTCGTTCCAAGAATATTGACGAGACAGTCGAGACAGCCGCCGATGAGCCGTCCCTCAAATGCACTGTCCGCATCCGGGAAGCGGCGCAGAACGCGCGGTTCTGTAATCTGGTACGGCAGATACGGATTTTCCTCGCTTCTGCCCTTCGCATCGTCTCTTTCCCATCCCTCATAGCCGCGGACGGTACGCACTTCTCCCGTCAGTACGCCAAACGCATCCGCTACGGATTTATGCCACGGCTCCATGCCGAAATCACTCGCACACGGACCGTAAACAGCCGCCGTATCGCAGATGGTCGGCAGAAGATACGTAAAATGCGTATTGTCAGAATAGCCGAGATACCATTTCGCCGGTGCCTTTCTGATCTTTTCAAAATCCACGTAATCGAGATCCTCGCACATCAGCTCTCCGCCGCCGCAGGAAATCAGACAGTCATTCTTCTCACTGACATAATATTCCGTCAGCTCTTTTCCGCACTCCTCCGGTGCCGCGCTGATTCCGATGCCGTGCTCTGCATAGCAGTTTGGCCCAAGATCCAGCTGATATCCCATCTCTTTCCATTTTTTCTGTGCATTTGCAAACGCGGACTTGTATGGCTCTGTTGTGCATCCAAACGATGGTGCCACAAAGCCGATCGTTCCGCCCTTTTTCTGATTTTCCGGAAACCTCATGTCGCATCCTCCTTTATCCTAATTCTTCTGCCTCCAGATTCTTATACTGCGTCAGCTCATCCCCGAAGATCAGCTCTCCGTCGTTCTGCGCAAAGTACAGCTCCTCTTCTTTTTCCAGTTTTGCCTTTCCGTTCGTCCCCTCGGTAATCTCCGCGCAGAGACGGTCCACCTCCGTTTTCGGAACGAGAACGCGGATTTTCACCTGATCGGTGTACTCGGATTCCAGAATCGGAATCCCCCGCTGGCCGAGCAGATACTGGATTTTACCGATGCCGTTGTAATCCGTCTCAATCAACAGCCGCACGCCGCAGATCTCGTCAATCAGAACACTGTTTGCCAGCCCCTCCTGCACCGCCTGCGAGTACGCGCGCACCAGGCCGCCCGTTCCCAGCAGCGTACCGCCGAAATACCGCGTCACCACAACAAGCACATTGCGGAGGCCTGCTCCCTGTACCACATCGAGCATCGGCCGCCCTGCCGTGCCGGAAGGCTCCCCGTCGTCGCTGCAGCGCACCGTCTCCTGATTTTCTCCAATAATATACACAAAACAGTTATGCCGCGCATCCCAGTATTTTTTCCGCAGAGCTTCCAGGCAGGAAAGTGCCTCCTCCTCAGATTCCACCAGACGCACCGTCGCAATAAAACGTGATTTCTTCTCCACGATTTCCCCGGTTCCACCCCGGTAAACCGTCCGAAACTGATCGATCATATGTCCTTACTCCTTCACCCAAATATGTACCTATCTTACCATATCATTTCTGAAAAATCAGCATTCTTTTCAGAAATACTTTTATTCCAGCCCTTTGTTTGGTATAATAAAAATAAGTATACCCTGCTTTTTGCAGGGCAGGAACACCATTGATTACTGAACTGAATCAGTTTTGCAGGAACATGACATAAGGAGGATTTTCTATATGCACTTTGGAAAAAGTCATCTGGAAGACAAACGTGAAGATCTGCGGTCCCATTACGGAAAGATTGAAAAGACGGCCGGCGTGACGGCGCTGCGCATCGCGTTCTGTCTTCTTCTTGTCGTTCTCGTCTGCGGTGCCGGGCTTGTGATCGGCGCTGTCCGCGGCGTGATTGACAGTGCCCCTGATATCTCGGAGGCAAATATCATGCCGCTCGGCAACGCGTCGTTTATCTACGATGCTGACGGCAACCAGGTACAGAAGCTGACCGGGGCTCAGGGAAACCGTGTCTCGATTTCGATTGAGGAGATTCCGCTCGATATGCAGCACGCGATCGTCGCGGTTGAGGATGCCCGTTTTTATGAGCACAACGGCATCGATCCGAGCGGTATCATCCGTGCTTTCGTTGTCGGCGTCAGCCACGGCTTTCATTTTACCGAGGGCGCCAGCACGATCACACAGCAGCTCTTAAAAAACAATGTTTTCACTGACTGGATGGAAGAGACGCGGATGCAGAGCTTCAAGCGGAAGATCCAGGAACAGTACCTGGCGCTGAAGCTGGAAAAAACACTGACCGCAGAGGGTGAAAACGCCAAAGACGTTATTCTGGAAAATTATCTGAATACGATCAACTTAGGTTCCGGCTGCTACGGTGTCCAGACGGCAGCGCAGACGTATTTCGGAAAGGATGCAAAAGATCTGACGCTCTCTGAATGCGCCGTTCTTGCCGCAATTCCAAAGGCGCCGACGGCATATAATCCGAAAAACCACCCGGAGAAAAACCAGCAGCGCCGCGACAAGATCCTGAACAACATGAAAGAGCAGGGCTACATCACCGAAGAAGAATACACCATTGCCATGAACGACAATGTTTACGACCGCATCGCCATGCACACGCAGTCCCAGGCGGAGAGCGCGCCGTACTCCTACTTTATCGATGAAGTCATCACCAACCTGATCAACGATCTGATGGTACAGAAAGGCTACACCGAAGTGCAGGCAAAGAACGTTGTCTACAGCGGCGGCCTCAAAATCTATACCACACAGGATTCCTACATGCAGTCGATTCTCGATACGGAATTCCAGAATCCGGAGAACTTCCCGGCGAACACGCAGATCGGTCTCGACTGGGCGCTCACCGTAGAGCAGGCAGACGGCGAGGTACAGAACTACAGCAAAGAGATGCTGCAGCTCTACTTCCGCAACAGCGATCCGAATTTCGATCTGCTCTTTGACTCCCAGGAGGAGGCACAGAGCTATATCGACCAGTACAAAGCCGCTATCATGCAGGAGGGCGATACGATTGTTGCCGAGCGCAGCAGCTTCACCCCGCAGCCGCAGGCGTGCATGACCGTTATGGACCAGCGCACCGGTTACGTGAAAGCCATCGTCGGCGGACGCGGCGAAAAAACAGCAAGTCTTACCTTCAACCGCGCAACCGATAATTATTCCCAGCCGGGTTCCACGTTCAAGATTCTTTCCGCGTACGGACCGGCGCTCGACCTTGGAAAGATTACACTCGCTACGGTAATTAAGGATGAGCCGTTCAACTACAGTGACGGCACACCGCTGCAGAACTCGGATCTTACTTACCATGGTGATGTTACCGTCCGCCAGGCGATCATCAATTCCATCAATATCCCGGCCGTCAAGGTACTGACCGAGCTTACGCCGAAGGTCGGCTTTGATTATCTGAAGAAGCTTGGTTTTTCCAAACTCTCCGAGGAATACGATGTGATCCAGCCGCTGGCTCTCGGCGGTATCACCTACGGTGTCAGTGATCTCGAACTGACGGCAGCCTACGCGGCAATCGCAGACGGCGGCCAGTACCGCAAGCCGGTGTTCTACACAAAGGTTACCGACAGCAAGGGAAATGTTTTAATTGACAACACAGAAAACAAGGCAACGCAGGTCTTCAAGGCAAGCACTGCCTCCCTCCTCACCAATGTCATGGAGGATGTTCTGGAAAAAGGTACCGGTGTTGCCGCCCGCCTCGACAATATGCACGCAGCCGGAAAAACCGGTACGACGAATGAGGCCAAGGATCTCGTCTTTGCAGGCTTTACACCATATTATACCGCTGCCATCTGGGCAACGTATGATACACACGCGGAGTTTCCGGAGAGCGACCGTGAATTCCACAAACGTCTCTGGGCAAAGGTCATGAATGAAATCCACGAAGGCCTTGCCGATATGGATTTCGAAACTTCCGCAACAGTACAGGAGGCAACGATCTGTACGAAGACCGGCCTGCTCGCCCGCTCAAGCTGCCCGTCCATCACCGAATACTTTGCGGTATCCGATCTGCCGACCGAGCGTTGCAAGGGCCACTACACCGCGCCGGCCTCAACACCGACGCCGACCAGAACCCCTTCTGCAGCATCAACTCCGCAGGCAACCCCGACACCGACGGAGGCACCGCAGGAAACTCCGGCTCCGCCCGAAACACCTGCCGATCCGCCTTCTAATACACCGGAGACTCCTGACACACCGGAGACTCCTGACACACCGGAGACCCCTGATGCACCGTCAGAACCGGATACCCCGGCGGAGATATCGGAAGTACAGCCGCAGTCCGAAGAGAGCGGCTCTTCCGAATAACTTTTTCAGTCAGTCTATACACAAAAAACCGGCCCTCTGGCATATGCCAGCAGGACCGGTTTTTCTATACTTCTTTTTCCATCTGAATCAATTAGTCAATCAGCATTTTTGCTGCGCCGTAGATACCAGCATCGTTTCCAAGGGAAGCGAGTACGATCGGGGTATCTTTGCATGCGATGAATGCTGCTTCACGGTAGTATTTAGCTACGCCGTCGATCAGGATCTGGCCTGCTTTGGATACACCGCCGCCGACTACGATAACTTCCGGGTCAACAACGCATGCGAATACTGCAAGTGCTCTTCCGAGGTACTCGGAGAACTCCTGAACGATTGCTTCTGCTGCTGCATCGCCTTCTTTTAATGCATCAAAGACAGCTTTTGCACTGATGGACTCTCCTCTTTCTCTTAAAGAAGACGGAGTATCATGGGATGCCAGATATTTCTTTGCCAGACGAACGATACCGGTTGCAGATGTCATCTGCTCGAGGCATCCGTGGTTTCCGCAGTTGCAGACCGCTTCTTCTTCCGGCTCAACACATGCATGACCAACCTCGCCGCCTGCGCCGTGAGCACCTGCTACGATCTTGCCGTCCACGATGATTCCGCCGCCGACACCGGTTCCAAGGGTAACCATAACCAGGTTCTTGCTTCCCTTTCCGCCGCCTGCCCACATCTCACCGAGAGCTGCTGCGTTTGCGTCGTTTGCTGCTTTTACTGCCATTCCGCCGAGTTCGTCGGAAAGCTCTTTTACGATATTTTTATATCCCCAGTTCAGGTTGACTGCGATGGAAAGCTCACCTTTGTCATTAACCGGGCCAGGTACGTCAATGCCGACACCGGCAACATCATGCCGCCAAAAACCACCTGGTTCGAGCCCAAACTGCGCTCCGGCCTGGTTATCCACGAACTCAGCTAAAGCAGCTATCTTAGCTAAGATAGCTATAATAGCTAAATTAGCTATCGTAGCTGCAAATAACCACAGGGGTGGAGGCGCAATGCGCCTCCACCCCTGTGGTTATTTGCCTGTCGGCCGGATTATTCCTCGGCTGCTTCGAGGGCGGCTTCCTCAGCCTCGGTGGAAGCCTTGATGTTGGGAGCCTCAAGGCCGTAGTGTTTGCGGGCGTCGAGCGCCTTGAGCCACAGGCCGAACAACAGCGCGAACACACCGAGCGACGCGAACACAAGCATTGGAGTAGTGTAGTTGTACTGCAAGGGATCGGTCACACCGGGGTTGCTCTTCGAGAGCACACTGCCGATAATCATGGGGAACGCATAGAGGCCGATGTTCTGGATCCAGAAAATCACCGCATAAGCCGAGCCGAGCAACTTGCCGTCGACAAGCTTGGGCACCGAAGGCCAAAGCGAAGCCGGCACAAGCGAGAACGAGATGCCGAGCAGGATGATGGCCGCATAGGCTATGATGGCCGACTTGGTTGCGGGAAGAACAAAGGCGAATGTAAGATGACACACAATCATGAGCAGGGCGCCGATGATGAGCATGGTGGCACCTTTGCCATGACGGTCAAGGAAATTGCCGAGCAGAGGGGTTACGGCTGCAGCTCCGAGCGGGAACACGAAGAACACGAAGCCGGCCTGCTCAGCCGAAATCTGCAGGTTGCACTGCAGCATGTTGATGGCAAATTTCTGGAAGGGGAAAATGGCGGAATAATAGAGCACGCAGAGAAGAGCCACAATCCAGAACACCTTCGACGAGAAGATGCGGCCGAGGTCGGAAACCTTGAAGGGATCGTCCTTCTCCTCGGTGTTGCCGGCCTGACGCTCGAGCGCCTTGTCCATGAATGCATAGATTATGAACGCAATCAGACCGATAAGCATCAGCAGCACGGCAAAGCCTACGGGACGCGACACGCTGATTTGGCCGCGCAGTGTGGCAAGTGCGGGCGAGCCGAGCACAACCACAGCCACGCCCAGGCGCGCGATAGCCATCTCGATACCCATGGCCAAGGCCATCTCTTTCCCCTGGAACCACTTCACGATACCGCGGGAAACGGTGATACCGGCCATCTCCACTCCGCATCCGAAAAGCATGAAGCCCAAAGCGGAGCATTTGGCCGAGGCAGGCATACCCTTATAGAACGGGGTTATGTTCCACCATGCGTCGGGCAGATTCAGGAAGCCGTCCATAAACGTGCTCAGGCTGCTCTGCGCAAAGCTGTCGGTAAGGGCGTAATAGTTGATGCATCCGCCAAGCAGCATCACCGAACCGGAAAGAATGGCGGTGAAACGCACCCCCATCTTGTCCAGGATGATACCGGCGAAAATCAGGAAAAACACAAACACATTGAGAAATGTCTCCGAGCCTGCGAAACGGCCGTAGGCCACGGGATCCCACCCGCGGGTGTTCTGCAGAATCTCCTGCAGCGGCGACAGCACATCCATGAAGATGTAGCCGAAAAACATGGCCGATGCAAGCAGCACCAGGGCCGTCCAACGCACCCATTTGCGGTCGTTGAGAAGAATTTGATTGGTGTCTTTTGTCATTTTATATTGGTGTATTATTATGAATATGCAGGTTCGGGATTGGATTGTACTGGCTCGGGGATGACAACACGCACCGGTGCAACCGCACAGATTTCACAAATTTACGTATTTTAGCGAATCTCGGTGCCACATTTTAAGAAAAAGAATAATAATTTGGCTAATTTTGCCGAATGAAACACGAATCACAGCCCTATACTTTCGACCGCGTGGTGCGCCTGCTCATCGCGGTGGCCATCACAGCGGCGGCCGTCTGGCTCATCAATGTGCTGAAAAATGTGCTCCTCCCCTTCCTGGTGGCATGCCTCATAGCCTATCTGTTCGAGCCGTTCGTGCAGTATAACCGCTCGCTTCTGCGGCTGAAGGGGCGCATTGTCGCTATTTTCGTCACCCTCTCCGAAGCCGCACTGCTCACAGGGCTGCTGCTCTATCTGTTCGTGCCGTCGATTATCGAAGAGATGCACCACATGGCCGACATGCTGCGTGCCTACGCTTCCACAACCGACATATCCATAAAATACCTTCCACCGCAAATCCACGACATGCTGCGCCGCAACATCGACTTCGAGATGCTTGCGCAGAAGCTCATGAACCAGAACCTCGACCGCCTGGCCGACAGCGCCATGGCCCTCATCAACGGCGGACTGCATGTGGTGCTTGCCATTGTGGGATGGCTGATAGTGTTCCTCTACGTGATTTTTATCATGCTTGACTATGACCGCCTCATGGAGGGATTCCGCCTTATGGTGCCTCCGCGCATGCGTAAGGTGGCCTATAAACTCGGCGGCGACATCAAGGACTCGATGAACCACTATTTCCGCGGGCAGGCGCTGATCTCATGCTGTGTGGCTGTGATTTACTGCGGTGGCTTCGCCCTGTGCGGACTTCCGCTGGCCATTATCCTCGGACTTGGCACCGCAGTGCTGTTCATGATTCCCTACTGCCAGTACCTCAGCATCATCCCCGTGACGCTGCTGTGCCTTGTCGACTCGGTGGACGGCGGCGGCAACTTCTGGACCATGTGGTGGGAATGCATGGGGGTGTTCGCCCTCGTTCAGGTGGTGGGCGACCTCATCCTCACCCCGCGCATTATGGGGAAAGCCATGGGGCTCAACCCCGCCATCATTCTGCTTTCGCTCTCTATCTGGGGCACGCTGCTGGGCTTCATCGGCCTCATCATAGCCTTGCCGCTCACCACCCTGCTCCTCTCCTATTATGAGCAGTACATCATAATGCGCAACAACAACGAGACGCCCGGACAACGGCGCAAAGAGGTGGAAGCCATCAAAGAGATGGCCGAAACGCCTTTCGGAAAAGACTCGGAGGGATAACAGTAAATATTCAGAGAAATATAAGGTGGAAACGGCACAGCCACCGTTTAAACCGATGTCATAACGAAATCAGTGCAGCTCAATTTTGCGCCAGCGCTCAATTAGTGCCGTCATGTCGGGAGGCACCGGGCATGTGAAGAACATCTCCTCGCCGGTGTGCGGATGCACGAACCCGAGCGTGCGGGCATGCAGCGCCTGCCTCGGACATGTAGCGAAACAGTTGCCCACAAACTGGCGGTACTTGGCTGCGGTGGTTCCGCGCAGAATCATGTCGCCGCCATAACGCGCATCGTTGAAAAGCGGATGGCCTATGCTCTGCATATGCACGCGTATCTGATGCGTACGGCCCGTTTCAAGCACGCATTTCACCACCGACACATACCCCAGGTTCTCAATCACTTCATAATGAGTCACGGCATGTTTGCCGATCTCCGAATCCGGCGGGAACACAGCCATCTGCAGCCTGTCCTTGGGATTGCGGGCTATGTTGCCCACGATGGTTCCCTTCTCAGGCTGCGGTACACCCCACACCACCGCCACATATTCGCGCTTGGTGGTCTTGTTGAAGAACTGCCGCCCGAGATTTGTCTTGGCGTCGGGTGTCTTGGCCACCACAAGCAGTCCGGAGGTGTCCTTGTCGATGCGGTGCACAAGGCCCAGACGTGGATCGTTTACATCGTAATCTGGAGTGTCGCGGAAATGCCAGGCCAGTGCATTGACCAGTGTACCGGTGTAATTGCCGTGACCCGGATGCACCACCAGTCCGGCAGGTTTGTTCACCACCAGCACATGGCGGTCCTCATATACAATGTCAAGCGGAATGTCCTCAGCCACAATCTCGAACTCATAGCGAGGCCGATCCATCACTATAGAAATGACATCGCCGGGCTTCACCCTGTAGTTCGACTTCACGGCCTTTCCGTTGGCGAGGATGCAGCCGGCTTCGGCCGCCTGCTGGATGCGGTTGCGCGACGCTTTCTGCATGTGGTCCACCAGAAACTTGTCGACACGGAGCAACTGCTGCCCCTTGTCGGCCACAAAGCGGAAATGCTCGAACATCTCGCCGGTGGAATCGCCCGAAACTGTGGCACCTCCCTCCGGAGCATCAAGTTCGTCAAGTTCGTCGAAATCGTCGTCAAATTCGGCCATGGTGGATAATAAAATGTGTAGCTGTAACCGTCCGCAACGCGGATTTATTCTATATTCAGTTCGTCTATGGCATTGTCTATGGCCAGAGTGTCAACGTCGGCTCCGGTATCGAGCGTATCATCGAATCCAGAACCCACCTGAAGCGTCACAACGGCCGACAGCGGAATGCGTGCGCCCGGCTGGAGGGTCACGCCGTTGAACATGGCGCCGAGCACCAGCCCCTTGTAGTCCGACACCACCGGCACCTCACGGATATCCTTGATGCCGATGCCTTCGAACATCGAGCGGGCCTGCCGCACGGAAACATTGTAGAATTCAGGCACGGTGACAAGCTTGGGCGAAAACGCCACAATGGTAAGATAGACGGTTCCGCCGTTCTTGATGCGTGCGCCGGGCACGGGGGTCTGCTCTGTCACGGTGCCGGGGCGGGCATAATTGTCGAACACCGAATCGGCCACCACCGCTTTCAGGCCGGAGAGGTCAACATTGCCTATGGCCGTCTGACACGACTGTCCTTTCACATCGGGCACCACGCGCTCCTGCCCGTGGAATGTCCAATAGTCCAGGAACCACATCATCATCCACAGCAGCAGGAAAGCCGCGCCTATGGCGCATAGAAGGTGGACAAGCACCGGATGGCGCC
>ERZ772872.4140-NODE-4140-length-10358-cov-5.666699_pt1 | contig 10358 bp, 8 predicted proteins | sample MGYA00512132_ERZ772872 | MGnify/ENA primary metagenome ERZ772872 (study PRJEB29015, sample SAMEA2737724) | human gut metagenome | biome: human gut; feature: human-associated habitat; material: faeces | place: China | collected 2012 ... | reverse complement strand
GTGCCACAAAAGACGAAGCCATCCTCACCGTGGACTACTGGCCGGACCCCTGGACGCTGGAAAAGACCGACCCAGCCCTGCGGATGCAGCAGGTGTTCCCGCTGACCGACGAGGGCCGCGCCGCTGCCGCCCAGTGCCTGCAGGGCGCCTTCAACGCCGAGCCGGACCGCTGGAAGCACTGCCCGGACATGATGGACTGCGACCCGTGGGAGCCGCCCGCCGAAGAAAAAGCAGAGGAATAAAAGAATGATCTATCGTTTGAAAGAGCTCAAGGGTGACACCATTGCCGTGCCGCAGCTGGTGTTTTCCAAGCTGGGCATCGCCGAGGAATACAATGTGCGAGTGGCGCTGTATGTGCTGGCCACCGGCGTCACTGACCCGGAAAAGATCTGTGCAGACCTCAAGCTGCGCAGCCGCATCAGTGCCGAGAGCGCCCTTTCCTTCTGGGCGGGCGCAGGGCTGCTGGAAAAATATGAAGAAAATGCCGCCCCGGGCGAGGAGCCCAGTGCCCCCGCACCCATGACCTGGGGCGAGATTACCGCCGCCAGCCGCACCGACCCCATGATCTCCAGCCTGATCGACTGCGCGCAGGCCGGTTTTGGCCGCCCGCTGACCCACGGCGAGATGGAAAAGCTGGTCAATCTCTATGTGCAGGAGGGCTACGCGCCCGAGACGGTCATGCTCTGCGTGGCCTACATGGCGGGCCGGGGCAAGCGCACCATGGCTTCGGTGCTGCACGAGCTGAAAGTCTGGCGCGCCGAGGGCGTGGAGACCGGCGAGCAGGCCGACGCCCACCTGCAGCTGCTGGCCCTGCGCCAGAGCCGCGAGCAGTACGTCAGCGGCCTGCTGGGCATCCCGGAGACCGAGCTGACCCTCGGCGGGCGCAAGGCCATTGCCCGCTGGTACGAGGTGTACGGCTACGACGACGCCATGGTGCAGGAAGCCGCCGTGCAGGCTGGGCCGAAGCGCGACCTGTGGTACTGGAACAGCATCCTCAAGACCTGGAACGCCAAGGGTCTGCGCAATATCCACGATGTGCGCACTCCGGTGGCCGCCGCCGGCGCCAGCCGGAACATCCGGGTGGACCGCGAGACCCCCAGCGGCAACGACTTCCTCAAGAACGCTGCCCGCCGCCGCACCCTCAAGAAAAAGTCCGAGTGACCCCCGGCATAAGGAGACACTATGCGTACCAAAAACGAACTGTATCAGGAAGCCCTGCGCACCGTCGCCCGCCGTCGTCAGACCGCACGGGCCAAGGCGGAGGACGCCCGCGCTGAGGCCGAGGCTGCTGTCCCCGGGCTGCGCCACGCCGAAGAAGAGGTACGGGTGCGGGGCATCCGCTGCGCACTGGCCGGTGCGGCGGGCAAGGACCGCACCGATGCCGCTGCGGCCCTCACCGATGCCCGCAAAAAGCTGGCCGACCTGCTGGCCTCCAGCGGCCGTCCCGCCGACGCACTGGAGCCGCACTTCACCTGCAGGCTCTGCGAAGACACCGGCATTGTGGACGGCCACACCTGCAGCTGCGTCCACAAGGTGATGCAGCAGCTCCGCCGGTCGGAGATCGAGGCTCTGTCCAGCCTCTCCATTTCCAGCTTCGATACCATGGAGCTGCGCTACTACCCCGCCCGGATGGACGCCTCCCTTGGCGAGCCGGTGCGGAATTATATGTCCACCCTTCTGGACGACCTGCGCGGCTACGCCGACGAATTCGATACCACCAGCGAGAGCCTGATGCTCCTCGGCAACGCCGGTCTGGGCAAGACCCATGCCGCTCTGGCCATCGCCGGAGAGGTGTTGGAAAAGGGCTTCGACGTCATCTATGTGTCCAGCCCCGACTTCTTCTCGAAGCTCGAGGCCCTGCACTTCGGCTCCGACCCCGCCGGGGAGGAAGAGATGCTCCTGCGCACCGCCGCCGGGGCCGACCTGCTCATCCTCGACGACCTGGGTTCCGAGTTCAACTCCAGCTTCCTCATCAGCACCCTTTACAGTCTGCTGAACAACCGTCTGGGCGCGAAGCTGCCCACCATCGTCACCACCAACATCACCGACGGCGCTCTGCTGGAAAAGCTCTACACCGAAAAGATCTCCAGCCGCCTCTCCTCTTTTGTCCCCTTCCTCTTTATGGGCGACGATATTCGGGCGCAAAAGGCAGAAGAAGCGTAAACAGGATAGAAGTCAAAGAGAGTTCTTATTCAGGAAAGGAATTTCAAATATGGGAATCGTAGTCATCGGCGCAGTTTTCGTGGACATCAAGGGCTATCCCTTCTCCACCTACATCCCCGGCGGACGGAACGCCGGCCGCATTGAACAGGTGCATGGCGGTGTGAGCCGGAACGTGGCAGAGGACATCGCCAACGTGGAACTGCGCCCCACCTTCGTGGGTCTGGTGGACGACACCGGCATGGGTCAGGACGTCATCGATAAACTGGACAACCACAAGGTCAACACCAGGTACATCCAGAAGGTCCCCGATGGCATGGGCACCTGGCTGGCCATCTTTGACAACGACGGCGACGTCCACGCCGCCATCTCCAAGCGCCCTGACACCACCCCGCTGACCACCCTGCTGGAGGAGAAGGGCGACGAGATCTTCAAGGACTGCGACGCCATCGCCATCGAGCTGGACCTCGAGAAAGACACGGTCAAGCAGGTGCTCCGCTATGCCAGGAAATACAACAAAAAGGTCTTTGCCGCAGTCTCCAACATGAGCATCGCCATGGAGCGCCGCGACTATCTGCAGCAGATCGACTGCTTCGTCTGCAACCAGCAGGAGGCCGGTCTGCTCTTTTCGGACGACTACGAGCATCTCGCCCCCAGCCAGATGGCTCAGGTACTGGCCCGGAACGTCCACAGCGCCAACATGCCCAGCATGGTGGTGACCATGGGCGGTCAGGGTGCCGTGTACGCCAAGCACACCGGTGAGTGCGGCGTCGTACCCGCCAAGAAGGTGGACGTCATCGACACCACCGGCGCAGGCGACGCCTTCTTTGCCGGCACGGTCATCGGCCTGACCTACGGCAAGAATCTGGCCCAGTCCTGTGAGATCGGCAGCCGCCTGGCCGCGTCGGTCATCTGCATCACGGAGAATGTCTGCCCCCGCTTCCGCCCGCTGGAATTCGGGCTGGATGTACCGGTGGTGGATTGACGCTGCCTCCCTCTGAGCACAGGAGCTTCTGCTTCTTATCGAAAAATCGGTTGAATCCCCTCCCCGGCTGTGATACACTGGGGGTATTGAATTTGTGAAAAGAGGAAAATCCAATGAATCAAAAACAGCACAAGCGAAGCGCCTTTTCGGGCAAGATCGGCTTCGTTCTCTCGGCGGCAGGCGCGTCGGTGGGCCTCGGCAACATCTGGCGCTTCCCCTATCTTGCGGCCAAGTACGGCGGCGGCATCTTCCTGCTCATCTACATCATCCTCGCCTTCACCTTCGGCTACACCATGATCGTAGCCGAGACGGCGCTGGGCCGGATGACCAGGAAAAGCCCGGTGGGCGCATTCGCCGCCGTCCGCAAGGGCAGGCGCTCCTTCGGCGGCTGGATAAACGCCATCATCCCCATTCTCATCGTGCCTTATTACTCGGTCATCGGCGGCTGGGTCATCCGGTATCTGGCCGACTACGTCAGCGGCCACGGCAGTGAGCTGGCCACAGACGGCTACTTTTCGGCCTTCATTTCCAGCGGCGCTTCGGCGGAGATATGCTTTGTCATCTTTACTATCTTCACCCTCGCCATCATCTTTGCAGGCGTGCGCAACGGCGTGGAGCGGGTCTCCAAGGTGATGATGCCCATCCTCGTGGTGCTGTCCGTCATCATCGCGGGCTACTCCGTCACCCGCCCGGGCGCGCTGGAGGGCGTGAAGTATTTCCTCGTGCCGAATCTCTCCAACTTCTCCTGGATGACCGTCGTGACCGCCATGGGGCAGATGTTCTACTCCCTCTCCATCGCAATGGGCATCCTCGTCACCTTCGGCTCCTACATGAAGAAGGACGTCTCCATCGAGGAGTCCACCGAGAACGTGGAGATCTTCGACACGGCCATTGCCATCATGGCGGGCCTGATGATCATTCCGGCAGTCTTCTCCTTCTCGGGCGGCGACCCGGACACCCTGCAGGCCGGCCCGGCCCTTATGTTCATCACCATCCCGAAGGTCTTTGAGAGCATGGGCCTCGGCACCGTGGTGGGCATCCTCTTCTTTACGCTGGTACTGTTTGCCGCCGTCACCAGTTCCATCGCCCTGACGGAAAGCGCTGTCTCCACCTTCGAGGACGAGCTGGGCTGGGACCGTAAGCAGGCCACCGTCCTCATCGGCATCATCATGCTGGTGCTGGGCAGTCTGTCGGCTCTGGGCTACGGCCCGCTGGCCCGGTTCACGGTCTTCGGGATGCAGTTCCTTGACTTTTTCGATTTCCTCACCAACTCCGTCATGATGCCCATTGCAGCCATCACCATCTGCCTGCTGGTGTCCCGGGTCATCGGTGTGGAGAAGATCGAGGAAGAGGTCACGCTGGAAGGCAAGCCCTTCCGCCGCAAGCGCATCTTCAACTTTATGATAAAGTACCTCTGCCCCATCTTCGCAGCCATCATCCTCATCAGCTCGGTGGCAAACGCGCTGGGCGTCATCTCCATGTAAGCAGACAACAAAAAGCGCTGGAAGCCTTTACACCGCTTCCAGCGCTTTTCTTATGCCCGTTTCAGGATGCTCTTTATCTCGTCCAGATCCTTTACAAAATAAATGCCGCTCTGCCGCTCGGGGCTGGACAGCCCCATCTCGACCATGTGGACCAGCAGAGCTTTCAGCCCGGCGTAGTAGCCGTCGAGGTCATAGAGGATGCAGGGCGCGTCCAGATGTCCCAGCGAGACCTTGGACATCACCTCCGTGATCTCTTCCAGCGTGCCGGTGCCGCCGGGGAACGCGATAAAGGCGTCGCCCAGCTCTATCATCCTGGTCTTACGCTCGGTCATGTCCTGGGTGACGATGAGCCTGGTCAGGCCGTCATACTGCACCTCAGAGTCGATGAAGAACTGAGGCTCGACGCCGGTCACTTCGCCCCCCGCCGTCAGAACGCTGTGGGCCAGACGCCCCATCAGGCCGCTGCGGGAGCCGCCGTAGACCAGTGCGTTCCCGCTCTCGCCGATCCAGCGGCCCAGTTCCTCCACCGCCTCTTTCAGGGCCGGGTCTCTGCCCTCGTTCGCCCCCAGATAGACCGTAATATTCATCGGTATTCCCTCCGTTATCTTGCCCATGTCATTTCCTGATTCGGGCCGGCATAATCAAACTTACCGTCGTTCTTTTCTTCCAGCGCTTTTATCATATGATAAGCAAACTCATTGTAGGGCGTCGGGATGCCCAGCTCTTTGCCCATCCGGATGAGCGCACCCGAGAACATATCGATCTCGGTATGGTGTCCGGCGTCGAGGTCTTGCAGCGTCGAGTAGCGGGCCGAGGGCTTGACGGCACAGCCCTTGCCGGACACGGCATCCACCCGCTGCATATCGATGCCTTTGGCTGCGGCAATGGCTTCCAGCTCACGGCGGAGGCCGTCGCTGATGGCCTTCATATGGACGCTGTCACGGTAGCAGCCTACGCCTGCGCCGAGGATGGCCTGGGGCAGATTGTTGCAGACGTTGAGGCGGAACTTGCTCCACATCTCTTCCCGGATGCAGTCGGTGGCCCGGAAGTGCAGCTCTGTGCCGCCGAACAAAGCCTCTACGGCCTTGACGCGGGGGCTGTCGCAGGGCAGCTCCTTCTCCCCGAAGATGATGCCAACGGTGGTGGCCGGGTCAAAATGGAAGCCGTCCGCCTCCTTGTGAGACGCCACTTTGATGAGGGAGTAAAGCAGATGCTCCCCACCCACGGCAGAGGCAATGATGTCCTCGCTGTCCACGCCGTTCATCAGGCTCATGATGGTGGTATGGGGACCAGTGATGGCTTTGATGCTGTCCAGTGCGCCGGGCAGCGCGCCGTATTTCAGGCAGACGATGAGAAGGTCGGCGTCATGGGCCTGCCCGGGCGTCCAGACTGCCGGACGGTAGACCCTGCCGTTGATGGCACAGCCTTCTTTTGCCAGACGCTCGCCCCGCGGGCCATCGGCCACCACGCCAAGCTCAATGTCCCTGCGGGCCGAAAGCCCCCAGATGACATAGGAGCCGACCGCACCGGCTCCCAGAACTGCAACTTTTCTGATGTCCATGACCTTCTACCTCACTGTCGTTTTCCAGCCTTTATCATGAAGCTATTATACCATGCTTTCCTCTTCCGGAAAAGCCCGGAGTGTTTCATTTTTGGACGTCAAAAATCTTTGACTTTTATCGAAAAGTTATAACAAAAGTGTAGAATCTCTCTGGCAAATAGAATCTTTGCCAAAAAAGGGCTTGATTTTTTTCGAAAACGGACTAGAATATCTTCTTGCGGAAAGGTTTCACCTGTACAGCCTTCCGCGAAACTGTTTTTTCAAAAGTAAGGAGATTTTCGATATGAAACTCAAGAATGTTGCTGTTACCGTTGCTGCTCTGGTCCTGGCTGTCAGCATGACTGCCTGCGGCAGCTCTTCTTCTACCGCTGCTTCCACCTCTGAGGCTGCTTCTGCTGCCGCTCAGTCTGAGGCTGCTTCCACCTCTGCCGTGGCCGAGGAGAACAGCGCTTCCTCCGAGGCTGCAAGCGAGGCTGCATCTTCTGAGGCTGCTTCTGAGGTCTCCAGCGAGGCTGCATCTTCTGAGGCTGCTTCCTCCGAGGTCGCTTCTTCCACTGCCGCCTGATTTTGCCTGGCAGCACCCCCCAAAGCATGAGCAAAGGCTCCGGCCTCGCCCCCACCGGGCAGGCCGGGGCCTTTTTTGCCCTGCGGCGCAAAGAGACCCCCGGCACCCTGCGGAAGGTGCCGGGGGTCTTGCAATATGGAGGGGGGCGGGGTCATGCGGAACTCCGCCTCTGGGGTTGGTTAGTCTTTCACCAGTTCGCTGTGGTCTGCCTCCACCAGCAGCAGGGTGGGCTCTTCGGCCCCACGGTGGGTGAGGTAGAACACCTCGCTGCCGCTGCCCTGTGCCAGCAGGTCGTTGATGGCAAAGCTGCTGGTCTGGCCGTTGGTGACGAACTGGATGGTCTGTGCGCCATGCTCCTGCAGGTAGCGCAGGGTGTCCAGGTCGCCGGTAAGGGTGGCGACGTCGTAGGCACCGGTGTAGGTGCGCAGGGTGCCGTTCTGGCTCACGGTAAAGGGCTGGTCCATGCCCTCAGCGTCCACCACCCGCAGCTCAAGGGCGCTGTTGGTGTCGGAGGGCAGGGCTTCGGTGGCACCGCAGTCGGGGCAGGTGTGGGTGCCGTCTCCCTTGTCCACCCAGTGGTGGCCGGTGGCGGGGATGACCGTGCCGTCTTTGATTTTCTGGTTGCAGCCGGTGCAATAAGTGTCGCCGGTATAGCCGTCTTTGGTGCAGGTGGCATCCTTCTTACCGACAATGTAGGTTCCGTGGCCGGCATGGTTGTTGCTATCCTTTGCAGTGGGCCGGGTCTCAAAATGGTTGTGGTCATTGTGGCAGTAACGGGTCTCCACGCCGGGGTCGGTGCAGGTGGCGCGGGTGGTCTCTGCCCAGTCGTTCTGATAATTATGTGCGTCGCGGTCAATGGGGATGGTCTGCGTCTCAACCTCTGTGCAACGGGTACACTGCACCGTCTTGGTACCCGTTTCGGCGCAGGTGGGCTTCTTGGTCACAGTTTCTGTGCCGTGGAAGTCATGGCCAAGGGCGGTGATAGTCTCCGTCTCTTTTTGGTGGCACACAGAGCATTCACGTTCTTTCGAGCCATTTGCGATGCAGGTGGCGGGGGTGGTCACTTTCCACTCGCCCCAGGTGTGGGCTTTCTTGGGGATGGTAACTTGCCAAGTGCGATTACAGCTGTTTCCGGTTGCACCGTTTTCTTTTTCGTAATTGCAGCGGTATGTTATATGGCCCTCTGCTGTGCAGGTGGCATCCACTTTTTCGACCACTTCTCCGTCTACATGAGCGCAAACATTTTGGCCATGGACGATGTACTCCAGCTCGTTTTTTCCCTCGTTCTTGAGAAAGATCTTGCTGTCGGCACCAATCATATCCCGCAGGTCGCCCGGTGTCATTACCATATCGCCCTTAACATAATCCCCCCTGTCGTAAAACGTATCATTTTTTACCAGACTAAGCTGAACATTCCCCTTGATAGAGACAGTTCCGCCGCCAGAGGCGCTGCCGATAACCGTATAAGGTTTCCCGTTTCTGGCTTCATCGATCCGCACTGTCCCCTGCTGTGGTTTGTTCGGGTCGGAGCTTCCGCCAATGGTGATCTCTGCCTTTTTATAATTCGATCCAATCGCAGATATACTGTACGGATCATCATCAGTGTCGATCTTTTTGATGTGTGCATTGTCCTGGATCTTTATATCGGCCGCTGCATACTTTCCGCCAATAAACTTCACCTTCTTGATCAACGCATTGTCTTTGATTTGGATAGTAGCTTTTATGTTCTTGCCTGCCTCGTTGCTTCTTGCCGCTGTCCCGATATACCCGAACCACTCATTGGGCCGTGACCTAAAATTGCTAGGGTCTCCAATGACCGCATTGTCCTGAATGGTGATGTTGGTACTGGTATTTCCACCAATAGCGCCGCTGTCGTCTGCGATCATCGCATTGTCCTTGATGATAATGGTAGAACTTATACCTTCGTCCTTGACATCGTAACTTGCATAGGAGCCTATCGGCCCGGTATTTTTCACCTTTGCGTCTCCGCTTATCGTGATCTTGGAGTTTCCTCCGACGGAGCCGATGGACACCCCCTTATCGCCAGACCTATTTCCATTTGCATACACCGTGCCGCCGCTGATCTCGATGGTGCTTGTTTCGGTCTTGCCGGAGGTATCGGAGTCGTTGTAATGACCACCAATGCCTGTATAGAATCCCTTTGCAACCACCGTGCCGCCCTGGATCTTCACATCCGAGGAGCCGCCGCCTGTGCCGCTGCCAATGCCGACGCTGCTGCCTCCCTCTGCCACCACATAGGCATTGTCTTTGATGGTGATATTCTTGGCATTCCTTCCTTGTCCGCCGCCGATGCCCGCGGCATTTCCTCTGCCCCACGCATTCACATAGGCGTTTCCTGCAATGGTGATATTCTCTGTCTGGTCATGAGGACCAGCACCATAAGCACTCCGGCTTCCGATCCCTGCGCCCTGTTCCCAACCCCCAACTGCGGTCAGGCTCCCCCGCAGGGTGTTATCCTGCGTGCCATCTGCCGTAATGGAGTCTGTATCTGTAATGGTCAGGGTACCGGTTCCCTTCTTCTCCAATCCAGCCGCATATGTCCGACTTGATGTGTATGCATCCAGCACATTGTTGCCGTCCAGCTCAATGGTGGTGTCGCCGCTGCCATCCACCGTCATGGGGGCGGTGACATCGTTGGACTTCTTTTGGATATTCACATCGCTGAGCCGGATGTTCAGCACCTTGTTCAGGCAATTATTGACCACACTGATCCAGTTGGAGGACGCTGCCGATGTGGGCGCTGCCGGTTTATAGGCGGTGTCTACCGTCACATCCTCCAACTTGGTGGAGGGCTCTTCTGCTGCCGGGGTAGTAGTGGTGTCGGCCTGAGTGGTCTTCAGGGTCTTTTCCTCAGGGTCTGCAGAGGTGGTGAGGGTGGGTTTGGTGGCCTGCTTCTCCTGCTCCGGGTCTGCCGCCGGGTCGTACTCGTACACCACATCCTTCTTGGGATTCTCCGTGGAGGGGTCTTTCTTCTCCTCGGTGGTGTCCTTGCCCTCCTGGGGCTGGGCAGAGTCCTCCTCTGCCTCGCTCAGGGTAAAGCCTGCGTCCGGGTCAGGCTGGCTCTCCCCGGCAGCAGAGCCCTCTGTACCTGTCGCAGCCGCAGCCGCAGAGCCACCCTCGGCATTACCGGCGGCAGAGGCACCCTCCCCGGCAACAGAGCTCTCTGTACCTGTCGCAGCCGCAGCCCCGCCGGAGGACCCATTCGACCATTGATTCTGTCCTGTGCCGCCGCAGATGATGACCTCTTTGTCCAGATCCTTATTCTCCGTATCGCCGGATTTGACCCAGACCGTGCCATCTGCTTCCTTCCGGATGGACAGGTTGCCGTTTCCCATGTAATAGGTACCCGCAAAGGCCGGGGCTGCAATGGACGTAACAATCGACATGATGGCTGCCGTAGACAGCACCCGCAAAGCTAAATCTTTTCGCTGCATACAAAATCCTCCCTGTTGTACATTCCAAGCCTGTCCCGCAACAAAAAGGATACCTCGTTCGCCTCCGCATGGCGGGCATCCCGGGGTGTCGTTCCCGCTTTTTGCACCAACTCGGCACAGGTCTTTTCATCATTTTACCCCCCCCCCC
>ERZ772872.4139-NODE-4139-length-10359-cov-3.919837_pt1 | contig 10359 bp, 8 predicted proteins | sample MGYA00512132_ERZ772872 | MGnify/ENA primary metagenome ERZ772872 (study PRJEB29015, sample SAMEA2737724) | human gut metagenome | biome: human gut; feature: human-associated habitat; material: faeces | place: China | collected 2012 ... | reverse complement strand
TAAGATAGCACGGATCTTGGTAACAAATGCTGCTTTCCTGTTAAAGTATCTAAATTGATCATAATCACCAATATTTTAGGTATCATCCCTTGTGCGATCTGCATACGAAGCAAATTATAATGTGAGCGTAATCCCATTCCATGCATGGCTAATACCTTTGTTGCAGACTCTCCTAATTCATCTTTCAGCATTTCCCCCAGGTTACGCATATCTTTATCTGTTAAAGAAATTTTTGAAAACTCACAATCTCCCATAACCAATATATCATTCGTATACAGGCGCATAAATTCTTCTATATATTTTTCATACAGAATTGATTTTATTGAAAAAAAATCTTTTTGTTTCACATATCTTTCTTTTATCAGCCCTTCTTCAATTTCTTTGCTATTCTCTGTCGATATCAATATTTTTACCCTTCCGGTAGCCATTTTTTTCTTTAATGTATCAATATCAACAATAGGAAATTCATTAATATATCCGCCCCATTTCTGCTTATTGCTATCTGTAAAAAATATTTTTGTAAAATTATTTCGTTTAAAAAAAATCGAAAACTCTGTTCCTCGGATCCCTGCCCCCCAAATTGCAATTTCATTGTGTTCCAACATTTTTTGATTTGATATCATCCAATCGCAAAAGGCTGAATACTCTTCCTTGCTGCTTGAAGTAACCGGCCATGCGTAATTCGTTTTTTCCGTCATTTTTTTTCCTCTCTATCATCGAGATATCGCATAATCTTATTTCTTCCACTTTGATATACTGCATCATTGATAGTTACTGTAGCAGCAAAGTCTTTCTCTTCCAGTAAATTACCCATATCCCAAAATGTACATTTATAATCTTCCACCATTTTTTTTAATACCGTTCTGTTCTGTTCATAAATTTTCACAAATTTTCCCGGATATAACTTTTCTGCCAGCTGATAATTAATTGGTATATTAATAATACATCCCATAATACGATATCGGTTAAAAAGTTCTAATATTTTCTTAAAATATACCAATTCCACGGTTTCCAAAGATAGCGGATGAAGAAGCTGCATCTTCATATATTCTTTTTGAACCACCTCATGATCTACATTTTTACCTTCAAATGTCCTTTGCGGTGAATACTGCATTTCAATTTTATAATTTCTTGCCCGTTTATCCGCCTGCTCTATATATCGTTCAAAACTTTTATCCTGAATTTTTCCTGTTTTTGCAATTAGCTTTAATAAATCCGGGTGTTGTGTTCTTGACAATATATGATGATATTCCGTCAAAGTCTCAAAATTAACAAAAACCCATGTTTCCTTAGGTGCTTTTCCCTGCAGTATCTGAAGCCGAAGCATATGATAAAATCCCTGCATTCCCATACAATTCATTGCTAATATTTTTGTGTTTTCTTTTTTATACTTCTTCCACAGGCATTCCTTTATGCTTTCCGCATTATTTTCATCAATAATTGTCTCATTCAAAAAGGTTTCTCCTAATATAAGCCTATCATTGTTGTATTCTCTATAAAATTCATCCGTATAGTTCTTTTCAACATCTGCAGCTACTGTTACAAATTCTCTTTCACCTAATCCCCAATCGCGCAACTGTGTGCACACTTCCGTTGCATATTCCAGTGGTATAATAATATATATGTTTTTCAAATTTTTTTTAGCTTCATCTGGTCTAATAACCTCATGTTCCTTAATATTAGTTCCCCATTTACGTTCATCATTATCAAGATAAAAAAAATCCTTTATTCCATTTTTTTCAAGTAAGATTCCAAATAGAGTTCCTCTGACGCTTGCTCCCCAAATAAATATTCGCTTACTGCAAAAGGCGTCTTTATTCTTCACTATAAAATTTTCAAATGATGATACTAAGTCTTTTTCTGCCGTCTTTAATGGCCACTCCATTTATCAAATAATCCCTCTCATCCGTTCTTCAATTTTCGCTGCTACTTTTTTTCTCCCATGCTCTCTGATTCCCTCATTTACAGATCTTAAACATATAAAATCCTTCTCTTGCAGGAGATAACTCAAATCTAGTACTTCCCCTTTTCCCTTTATAATATATTTCTGTAACACCGAGATAATTTTTTCATAACGTACCTTAAACGTGTCACCAAAATATTTGTATCCAGCTTCGTAATTAATCGGCATAATTACAAAAATTATTTTCACATTATCATTTCTGCAAAAGTCTAAGATACGTTCCAGATACTCTATGCTTTCAGTATTTTCTGATATCCTATACAAAAAATTTATTTTCATATGAATACGTCTCTGCTTTTCTATCTCTTCTGTCGATAAACTACCATTTCGATTTGGTGTTGACATATCCAATATATTTGTGTTCTTTTCTCTTTCTGCAATAATATCAAGAAATTCTGTCATTTCTTCATCTGAAAATTCTGATTTTTTATATAATTCCCTCATAATATCGCTATGCTGATTTTTAGGAAGCAAAAAATATCTGCCACTCATAATATCTACATTTAACAATATATAGACTTCCTTCAAATACTTTATTTTTCTTTTACACAGTCTTAAAATATTATAATAACCTCTCATGTACAATCCATTTAGTGCAAGAACTTTTACTGTACTTTTCCTATTTAATAATTCTCCTATTGATGTTTTATCGTCTTCTCTGATCGATACATTTGAAACTATACAGTCTCCTAATACAAGTCTTGTAGCATCATTTTTTTCCTCAAATGATTCCAATATCTTATTTCCTGAACTATTTGTTAAAAGAAGCCAATTTTTTCCTTGCCTATACTCCATCATCTCAAGCTGTTTGGCACATTGTTCATAATTTTCCATTGCCAGGAAAACAAAATATCTGCCAATATCTTGTATAAATAATGGATTTTTTATTGTTTTACCAATTAACATTGTATCCCATTTTTCTGAATTGTTATCGCAAAAAATAAAATCATTTATTCCCAATTGTAACAGCGTATAAGCAAATTGCATTCCCATAATGCCTGCCCCAAATATTACGATCTGCTTATCTTTACGCAATTGTTTGGTTTTCTTTACTACTTTGCAAAAATTATCATAACATTCCTTTGCTATACATTCAATTAAAGGCTCCGTCTCGCTCATAGCTTACCCGTTCTTTCTAATTTTTTCTGAAGTTCCTGAATATACTCAACATTATCTGCTGTTGCAATTTGTTTCAGATATTCCTGTACATAAAAAAACTCCCCCATAATAATATAAGACATCAATATCTGATTTCTTCTCATCCACTCATATGTTTTATCTGAAATATCTTCAAAAATGCCCGGTTCCAACAGTGAAAGTATACTTTTTAAATGTGCACTTTCCCTGTTATTCATATAACACCACGCTACATTTTCCATTAAAATTGAATGTACTTTCGAATTGTACCATTCATTTCTTACCTGTCTTATACCTGGATTCAAAGATATCTCACTTATAGTTTCCATTTTTTTATCAACTGTCCAATTTTGTTTTATAATATATTTCATTAATCGACCTATATATTCCCAAAATGATAGTTCCACAAAAATGATGTTTTGATCTGTAGCTGCGTCAATTTTATATAAAAAATCTTTTTCTATCTCTCGCAATATAAGGTAACACTCTATTCTGTTAATTCCAATCGTATAGGAAGCATAACTATTGCCTCTAACTCGATAATGATACATTTTATCCTTTACAAATGCTATTTTGCTGCATTCTGCCAAATAACATAATGTTAATGCTTCATCAGCCCCATAATTATCCCCTCTTCTTAACCCTTCCTCCACATTTACCATTGAAGGAAGGACTTTTCCAAAGATCTCTTTCCGGAACATTTTCCCCCAGTAAGTCCCCATATAAAAACGCATGTCTATAAAATTTTCCTTTATATCCTGTTTCTGGTAAATTCCCTCCAACTCCCCATATTCATGAGGTGTTTCTTCTCCTGTTTCCTCGATATAATTCATTGCCCCACAAATAGATATATCTGCATTCTGCTCTTCCAATGGAGCAATTAATTTTTCAAGATAATCTGGATCAATCCAATCATCACTATCTAATTTTACGATATAATCCCCTTTTGCATTTTCCCTGATATAATAGTTTGTCCCATCTGTCCTGTTCTGATCAAAATACTTCGCCTTTATCCTATTATCCAGTTGTGCATACTTCCGTATAATTTCCCTGGTTCCATCTGTTGAACCATTTTCAATCAATATCCATTCAAAATTCTGATAAGTTTGTGCCATAACACTCTTAATACATTGTTCCATATATTTTTCTACATTATATGCCTGCGTAAATACCGTAATAAGTTTTGACATTTTGCTTCTCCCATTTTACTATATATTCAATTCCATCAACCTCTGCTTTGCAGGTTCATACTCCCCACATTTCAAATAATAATCTTTTGCCTCCTCATGTGCTCCTGTGCATTCATAAATTACTCCCAAATTATAATATGCCAAATAATCATTAACCCCCTTATCCATAATGAAGTACTTTTCCGTTGCTTCCAAAAACGATGCTACCGCCTTTTCTAACATCCCGTTTTGCATATATATCAATCCCATTAAATAACAGTAATCTGCACTATAGTTCATGTCATCCCAACAAGACTCTAAATCAAGTGCCCGCTGTACTCTGGAGGTTCGAATCAACGCATAACCATATCTCACAACAAGCCATACCACATTCAAAAGTCTTGGATCCAAATCTGTTTCCAAAAGTTTTTCCGCCCCATCTATGAAACTGTCATAGCGCTCCTCTTTAAAATCAAACCTCAGTAAGTCTATCTCCCGTGAAAGTTTCTCACATTCCAACCTTTTTCTGGTAGATTCTGCTTTTTCTTCTTCCGAATATTCTTTATTGGTCTCCGCTAAATTATAGCCTGCCGCATGCAATACATCCTTTTCAATAAACTGATTTTCTGGTGCCTTCATTCTTTCTTCTATTGGGATATAATTACATTTATTCGGAATCAGATTAAGAATAGGTGCCCATCCACACCAACAATATGATGCCTTACATCCCGTTCCAACCGGTTCCAGAATCAATTTCTCATCTAATTTCTCAAAAAAATTATAGGATGGCCCTGCACTCCTCAGACATTGTCCATACATTCCAGTGGTAAAATCCAATTTAAAATACCAGCTTCCTGCATAACAAAACTGGTGATTGTCTAATTCTTCCCAATCTCTTTCACTGATTAAATTCAACGACGGAAAGCTTTTTTCAACTTTTTTACAGTAAGTTTCTTTATCATATTTAGATAATACACCTACCGCATTTCCTGCTCCATCGTCTTTCCTCGCTCTGTTTGAATCTATATGTTCACATCCTAATTTTTCCTTACAATAGTGGTGGATCCGCTGCTCAGCCTCAACAAATTCGTCTGAACATGTCATAGCTATCCGACAAGATACCCCATTTTCCTTTACGCACTTTACACTTTCTGCAAATTTGTCTAACAAATTCCGTTTTTCCAACTCCAGAAAATGTAAGGAAAGCGACATCAATAAATGATCTTCCCAATTTTCCTTCCTCACACGTTCTATAAGCTTTCTTACTCTTTCTGTCAGGGTACCATTTGTAATAACCTTAACATAATGCCCTTCTTCCAACAACAGACAGACTAAGTCTATAACATCTTCCGGGAGTAACGTCTCACCATCTCCAATAATTTGAAAACAACACGTTCCTCCCAGTCTCTTCTTTGAACATGCCTTCCTGATTGTCTCCAGTGGATAATAAATCGACCTTCTTATATCCACCAAATTTTTGCAATTATTCTGTGCCAAATAGCAATATTCACATCTTAGCGTACACCCCGATGTGTGTACCATACCATCTATCATTTTTACAATTTTTTCCATAGCCGCACTCCTCTATTTTTTATCCCTAAAGTATCTATTTACCCTTTATAGATTTATTTCATTTATCCGGGCAATTAAATCTTTCTAATATTTCCCCGGCATACGCATCTATACTATCTTCCGGTGTCATTACTGTATTCTGAGGAATGTAGCAGTTTTTACATGCTTCACTTTTAAATCTGCCATATTTAAGCATATTTTTTAAAAACTTCCTTTTTTGTATGTCATTCCAAGCTTGATATAACGTTGTTTCTTTCACATTTCCAAGTTTAAATGGTGGTCTGATATGACTACACGGATATATTGTCCCATCCGGCAAGACATTGATAGTATAAAAAATTAAAGGACAACACTGCTGCACTTTAAATGTATCGCCATATTTATTTTTTTCTGATTTTCCACTGCTCATATCTGATTCTGTCCAAAGAGGAACCACTGTTTCCACAAAAACTCTGTCTGCAATAGGAGAAAAAAGTTCATAAAATTTCTCTTTTTCTTCTCTAACTGCTTCATCCACAATTTTAATATGTATCTGAGTATCTTGTTTTTTCTGATAAAAATATTTTAAGTTATTATAAAACTGTGTAAAATCTATTTTTGCTCCACACTCTTTATAATATGACTCCTCATCCAATCCCTGCAATGATATAACTACCCTGTCAATTCCTGCCTCACATAATTCGTTAATATACTGTTCATCCAACAGTAACCCATTGGTATGGATTTCTGTTCTTCCGGTAAGACCTGCTTTCTTAATATAACTCACCATTTGGGGTAGCTTTCTGTTGCATAAAGGCTCCCCATTATGCGATAGCGCAATTCTCTTTATCTGACTTGGGAATTCTTTCATCTGCGCAACAACTTCTACAAACGTTTCCCAATCCATCAAACGATTTTTTCGGTAATCTTCCGCTACAATATTTGTATCATAACGAAAACAATATTTGCATCGCAGATTACATGCATCGCTGATATCGATCAATACGGTATACGGCGTATCAAGCGGCAATACCTTACCTAATACATTCCTGTCCTGACTATATGATTTTATAATATTATTATAACCCATGCTCTGCCTGCCCTTCCTGCAGTATATAACTCTTCATCCATTCCTTTTCAAACTCCTGAATATACGGTGAGTTTAAAAATTCTTTCTGATTTTTCTGAAGTTCACTGACAAGTCTTTTCAGTATCTCCATACAATCGTTCAGTTTATATGTTTTTATTTTATCGCACATACTGATCATATAAGACCATTCACTGTATTGCACCAATCCCTGTAGTTCCGGTAATTTATTGCTAATATATTCTGTCCGTTCACGAAATGCTGCCAGATATTCTTCCATTTGATCTGCTTTCCACTGACCTGCATTTTGCGTAAATGAACTATTATTATTCTCATGCCTGGTAAAACAGTACTTTGGCAGACCATATGCAACCACTTTATTCGCATTTGCCATATACTTATAACAGATCCAGATATCCTCATATTTACAATCTTCTTTAAATGGTATCTGTTCAAATAATGTGCGTTTCACCAGTTTTGTAGGCAGCCCAGCGTTATTACGCTTTCGTTTTAAAAGCTCTGTTACGGCATCTGCTGCACTCCAGATACAATATTCATCCCACATACTATGAGGCAAGATCTCTCCATTCACATCTTTCTGTGCTCCACAAATTGCTATATCTGCATGATTTTCCTGCACTAACTGATACAAAAATTCAAGCATATCCGGAGCAGCAACATCATCATCATCCACAAATGCGATATACTCTCCCCTGGCATTTGCAATCCCGATATTTCTTCCATGGCCGATACTGCTTTTTTTAATATGCAGTACCTTGATCCGGGTATCTTTTCTGGCATATCCATCTGCGATCTTTCCACTCTGGTCGCCAGACCCATTGTCAACAATCACAAATTCAAAATCTGCGTAAGTCTGCCCCAAAATCGCCTCTATTGCTCTTGCTATATATTGTTCTCTGTTATATGTAAGCATTATTACCGAAATCATACCTGTCTCCTAAAACCCTACCAGTATTACACTTAACCCATCTCCTGCCGGAACACGTCGTATCTGCGGATGCAATTTGATATACTCATCTATTGCCTGCGCTACACCGCCATATGTCTTTGTATAATAATCATGTGAAATTATAAATCCACCCTTTATCATACGTTCCCCAAACCATTCGAGTCCTGCCTTTGTCGGCTGATACATATCCACATCCAGTCGGACAAATACAAACGTCTCCTCCAGCCCATCTGCTGTTTCCGGGAAGTATCCTTTCTTTATGATGCACTGCTGCGGATATTCCATCTTTTTCAGAACATATTCCACTGATGTGTCCTGATACTCTCCCGCCTTTGCATCCGAAAAACCATTTATCTGCTCTGTCGCCACATCTCTGGCATCAAATCCACTGAATGTATCAAACAAATATAACTTTCTGTCAGCAAACGCCTTGTTAATTATTTTGGCCGTATCTCCCTGAAATACGCCTACCTCTGCACATGCACCCGGCAATGCTTCTAATTCTCTGGCATATTGATAAAAAGAATCCTCCCTGTTTTTGTTCGTCCCCGATGAGTATCTTCGTATTTTTTCCTGCCTAATGCCACAACTCTCTAATTGTTGACATATCGAATCATATCCCGGTACAGAAGCTATGATAATAAAATCGTATGATATCTCTGATATCTGTTCCGCTGAAATAACCGATATTCCATCTATATCTGTTCCATGCAGCATCTCATTATTATCTGCAAATGCTATAATATCGCAAAATTCCCTGTAAAAATCATATGCACGTCTTCCCGTTGGACCCGCACCAAAAATAATAATTTTCTTCATCCTATCCGTTATTCTCCCCTGTTTTTCTCTGTGAAGATAATCCGTGATCCCTCTGTTTCGAATCCGAATGCGGTTTCCTTATATTCCCTCATTGCATCCCGAACAGCTTCCTGCTTTGCCTGTGGCACATAAAGCAGCATAAAGCCTCCACCTCCGGCTCCAAGAATTTTTCCACCGACAGCACCTGCCGTTTTTGCTTTTTCGTACATCTCATCTATCAGTGGATTCGATATTCCACTGGACATCTGTTTTTTCAGTTTCCATGCCTCGTCAAGCATTTCACCTATCTTGTCAACGTTTCCCTCTGCCAGTGCATTCTCTGCCGCATAAACCATCTCTACCATCGCATCCAATACTTTTTCTTTATCATAAATATGCGCTTTCTGTTCTGCCAGAATATTAGAGGAAATTCTTGTCAGACCGGTAAAATACAACATGAAATTGTTTTTTAATTCTTTTAAAGTTTCCGGTTTGCACACCACCATTTCGTTTGTGACACTGCCGTTTTTATGGAATTTATATTTACGGAATCCCCCATACGCTACTGCATATTGATCCTGCACACCTATCGGATTCTTTAACCGCTCTATTTCTATCTCACATGCCTCTCTTGCAAGTACCTCCGGAGATACATGTTCCCCCTTATATGCATGAAGTGCATTCAAAACACCTACCGCAAGAGCACTTGAAGATGCCAGACCAATTCCGGCTGAACTTAATGGAATATCTGCAGAATATACGATATCTACACCCTTTTCTATTCCCAGCATTTTTAATGCTTCCCGAATAATATTGTGCCTGATCTGATCTACAGAATCTACAAATTCATTGATGGTATAGCACACCCTGATCTTATCATCAAATCTTTTGCACACCATAATATACACATACATATCTAATGCTGTACTTATTACTGCTCCATATCCATATCTGCTATTTTCATAATAATCCGCAAAATCCGTTCCTCCGCCAAAAAAGGACATCCTAAGAGGTGTTTTAGAAATTATCATTTATTTTATCTCCCCGTATTCAATAATAGTTCTTCTACTGCACATTGTAATGTGTATGTGTCATCCACAAGAATGCCTCTGCACCCGGCAGCCTGTGCCGCCTGCATGTCGCGTTCATCATCTCCTATCATAACACACTCCCTTAGATTTAGCGAATATTCTTTCTGTGCCTGAAAAAACATTCCCGGCTTTGGTTTTCTGCAATCGCATCCCTCATCCCAGTTATGTGGGCAGTAATAAATTGCGTCAATTGCTCCTCCAACCTGTTCCAGTTCTGTTTTCATTTTCTGATGAATTTCATCCAGCATCGATTCACTTAGACAACCTCTTGCAATCCCCGGCTGATTTGACACAAGAATAATGCGATATCCTGCTTTTTTTAACGCCGCTACCGCTTCTCTTGCTCCCTCTATCCACACAAATTGTTCCGGTTTCTCCACATAGCATGCTTTCGGCGGTCGAACATTCAATGTCCCGTCCCGGTCAAGAAAAATAGTTTTTACAGGTTTAAAAAACTGACGCGTTAGTTCTATTCGTTCCCATGATCCAACAGAGTAATATCTGTGCTCTGTTACTGTTGCAAACATTTTTCCGGCTTTTTCCAAACCTTGGAAGACTGCACGGGAACGGTACAGTATTGTCAGGCAATGTGA
>ERZ772872.4133-NODE-4133-length-10375-cov-4.896996_pt1 | contig 10375 bp, 8 predicted proteins | sample MGYA00512132_ERZ772872 | MGnify/ENA primary metagenome ERZ772872 (study PRJEB29015, sample SAMEA2737724) | human gut metagenome | biome: human gut; feature: human-associated habitat; material: faeces | place: China | collected 2012 ... | reverse complement strand
TATCGGACAGGGAATCGAGTTTGACTTCTGTTCTGTACATTGTACATGGGCATTTAAAGAAGAAGGATACGAGACAATTATTGTAAATAATAACCCTGAAACAGTATCAACTGACTTTGATATTGCTGACAAGCTTTATTTTGAACCTTTAACACCGGAGGATGTTGAAAATATTGTAAACATTGAAAAACCTGACGGTGCAGTTGTTCAGTTCGGTGGTCAGACAGCCATTAAGCTTACTGAAGCACTTATGAAGATGGGCGTTCCTATTCTTGGAACAAAGGCAGAAGACGTAGATGCTGCAGAAGATAGAGAATTATTTGATGAAATCCTTGAAAAATGTAGTATTCCAAGACCTACAGGTGGAACTGTATTTACAGCAGAAGAAGCTAAGGAAGTTGCTAACAGATTAGGATATCCTGTTCTTGTAAGACCTTCTTACGTACTTGGTGGTCAGGGAATGCAGATTGCAACATGTGATGAAGAAGTAGAAGAATTTATGGAAATCATCAACAGAATTGCTCAGGATCATCCAATTTTGGTAGATAAATATTTACAGGGAACAGAAGTTGAAGTTGACGCAATTTGCGACGGCACAGACATTCTCATTCCTGGTGTAATGGAACATATTGAAAGAGCCGGAGTTCATTCAGGTGACAGTATTTCAGTTTATCCTGCATACTCACTTTCAAAAGAGATTATTGATACAATTGAAGATTACACAGAAAAGCTTGCACGTTCACTTCACGTAAAAGGTATGATTAACATTCAGTTTATCGTTTGTGACGGTAAGGTTTATGTAATCGAAGTTAACCCACGTTCATCAAGAACAGTTCCATACATTAGTAAGGTTACAGGTATTCCAATTGTAAAACTTGCTACAAAATGTATTATTGGACATACAATTAAGGAAATGGGTTACAAACCGGGATTACAGCCTAATGCAGATTACATTGCAATTAAGATGCCTGTATTCTCATTTGAAAAAATCCGTGGCGCAGAAACAAGCTTAGGACCTGAAATGAAGTCAACAGGTGAATGTCTTGGTATTGCAAAGACATTTAACGAAGCACTTTACAAGGCATTCCTTGGAGCAGGAGTTGTTCTTCCAAAACATAAGAAGATTATTATTTCTGTTAAGGATGCTGATAAGCAGGAAGTTGTTCCACTTGCACAGAGATTTGAAAAGCTTGGATATGAAGTTTATGCTACAAGAAGTACAGCAGATGTATTACGTCAGAATGGTGTAGATGCAATTAAGGTTAACAAGATTCATCAGGAAGCACCAACAGTTATGGACTTACTTCTTGAACATAAGATTGATATTGTTATTGATACACCAACACAGGGACGTGATAAGAACCGTGACGGTTTCTTAATCAGAAGAACATCAATCGAAACAGGTGTTAACTGCTTTACAAGCTTAGACACAGTTGATGCATTACTTACAAGCTTAGAAAGCAATGCAAAAGAAAACTTAACATTAGTTGATATTGCAACCATCTAAGATTACTATTGGACTAAGGTCTTATTTCATCTGTGCTTGCACAATGGTGGGATAATGACATTGCAATAAAAAAAGCCTTGGAGAGAAACACATCGGAAAGGTTGTGTTTATGGCAGATATTATAAATAATATTGTTGGAGGAAGATATTATATACTTGAACTTATAGGCAGAGGAGGAAGTGCTGTTGTCTACAAGGCAAGGGATATTCACAATGGTGGAATTTATGCTCTTAAGAAGTATATAACATCTGATCCTGCCAACAGAAAAAGATTATTGGAAGGAATGGAAAGAGAACTTGAAGTTTTAAAGAACTGTACTCATCCGGTCCTTCCAAAAATTTTTGACTTAATAAAGATTGAAGATGCATTTTTTCTGGTAATGGAATATATAGATGGGATTGATTTAAAGAAATATGTGGATGAATATGGAACATTATCTACAAAAATGCTAGTAAAAGTTATGGAACAGGTATGCAGTGGCTTTTATTATCTTCATAGTTTGTCGCCGGCAATAGTTTATAGAGATTTAAAGCCGGCTAATATTATCTTGTGCAAAGATGGAAGAATTAAGCTTATTGATTTTGGCATAGCAAAAAGATACAGAACAGATATTGATGTGGATAAGCTTGCCTTGGGAAGTAAGGGCTTTGCGGCACCGGAGCAGTTTGGCGATAGCAAAGGGAAGGGGCTTTATAATACTGACATTAGGGCAGACATATATGGAATAGGTACAACAATGTACTATTTAAAAACTGCAAAAACATATAATTCAGTGCAAGGCAGTAAATCACTTTACAGTTTTAAAGACTATTTTAAGACAAGCCATAAACTTAGAAAGATAATAAAAAAATGTACAAGAAATAATCCTGATTTAAGATATCAGAGCTGTATTGAAATACTTTGTAGCATTAAAACCTTGCATATTATTGGAAAATAATTTATTCTTTATAGTATGAAAATATGAAAAAATGGGAAGCCAATGGAGGTAATGAATGAATTTACAGGAAACAAAAGCAAAATTGGAAAAGTATAATCAGTCTCAGTTATTAAAGTATTATGATGAACTTGATGAAAACCAGAGACAGTCTTTATTAAAGCAGATAGATGAAATTGATTTTGATTTGCTTAAGTTAATTGAAGATGGCGGAAAAGAAATTGAAAAAGGTGTTATCACACCTCTCGATGATGCAGTAAGCATTGCTGATATTGAAGCAAACAAAGATAAATACACAGCTATAGGTACGGAAGCAATTAAAGAGGGAAAAGTTGCAGCTTTACTTTTAGCAGGTGGAATGGGTACAAGACTTGGCTCAGATAAGCCTAAGGGAATGTACAATATTGGTCTTACTAGGGACGTATATATTTTTGAAATGCTTATTAAGAATTTAATGGATGTTGTTAATCAGACAGGTGCGTGGGTTCCACTTTATATTATGACAAGTGAAAAGAACAACGATGACACAGTTAAGTTCTTTGAAGAAATGAACTATTTTGGTTATGATAAGAATTATGTTGATTTCTTTGTACAGGAAATGGCTCCTGCAGCATCTTTTGATGGCAAGATTTTCTTGGAAGACAAGGATAGAATTTCAACCTCACCTAACGGCAATGGTGGATGGTTTATCTCATTCGTTAAGGCAGGTCTTTGTGAAAAAGCTAAGAAGGCAGGAGTTGAATATATTAATATTTTTGCAGTTGATAATGTTTGCCAGAGAATGGCTGATCCTTGTTTCGTAGGTGCCATGATTGATGGCGGATACCGTTCAGCAGCAAAGGTTGTTTCTAAGGCTACACCTGAAGAAAAGGTTGGTGTACTATGCTTAGAAGATGGAAAGCCATCTATTGTTGAATATTATGAATTAACTGAAGATATGAGATACCAGACTAAGGCAGACGGAGAGCTTGCATACAAGTATGGTGTTATCTTAAATTATTTATTCAACATTGAAGATTTAGAAAAGAATATGAAAAATAATCTTTCAGTTCACCTTGTAAAGAAGAAGATTGCTCATATTGATGAAAATGGTAATGCAGTAAAACCTGAAACTGAAAACGGATTCAAGTTTGAAACATTAGTACTTGATATGGTACATATGATGGATAATTGTCTTGCTTACGAAGTTGTAAGAGAGAAAGAATTTGCACCTATCAAGAATAAAACTGGTGTTGATTCTGTTGAATCAGCCCGTGAATTACTTAAATTAAACGGAGTAACATTATAATGAAAAAAATATTAGAACTTATTACAGAAGAGTTTGAAAAAGCTTTTGAAAAGAATGAATATGACAAAAAATTAGGTAAGGTTGTTGTATCTAACAGACCTGATCTTTGTCAGTATCAGTGTAATGGGGCAATGGCAGGTGCAAAGCTTTACCACAAGGCACCTATTATGATTGCCAATCAGGTTGTTGAGTCATTACAGGACAATGAAATGTTTGAATCAGTTGAAGCAGTTATGCCGGGATTCATTAATATTAAATTAAATAGTGAATTCGTAGCTAAATATCTTAACGATATGAAGGAAGCTGACAAGTATGGATGCGAAAACAAGGCACCTGAAACTATTGTAATTGATTACGGTGGAGCTAATGTAGCTAAGCCTCTACATGTTGGACATTTGCGTTCAGCAGTTATTGGTGAAAGTGTTAAACGTATTGAAAGATTTATGGGTAATAAAGTTATTTCTGATGTTCATTTGGGAGACTGGGGACTTCAGATGGGACTGATTATTACAGAGCTTGAATGTCGTAAACCTGATTTAGTTTATTTTGATGAATCATACACAGGAGAATACCCTGAAGAGGCACCATTTACAATTTCTGAATTAGAAGAGATTTATCCATGTGCCAGTGCTAAGTCTAAAGTTGATGAAGAGTTTAAAGAGAAAGCACATCAGGCAACATTAAAGCTTCAGAGTGGATATGCTCCATATACAGCTATTTGGAAACATATTATGAAAGTTTCTGTTGAAGATTTAAAGAAGAATTATGGAAACTTAAATGTTGATTTTGATTTATGGAATGGTGAAAGTGATGCTCAGCCATATATTCCGGGACTTATTCAGGATTTAATTGACAAGAAGTTAGCTTATGAAAGTCAGGGAGCTTTAGTTGTTGACATTTCAAAGGAAGATGACACAAAGGAACTTCCACCATGTATCGTTAGAAAGTCAGATGGCGCGGCTTTATATGCAACATCAGATCTTGCAACAATTATCCAGAGAGAACAGGATTACAAGCCTAACCACTATATTTATGTAGCTGATAAGCGTCAGGAATTACATTTTACACAGGTATTCCGTGTATCTAAGAAAGCTAACATTGTAGACGAGAATACTAAGATGGAATTTTTAGGCTTTGGTACAATGAACGGCAAAGACGGCAAGCCATTTAAAACAAGAGATGGTGGTGTAATGCGTCTTGAAAACCTTATTGCACAGATTAATAAAGCTGTATACGATAAGATTATGGAAAACCGTACAGTAAGTGAAGAAGAAGCTAATAACACAGCTAAGATTGTAGGACTTGCAGCACTTAAGTATGGCGATTTGTCAAACCAGGCATCAAAGGATTATATCTTTGATATTGACAGATTTGCTTCATTTGAAGGAAATACAGGCCCATACATTCTTTACACAATAGTACGTATTAAATCAATTCTTGAAAAATACAAAGCTGAAAGCGGAAACGCAGATGTAAACCTTCCTGTAATCAACACAGACAATGGCTCACAGATGCAGTTAATGCTTGAAGTAGCTAAGTTTAATGAAATAATTGAAAATGCAGCAGAAGAACTTGCACCACATAAGATTTGCTCATATGTATACGATTTATCTAATGCATTTAACAGATTCTATCACGAAACAAAGATTCTTGCTGAAGAAGATCAGACTAAGAAGGCAGGATACATTGCATTAATCAATCTTACAATTAATGTACTTGAACAGTGCATAGACTTGTTAGGATTTAGTGCACCTGACAGAATGTAGTGGGAAGAAGAACAGTGAAATAGAGAAAAATATAAACATCAATCCTATAGTTGATTACATTATTGTAATTAATTGGCTGCAGGGTTGATTTTTTTTGTGTAGTGGGGGACATTAAAAAATCCCTACAGCTTCAATAAAAGAAACTGTAAGGATTTTTATTTTCAATAATCTTATTTAGAAGCGCTTGTTTCAGCACTTGTAGCTGTTGTAGCAGCTTCAGTTGAAGCATCACCTGTTTTGCCCTGAACGTTTGAGTCGCCGTTTTTAATTAACTGCTGTCTTAAACTTTCAATAGCTTCTTTTGAAAGGGTGCTTCCCTGTGTTGTTGTGGCAGGAGTATAAAGTCCTGTGTCAATAGCAACAGAATATCCGATATAACCAATAAATGCTATAGCAATAAGTGTTGCAACAACGTATGCTGCAATCTTTTTAAAGTTACGCTTCTTAACATTTTTCTTTCTGTTGTATTTTTCCTGTTTATGCTTGTCTACTTTTGCCTGACTCATTATATGTACCTCACAAAAATTTAATAAATTCTTAAAATATTATAAATCAAAAGTTACTGTAAAACAAGGGCAAACTATGTTATACTACAAATAATGCTGTAAACAGTAATTTTAGAAAAAAGATAAGTTATATTAAAAATTAATTAAGAAAAAGATAAGTTTATACTAAACTTGTTAAAAAACAAGTTACATTAAAACAATTAAACAGAGATTGTTTTAAAACACAGGAGAAATATATGAATAACTACGATGTGATTATTTTTGACTTAGATGGAACATTAAGTAATTCAAAAGAAGGAATTACCAAGTCAGTTCAATATGCTCTCTCAAAGTTTGGAATTGAAGAGCCTGATTTAGATAAATTAGAGCATTTTATAGGTCCTCCATTGGTTGATGAATTAATGAAAAGTTATGATTTTACGAGAGAACAGGCGTTGGAAGGTGTTGAATTTTATAGAGAAAGATACAAGCCTATAGGAATATATGAAACAGAAATATATCCGGGAACTGAAGAAATGCTTGAGATGTTAAAGGGTAATGGTAAGTATATTGCATTGGCAACTTCTAAACCACTTCCTATGGCTGAGGAAGTTCTTAAGTATTTAAAGATTTACAGCTATTTTGATAAAGTTATGGGAGCTGAGCTTAAAGGACCAAGACAGAGCAAAGTTGATGTACTTGAAGCATTGTTTGATGAGATGCCTGACAGCATAACTAAGAAGCAGTGTATTATGATAGGTGATACATGTTTTGACATTGATGGCGCTAATACTGTTGGTATTGATTCAATAGGTGTTGATTACGGATTTGGCGACAAGGACGAAATGCTGGCTCATGGAGCTAAAGCCATAGCTTATTCTGCCACAGAACTATGCAATATGTTGTTAAAATAAAAATTATAAAGAATTTTAAATAGAATTAAATCATACAAATTTTAAGATAGAATTTAATTATATAAATTTTAAAACGTAATTAAATTGCACAGAAGAGCATAGATAATTATTTTTATACAAAGACACAAAAAGATAACAATATATAGATATAATGTATAAGTGTATAAAGCACAGAATTGAGGAAAAAAATGAGACAGAAAATAACAGCAGGAAGACTTTGGGGATTGATTAGCCCAATGGTTTTGTATATGATAGTTCAAGTAGTAGTATCAGGGATAGTAACATTTGGAATTATATTTGCAGCTAATTTTGTGTTACATGATTATGCTACTTTTTCAGCATCAAAGATTGGCATGAAAATAGCAGAGGAAAATATTTTACTTGAGTTGTTAATATCACAGATTATAACAGCACCGGTATTAATTAAATGGTTAAAAGATGACATAAATTTGGATAAAGAAACAGGATTTTTTAAGAAGTTTAAAAGAACATCAGCATTTAAATTTTTACTTATAATTCCTTTTGGAATAACAACAATGTTTTGTGCCAATTATTTTGTTTCTATTCTACAGATGTTTATGCCGAAATTTATGATTGATTCATATGTAGGCACATCAGAGGCACTTACAAGCGGTCCGTTTATAATACAGGCATTGGCAACGGCCGTTGGTGCGCCTATTGTAGAAGAATTAATGTTTAGAGGTGTTATTTATAGAAGACTTAGAAGAATGGCCGGAGTAATTCCGTCAGCAATTATCGTATCATTGCTTTTTGGTGTATATCACGGAAACTGGATACAGGCACCATATGCATTTTTGTTAGGCATGGCATGTGTTTATGTATATGAAAGATACAAGAGCATAATTGCACCAATGATTTTGCATGGAACAGCCAACTTTGTTGCAATATTAATAACTTTTTTTGCAACAATTTCAGGAGAAAGCGTGGTTGATCAGCATATTACTTACTCAGTACAGGACTTAATTGTGCTTATAGTTTTTGTAATAATAACAGGTATATTAACATTTTTATTATATAGAGTAATCAACAAAAAAGTAGTACCAGAGGAAATAAATTAAAAAGCATATTTCCCGACAATTGCCCACACAAAGGGGAGGGGCGGTACAGATTAGGAGGACAGGTAATGAAATTATTGACGATTACAATTCCATGTTATAATTCACAGGATTACATGGAAAAAAGTATTTGTAGTGCGTTAACAGGTGGAGACAGAGTTGAAATTATTATTGTAGATGACGGTTCATCAGATAACACATTGCAGATTGCAAAGAAGTATGAAGAAAAGTTTCCTAACATTGTAAGAGTAATTCATCAGGAAAACGGTGGACATGGAGAAGCTGTAAACACAGGAATTAAGAATGCAACAGGTTTGTATTTTAAGGTAGTTGACAGCGATGACTGCCTTGGAAGAAAAGCACTTGAAAAAGTATTAAATCTTTTGGAAGAAATGGTTGCAAAAGATGCAGGTCTTGATATGCTTGTGTCTAATTTTATGTATGACAAGCAGGGTGCAAGGCACAAGAAGATTATGAGATACAGAAGTGCCATGACACCGGGCAAAATGCTTGGTTGGGAAGATATTCATTTTGGAAGAACACAGTATTTGCTAATGCATTCAGTTATTTACAGAACAAAGATTCTTAGAGAATGTGGAATGGAACTTCCAAAGCATACATTCTATGTTGACAACATTTATGTATTCCAGCCGTTGCCATATGTAAAGAATATCTATTACTTAGATGTTTGCCTTTACAAATATTTTATCGGAAGAGATGACCAGTCAGTTCATGAATCAGTTATGATTAAAAGACTTGACCAGCAGTACAGGGTTACAAAGCTTATGCTTGAAATCTACAATAGCAGTCCAAAGGACCAGAAGAACGCAAATGATGCAATGATTCATTATTTTGATATGATGATGTGTGTATCTTCAATTCTTTCAATTAGAGAAGGCTCTGAGGAAAGATTAAAGGACAAAGAAAAGCTTTGGAAACAGCTTGAAGAAGCAAATCCTGAATTATATGGAATAGTAAGAAATTCACTTCTTGGAAGAACAATGAATCTTCCGGGAAAGTTTGGTAGAAAGTGTTCTGTAGTAGGATATAAGGTTGTAAACAAATTCTTTGGATTTAATTAAGGATAATATTTTTTAGAAAAATAAAACAATTTAAAATTTGTTATGTTAAGGGGCTATCGTTTTGCATTATGAACTGCTAGTGCGATTGCCCCTCATCTTATTCCTACCAGTGTGGTTGAGATTGATATAAAGATTAGCTAATGTTATAATAGTTAGATAATTATAACATTAACCAGAGTGATAAGAAGATTATAGTTAAATATATAACAATATATGGAGAACGCTTTATGACAGAAGACAAAAAGATTAAGATTGGAAAATTATGCAACAAAATAGCCACGGTGCTTTTTGTTCTTTTTTTTATTGATACTTGTGTTATGCCTATAATGAACAAAAGATTTTTTATAACATCAGTTGTAATTATAGCAATTCTATTTGCCATATGCAGTATCACAAGTCATATTTTATTAAAAGATTATAAACCGGAATAAATGTTCCGGTTAAAGGATTGCAAGTGAATCAATGAAAATTTAGCTCTTGCAATTCTATTTATATAAGGATTTGGAGAATCTGTTTGTCCGGCAGGGAGATGAGGCGAAACTTCGTTTGTTGAATCAGGCTTATTATTCCGGCGATTGGTCAATTATAGCCAAGAAAGGTAACGAAGGTTTTTATTTTTTCTCTGATGAAGACGTTGCTGCTATTCGCTCATCGGCAAAAACACAGTGGGGAAAGAAAATCATAGCCGATTTGGAACAGAAAGTGAAAGAAAGACGTAAGCATTCGCTGGAAGTACCTAAAGAAGAAGGAGGGCATTTTCATGATTACTTCTGTCCCGTACATAATCTGCAATTTACTTTCCGTTGGGATAAGCCTTTGGCACAATATTGCTCGGCTTGCGATAAAGAGTGGATTGGAAACAATCGTTATGACTGGGCGTGGATTTATGAAGTACACATGCTGAACAGGGATTATATGTATCAGTGTATGTACCTTTATCTGGCCACCGGAAAACGACAATATGCTGATTATATCCGTACTATGTTATTGGATTATGCGGGTAAGTATGCCGGTTGGTTCGAGCATAACTCCGGCAGGAAAGCTACGGATCAACATAGTGGAAAGGCATTTGCTCAGAGTCTGGATGAAGCCAACTGGGCTACTAAAGTGGCAATGGCCTATGTGGCTATTAAACCTGTTTTGTCGAAAGAGGAGGTCAAAGCGATAGAAGAAGGATATCTGCAACCTGCTGCTACTTTATTGTTGCATCGTCCGGCCGGAGCTAACTGGCAGATGTGGCATAATAGTGGATTGGCTGCCTTAGGCATTGCTTTGGAAAATGACTCTATTGTCGATGTAGCAATCAATAAGGATAAGTATGGC
>ERZ772872.4128-NODE-4128-length-10381-cov-8.108174_pt1 | contig 10381 bp, 9 predicted proteins | sample MGYA00512132_ERZ772872 | MGnify/ENA primary metagenome ERZ772872 (study PRJEB29015, sample SAMEA2737724) | human gut metagenome | biome: human gut; feature: human-associated habitat; material: faeces | place: China | collected 2012 ... | reverse complement strand
TGGTCAAGCCCGATGTCATCAGCGACGATCAGGTGATCCTGCTGGCACGCTCCATTGCCAAGAAGATCGAGGACACGCTGGATTACCCCGGCCAGATCAAGGTCAATGTGATCCGCGAGAGCCGCGCTGTGGAGTACGCAAAATAAAGTTTTGCCCAAAAAGCTGCCGTGCAGATGCACAGCAGCTTTTTTTCTGCTTGTAATCCGGCGGCAAAAAAGGTATCATGGAGAAAAACAGACCGAAAGGGGAGAACCACTATATGAAACATGCAAGAAAATGGCTGGCTTGCCTGCTGGCGGGTGCACTGGCGCTGGCGGTGCTGACCGGATGCAGTGCACTGATGGGCGGCACGGTGCAGAAGGATACAGAACAGGCCAAGGCCCTGATGAAAGAGGTAGGCCCCAGCCTGACCTATAATACCGATTTGGAAGATGCAGCCAGCCGTCTGGCAGACTGGCTGGTGGAGGACTCCACCCAGCTGACCACCCAGTCCGGCCTGCTGACACGCAAGGTGCCCATGACCACCGGCTCCGGTGCCATGCTGGATACGAATGTGTACGATTTTATCGATCATTCCACCAGCTTTCTGTTCCTGCCCAGAGGCGTGGTGATCGGCCTTGCAATGAACAACGAATGGGGCTTTACCGGCTACCTGTATGCTCCGCCGCTGAGCGAGGCGGGCAGCGCACTGCGCAGCTATGCGGCAGGCTGCACACGGATGGGCGCGGTGTTCATTGAATACGGCGGCGAGACTTACGTAGTGGCTATGTTTGCCTAAAAACCGAAAAAACGGTGTTTCCCTGCTGAGAACGGTGCGTTTTCAGCAGGGATTTTTTGTGTCTGATATGTGCACAAAAAACAGGTTGAAAGTACGACTTATGTACAAAAAATGAAAATACGCAGGTGAAATCTCTTCATCTGTTTCCCCGAAAAACACAAAAAACTCATGTTTTCGTGAAACTGTATTTTGAGCAGCTACAGTATATCTTCAAAACTGCACAAAAACAAAAACAAAATTTTTGCTGACCATTGGTCAAAGCACAGAAAAACAGCCGGAAGCCTTTCCTTTTCAGGCGGAACAGCGTATAATGCGGATATCGCACAAAGGTGTGCAGCACTCCAGAGGAGGAGCAAAAAACCTTTGTGCATTTTTCACCATTCAATGCTTTACCTTAATAAAGCATTGAGGTAAGAGAGAGGGAAAAAATATGAAATTCGATCGTCGTATTTCTCGCCGCAGCTTCCTGGCTGCTGCAGGCGTATCGGCTGCTGCACTGGCTCTGACTGCCTGCGGCGGCTCCTCCAGCACCGCCGCTTCCGGCTCCACTGCATCTTCCGGTGCAGCTGCCGGTTCCGCTGAGGGCGGCGTGCTGAACATCATGCTGGAGACCGAAGTCCAGTCTCTGGACCCCCAGCTGGCTACCGACGGCACCTCCTTTGAGGTCATCGCCAACTACACCGACGGCCTGATGCAGATGGATGCGAACGGTGCAGCCGTGGAGGCTCTGGCAGAGAGCTATGAGCTGAGCGAGGACGGCAAGACCTACACCTTCCACCTGAAGGATGCAAAGTGGTCCAACGGCGATGCCGTTACCGCAGCCGACTTCGTCTTCGGCTGGCAGCGTGCTGTGGACCCCGCAAACGCTTCTGAGTATTCTTACATGCTGAGCGACATCGGCCAGGTGGTCAACGCCGCTGAGATCATTGCAGGCGACAAGCCCGTTACCGATCTGGGAGTTACCGCTGTGGACGACAAGACCCTGAAGGTGGAGCTGAATGTTCCGGTCAGCTACTTCCTGAGCCTGATGTACTTCCCCACCTTCTACCCCATGAACCAGAAGTTCTTTGAGAGCTGCGGCGATACCTACGGCACCAGCGCAGACACCGTGCTGTCCAACGGTGCATTCGTGCTGACCAGCTATGAGCCGGCCGCCACCGCTTTTGAGCTGGCGAAGAACGCCGACTACTACGATGCCGACCGCATTGCTCTGGACGGCCTGAACTATCAGGTCATCAAGGACAGCCAGCAGGCTCTGATGAGCTATCAGAACGGTGATCTGGATATCACCCTGCTGAACGGCGAGCAGGTGGAGCAGGTCAAGGACGACCCCGAGTTCACCAGCGTGGGCGCCGGCTACCTGTGGTACATCAGCCCCAACATCGACGCTGTGCCGGAGCTGGCAAACCTGAACCTGCGCCGCGCCATCACCTTTGCACTGGACCGCGACTCCATCACCAATGACGTGCTGAAGGACGGTTCTTCTCCCGCCTACACCGCAGTGCCCGCACAGTTCGCCACCGGCCCGGACGGCAGCGATTTCAGCGCCGACCAGACCAAGTTTGCAGAGTTCTGCGCATACGATCCCGACAAGGCTGCAGAGTACTATGAGCAGGCCAAGGCCGAGCTGGGCAAGGATTCCTTCTCCTTCACCATGATCGTTGATGCCGACGATGCTCCCCAGAAGGTCGCTCAGGTCGTTCAGGAGCAGCTGCAGACCACCCTGCCCGGCTTCACGCTGGAGCTGAAGGTGGAGCCCAAGAAGCAGCGCGTGCAGGATATGCAGGACGGCACCTTTGAGCTGGGCCTGACCCGTTGGGGCCCCGACTACGCCGATCCCATGACCTATCTGGGCATGTGGGTCACCGGCAACTCCAACAACTACGGTCTGTGGAGCGACGCTGACTACGATGCCATCATCGCAGAGTGCACCACCGGCGATCTGTGCACCGATCCCGAAGGCCGCTGGGAGGCAATGTATGACGCTGAGTCCATCGTTCTGGAGCAGGCCGTCATCTTCCCGCTGTATGGTCAGTGCAATGCTGAGATGATCTCCTCCGCCGTTACCGGCATCGAGCATCACCCCTGCGCTCTGAACCGTGTTTACAAGAACACCACCAAGAACGCCTAAGTCTGACGTAAGATAAAAATGCCGCACAGTGGCAGCGTGATTGCCGCTGTGCGACTTTTTGGCTTTTTGACTGTCCGCGCCCGGCGCACGGCTGACCGCGGCAGCGCAAGGCCGGCTCCGCCTTTGGCGGGGCGGAGAAGAAACTTTAAGGGGGTCTACCCAACGTGAAAAAATACACGCTCAAGCGTATCATCACTTCGTTGTTTACGCTGCTGGCCATCCTGCTGGTGTTGTTCATCCTCATGCAGCTGATGCCCGGTTCGCCCTTCAACGATGAAAAGCTGACGCCGGAAATGCGCGCATCCCTGTACGCAAAGTACGGTCTGGATCAGCCCATCTATGTGCAGTTCTTCCGCTATGTGACCAACATGCTGCGCGGCGATTTCGGCGTCAGCTACAACATCTCCAAAAATACGCCCATCTCCCAGCTGATCCAGTCCCGTCTGCCCATCTCCATCCGTGTGGGCGGCATGGCGGTCACACTGGGTGCCATCGTGGGCCTTGTCCTCGGCATCATTGCAGCCCTCAAGCGGGACACCATCTTTGACACCCTGGCCACCATCATTTCGGTCATCGGTGTGTCGGTGCCGTCCTACGTTATCGCGCTGGCCCTGAGCTACACCTTCGGCTTCAAGCTGAAGTGGTTCCCCATGCTGTTCTCTGCAAAGGACGTGTTCGGCTCCAGCGTGCTGCCCAGCATCTCGCTTTCCATGTTCACCATGGCATCCATTGCCCGCTTTACCCGCAGTGAGATGATCGAAGTGCTGGATTCCGACTACATGCTGCTGGCAGAGAGCAAGGGCATTTCCGGCCCGGCGCTGATCTTCCGCCACGCGCTGCGCAACGCCCTGATCCCCATCATCACGGTGCTGGCACCGCTGATCGTGGATCTGATGACCGGCTCGCTGGTGGTGGAAAAGATCTTTGCCATCCCCGGCGTGGGCAGCCTGCTGGTGACGGCTATCCAGTCCAACGATTACAACGTGGTCATTGGTCTGAGCTTTATTTACAGTGCCATGTACATTGGCATCATGCTGGTCGTTGACCTGCTGTACGGCATCATCGACCCGCGCATCCGCTTGGCAAAGGGGGACGACTGATATGGCAGAAAAAGCAATTCGCCTTGGCGGCGAATCCACTGCGGACGCCATCGTCAGCGCCGTGGATACCATGTATTCTGAGCACACCTTCGACGAAAAGGACTTCGTGCTCAAGCACAACGACGACGAGATCGCCGTGGACTCCAACTTTGCGGCCCAGAGCTTCTGGAAGGATGTGCGGGTGCGCTTCTTCCGCAAAAAGAGCGCCGTGTTCGGCATGATCCTCGTTGTCTTTATCGTGCTGCTGGCGGCATTTGGCCCCGGCATGAACGAGTATACCTACTCCGGTCAGGAACTGAGCCAGAAGAACTTTGCGCCCCGTGTACAGGTGCTGGAAAACTTCGGCATCTTCAACGGTGACGAAAAGATGAGCACCACCACCGGTTCCAAGACGGTCAATGCCTATGTGGAAAAGGGCAAGGACGATGTCTACTACTGGTTCGGCAGTGACACCTATGGCCGCGATATCTGGACCCGCACCTGGGAAGGTGCCCGTGTCTCGCTGATCATCGCGGTGGCCGCCGCCGTCATTGATATGGTCATCGGCATGAGCTATGGCCTGATCTCCGGCTACTTCGGCGGCAAGGTGGATATGGTGATGCAGCGTTTTCTGGAAGTGGCCAACGGCATCCCCCGTCTGGTCATCGTCACGCTGCTTCTGCTGGTGCTCAAGCCCGGCATGGTCACCATCATCTTTGCCCTGATGCTGACCGAGTGGGTGGGCATGAGCCGCATTGCCCGCGCCGAGATGCTCAAGCTGAAGGACCAGGAATTTGTGCTGGCCTCCCGCACGCTGGGTGCAGGCAGCTTCTTCATCATCTTCAAGGAAGTGCTGCCCAACATCATCGGACCCATCATCACCCAGGTCATGTTCAGCATCCCGACGGCTATCTTCACCGAGGCGTTCCTGTCCTTCGTTGGTCTGGGCATCCCGGTGCCGCAGTGCTCGCTGGGCTCGCTGATCAGTGAGCTGTACAACAGCTTCACCACCCACCCCTACCAGATCATCCCGCCCATGGTGGTCATGAGCCTGCTGATGATGAGCTTCAACCTCGTGGCCGACGGCCTGCGCGAAGCACTGGACCCCAAGATGAAGAGTATGTAAGGAGGAACACCCCATGCCTGAAAACAAAAAAGAACAGGTCCTGTCGGTGCGAGACCTGGACATTACCTTTAAGACCACCGCAGGCCCGGTGCACGCCATCCGCGGCGTGAACATCGACCTGTACAAGGGAGAGACGGTCGCTCTGGTGGGCGAATCCGGCTCCGGCAAGTCGGTCACCATGAAGGCCGCCATGGGCATTCTGGCCCAGAACGCCATCGTGAACAGCGGCTCCATCGAGTTCAGCTACCATCACGCCGACGGCAGCCCCGAGACCGTGGACCTGCTGCAAAAGGATAAAAAGTGGATCCGCCGCCACATCAACGGCAAGCGCATCGCCATGGTGTTCCAGGACCCCATGACCAGCCTGGACCCCACCATGCAGATCGGCAAGCAGATCATGGAAGGCATGCTGTGGCATTACAAGATGCCTAAGGATGCCGCCTATAAGAAGGCTGTGCAGCTGCTGGAGGAAGTGGGCATCACCGACGCCGAAAAGCGCATGAAAAGCTACCCGCACCAGCTGTCCGGCGGTATGCGCCAGCGCGTGGTCATCGCCATTGCACTGGCCTGCGACCCCGACCTGCTGATCTGCGACGAGCCCACCACCGCACTGGACGTGACCATTCAGGCCAAGATTCTGGAGCTGATCCGCAGCATCCAGCGCGAGCGCGGTATTTCGGTCATCTACATCACCCACGATCTGGGCGTTGTGGCAAAAGTGGCCGATTATGTGGACGTTATGTACGCGGGCAAGATCGTGGAGACCGGCACCATCAACGAAATTTTCTACGAGCCGCGCCACCCCTATACCTGGGGCCTGCTGTCCGCCATGCCTGATCTGGACACCGCAGACGACCGCCTGTACACCATCCCGGGTTCGCCGCCGAACCTGCTGCATGAGAAGCCGGGCGACGCCTTTGCGCCGCGCAATCACTTTGCCCTGAACATCGACGACGAAGCGGACCCGCCTATGTTCAAGATCAGCGATACCCACTATGCAGCCACCTGGCTGCTGGACCCCCGTGCACCCAAGGTGGAGATGCCGCCTGAGCTTGCTCAGCGCATCGAGCGTATGCGTGCCGAGGCAGAAAAGATCAAGGAGGCGGAATAAATGGCAGAACAGAACGCTGCTCCGCTGCTGAAGGTGGAAGGCCTGAAGCAGTATTTCCGCGTGAGCAAGAGCTTTACCGTCAAGGCCGTGGAAGATGTCAGCTTTGAGATCTACCCCGGCGAGACCTACGGTCTGGTGGGCGAGTCCGGTTCCGGCAAGTCCACCATCGGCCGCAGCGTCATCCGCCTGTATGACCCTACCGCCGGCAAGATCACCTTTGACGGGCAGGACATCAGCGGCAAGCTGAGCCACAGCCAGAACAACACTCTGCGCACCCAGATGCAGATGATCTTCCAGGACCCCATGGCCTCCCTGAACCCCCGCAAGAAGGTGGAGGATATCATCGGCGAAGGTCTGGACATCCATCACATGTACAAGACCAAAGAGGAACGCCGCGAGAAGGTGGAGAAAATTCTGGCGAAGGTGGGCCTTGCCCCCGAACACGCCGAGCGTTACCCTCACCAGTTCTCCGGCGGCCAGCGCCAGCGCGTCGGCATTGCCCGGGCGTTGATTATGAACCCCAAGCTCATCATCGCAGACGAGTGCATCTCGGCTCTGGATGTGTCCATCCAGGCACAGGTGGTCAACCTGATGAAGGACATTCAGCAGGAGACCGGCACGGCCTACCTGTTCATTGCACACGACCTGTCCATGGTCAAGTACATCTCGGACCGCATCGGCGTGCTGCATCTGGGCCACCTGCTGGAGACAGGTACCACCGAAGAAATTTTCGAGAACCCCATCCACCCGTATACCCGCAGCCTGCTGTCGGCTATCCCGCTGCCGAACCCCGTTGTGGAGAAGCGCCGCGTGGCCGAGACCTACGACTACGCCACTTCCGGCATCGACTACAACAAGGGCACCAATCACCTCGTGAGCGGCAGCCACTACGTCAAGTGCACCGACGAAGAATTCGCCAAGTGGTGCAAGTGAAAACGTTCAAACTCTGACGGATAACAAAAAAGAACACCCCTTTGTGGGGTGTTCTTTTTTGTTATGGGCCAGCCAGGACTTGAACCCGGGACCAAGCGGTTATGAGCCGCCAGCTCTGACCAACTGAGCTACTAGCCCGCAGATGCTGCACTGCAGCATATATCAGTATACCAAATTCCGCGCAAAATGAAAAGCATTTGCCCGAAAGTTTATTTGGTGCGGTGGGCGTCCAGCTTCTGCTGCAGGAAGGTGTCCAGCATTTCCTGCGGGAACAGCGGCTCCTTGTAGCCAAATGCTTCGCGGATGAAGATCAGGGTCACCACGGTCTGGCGGCCGGGGTCCAGCCGCAGGGTGTAAAGGGTGTCCAGCGGCTGCTGGGTGGGCTGGTGCAGCGTCAGGTGCAACAGGAAGCCGCCGTCCTTTTCGCGGCGGCAGTCGTAGGCAAACACGTCGGTGTCCCTGTGCTCGTCCAGACGGTCGAAGCATTCATCCAGCGCAAGGTCGGTGCGGAACTCCGACAGGCCGGACGGGCCGTACTGGCTGCGGCGGCCGGACTCCCGCCGGGAGAGCAGAAAGACGATCACGCCCAGCACGGCGGCGAGAAAAAGGATGGAAACAGCGGCGTTCATGGCGCACCTCCGAAAGAGTTTTTCTTATTGTAACACAACGCGCGGACTTTTGTGCTATAATATTTTTAATTCTTTGAAAATTTTGACTTTTTGACAAAGGGCCTGCGCCACAGCGCGGGCGGGAGGAACGCAATGAAGCTCAAATTCACACGCAAGACCTGGTACTTTTTCCTGCTGGCAGCTGCGGCCATGTCCATGCTGGGCGGCTTTGCCGTGCTGGGCGGCATGGATTTTTCGGGGCTGGAGCTGATCGTGTTCTGCATCACTGGCATCGCGGTGCTGTTTCTGGCCGCGCAGAAGGGTGCCCCGACCAAGGATAAGCGCAATTACACGCTGGTGTTCGTGCTGCTGATGCTCAGCAAGCTGGCTGCCGGGGGCTGGGCGGGTGACCTGTGCTCGGCGCTGGTGTGGCCCAGCCTGCTGGCCATTGAGTACGGCCACGGCAGGCCCGTTCAGCGCCAGCTGCAGCTGGTGTGCATCGCGGAGGCCATGCGGGTGGTGTTCTGGATGATGACGAAATACGCCGGTATGAGCAGCTTTGCCTTCTGGACGAACCTGATGTTCGTGCTGCTGGCCTGCGCCCGCGGCTGGGCGGCACTGGTGCTCTACAAGACCCAGGAGGAGACCCTGTGACCCAGCGGCGCAGGTCCAAAAAGACGGAAGTGAAACCGCGCCGCTTCGGGCGGCGTGCCTTTCTGCTGGGCGCAGGTGCGGCCTGCGTGGGGGCGGGGCTCTGGCTGCGGCGGAAAGACCTTTCCGCGCCGGATAAAACGCAGGAAGATCAACCGCCCGTTCAGAACCCGGCCCTGCCTGCCGGGGAGTGGCGGGCTGTGTGGGTGAGCTACCTGGAATGGGCGGCCATGGATTTTTCCTCGGCCGATGCCTTCCGCGCCGGGTGCGTGCAGCTGCTGGACAACTGCGCGGGCCTTGGGCTGAACACGGTGCTGGCGCAGGTGCGGCCCTTCGGGGATGCACTGTACAAGAGCCAGCTGTTCCCGTGGAGCCACCTGTGCACCGGCACCCAGGGGCAGGACCCCGGCTTTGACCCGATGGATATCCTGCTGCAGGAGGCCCACAGCCGCGGGCTCTCGGTGGAAGTGTGGGTGAACCCCTACCGGCTGCGGTCGTCGGCCGCCATGCCGCCGAACCTGGCGGAGAACAACCTTGCCAGCACTCACCCGGAGTGGGTCTGCGCCGTGGGAGAGGGGCTTTACCTGAACCCGGCCGAGCCCGCTGCGGCGGACTATGTGGTGCAGGGCGTGGCAGAACTTGTGCAGAACTATGCGGTGGATGGCATCCACTTTGACGATTACTTTTACCCCACCACGGAGGAGAGCATCGACGCGGCGCAGTTTGCGGCGTCCGGTGCGGCCGACCTTGCCGCCTGGCGGCGGGAGAACGTGAGCGCCCTGGTGCGGAAGGTGTACCGCACCGTGAAGGCCGCCGACCCGACGCTGCGGTTCGGCATCAGTCCGCAGGGGAATCCCGACAACGATCTCAACGGCCAGTACAGCGACGTGACCGGCTGGCTGGCGTCCGGCGGCGAAGAACAGGCAGTGGATTACCTCTGCCCGCAGGTCTACTGGGGCTATGGCTATACGCTGCAGAGCGGCAGCACCCGCTTCGCCTTTGAGAACATCGTGCCTGCCTGGCTGGCCTACCCCCGGGCAGAGGGCGTGGCCCTCTACTTTGGGCTGGGGGCCTACCGGGTGGGCGTGGGCGACGGCGGGGCCAACGCCGACAGCGTGAGCGGTTGGAGCACCGGCAGCGCGCTGGCCCGGCAGGTGGAGGACCTGCGCGGGCAGAACGCGGACGGCTGGGCGTTGTACCGTTACGGCAGCCTGTTCGGGGCCGGGGCACCGGCGCTGGCTGCCGCCGAGTGCGAAGCCCTGCGGGCGCTGAACGGCTGAAAAGTGAAAAATCGGGCGGCAAACCGCACAAAAAGAAAAGCCCCGGTGGGGCGTTTCTTGCCCGGCGGCGCAGGACAAATATCTTGTACCGCACCGCAAAATGCGGTATACTATATCTGTATCTGCCCGGCGAAAGATGCGGGGCGGGAGGATGAAAACAAAAGGAAGCATCTGCTTCGTGAGGAACGCTATGAAGATGAAAAAACGGCTTTTGGCATTGCTGCTGGCAGCGGTGCTGGTCATGAGCCTGACCGGCTGCAAGGAAACGCTGAAAAATGTGGCCCAGAAGGTCACCGGCAGCAGCAATCAGGTGCAGGAAGAAGACACCACCCGCTGGGCGGACGCCACCAGTGATCAGCTGATCATTCAGGGCATCGCGGACGCATCGGCCAAGTTTGACACGGCCGTGGTGGACGGCACCCTGTATGCGGTGTTCAACGGCATCTGGACCCGCCAGACCAGCTACTTTACCGTGCCCTCCGGCACACTGAACATCATGGGCTGCGGCACCGCCGAGGGCACCCAGAAGTTCAAGGTGGCCCTGTGGAAAAAGGTGGACGGCGGTGCCGAGTATGTGCCGGACAGCACCTATTATATCAAGACCGACGGCCAGAACTACACCTGCACCGTCTCCGGGCTGGACCCGGCGGCGCAGTACCGTGTGACCATCTCCTATGACTCCAG
>ERZ772872.4125-NODE-4125-length-10384-cov-4.185110_pt1 | contig 10384 bp, 7 predicted proteins | sample MGYA00512132_ERZ772872 | MGnify/ENA primary metagenome ERZ772872 (study PRJEB29015, sample SAMEA2737724) | human gut metagenome | biome: human gut; feature: human-associated habitat; material: faeces | place: China | collected 2012 ... | reverse complement strand
TGTTAGATATCGGTACGATGATGATGGAGATTGCAGGACTGTCGTTTTTGGGTCTGGGAGCCCAGCCTCCGGTGGCGGAGTGGGGAAGCATGATGAGCGGTGGACGAAGTATGATCCAGACATATCCATGGATGGTTCTGTCGCCGGGAATTGCGATTTTTATATCGGTGGTTATTTTTAATCTGCTGGGAGATACCGTCCGGGATTACCTGGATCCGAAGAATAGCCGGATCAAGTGATGCGAGACAGTCAGAGGCTGAAATACGCGGCTTCCAAAACACAATTTTGGACTCTTTTGTGCTGGCAAAGCGGAAATGAAATATGTAAGCTTTGGAAAAAAGCATGTTAAATAAAGCAATCGGTAAATTATCCGAGAGGGAGCGGATTATTGTCGATTTGCGGTATGGACTCAGTTCAATGGACGGGGAGGAAAAGACACAGAAAGAGGTCGCTGACCTTTTGGGAATTTCGCAGTCTTACATTTCCCGGCTTGAGAAAAAAATAATGAAAAGACTGAAGAAAGAACTGGTAAAAAATTCGTAAATAGATATAGAGAGCCTGTCATGCAGAATGATTTTTTAAAATCAGAAGGTTATGGCAGGCTTTTTATCCATGTGCATTCTGAAGATAATGAAACTATCAGAAAGTGATTGACTTTTGCCGTAAATCCATGGAAAATAAAAACAGAAGAAAAAGGGGTATTGGGATGAAAAGAATAAAAAAAAGAAAAAGGTACAGGCTGAAAAGACCGGCTGTAGTGGTGTCCGGTGTGATTTGTGCAGTCTGTGCAGTGGCTTTTGCCGGAAAAGCGGTCAGCGGTGTGGCAGAACAAAAAAAGCAGGCACAGGCGGCATATTATGAAGCGTATTACGAGGAAGAAGCCGATGACCGTCCGCTGGTGTGCATTGATGCCGGCCACGGCGGCAGTGACTGTGGAGCAGATTATGCAGGCGCTTATGAAAAAGATGAAACACTGCTTATTGCCAGACTGGTAAAAAGACATTTAGAGAGTGTGGGTGTGAAAGTTTTGATGACAAGAGATGCGGATACCTATCTGGGACTTGATGAAAGGGTCGAAATATGTAATAATGCTTCGTGTGATGTTTTAGTATCTATCCATAGAAATCTTTATGAGGATGATCCATCCATAAACGGAGTTGAAACGTGGATTCATCATGAACTGCCGGAAGATGATATATTTCTGGCAGAGGCGATTACAACGCGTTTAGATGCCATAGCAGGTATTAAAAGCCGCGGTGTCAAGGGCGGTTCGATGACGGATTCAGAGGAAGATTACAGGCTCAACCGCAACACCCGCTGTGTAAGCTGCCTTGTGGAACTGGGCTTTATGTCCAATGCAAATGACAACCGGCTGATTACCGAGAAGCCGGAAGAAACGGCGTCTGCGATTTCAGACGGGATTATGGAGTATTTAAACAGCCGGAAATAAAATGATAAGTGAGAGTAAAAATGGCGAAAATCAATCAGAAAAATATTAGAAATTTTTGTATTATAGCACATATTGACCATGGTAAGTCAACACTGGCAGACCGTATTATCGAAAAGACGGGACTGCTCACCAGCAGGGAAATGCAGGAGCAGGTACTCGATAACATGGATTTAGAAAGAGAACGCGGTATTACGATTAAAGCGCAGACCGTGCGTATTGTATACAAGGCAAATGATGGGGAAGAATACATTTTCAACCTTATTGATACACCGGGACATGTGGATTTTAACTACGAGGTGTCCAGAGCGCTTGCTGCCTGTGACGGCGCGATTCTTGTCGTAGATGCGGCGCAGGGGATTGAGGCGCAGACCCTTGCAAATGTCTATCTGGCATTAGATCACGATTTGGACGTTTTTCCGGTTATTAATAAAATTGACCTGCCGAGTGCAGAGCCGCAGCGTGTTATTGATGAAATTGAAGACGTTATCGGTATTGAAGCACAGGATGCACCGCTGATTTCAGCGAAAAACGGTATTAATATTGAAGAAGTGTTAGAGCAGATTGTTACAAAGATTCCGGCGCCGACAGGCGATGAAAATGCGCCGTTACAGGCATTGATTTTTGACTCTTTGTATGATTCTTATAAGGGTGTTATTATTTTCTGCCGGATTAAAGAAGGAAAGGTAAAGCGTGGAACGAAAATCCGCATGATGGCGACAGGCGCTGTGGAAGAAGTCGTAGAGGTCGGTTATTTCGGTGCGGGTCAGTTTATTCCATGTGAAGAACTCTCCGCCGGTATGGTAGGCTATATTACGGCAAGCATTAAAAATGTTAAGGATACCCGTGTCGGGGATACGGTAACGGACAATGACAATCCGTGTGCCGAGCCGCTTCCGGGGTATAAAAAGGTCAATCCAATGGTGTACTGCGGACTGTATCCGGCAGATGGCGCCAAGTATCAGGATTTAAGAGAGGCACTTGAAAAATTGCAGTTAAATGATGCGTCCTTACAGTTTGAGCCGGAAACCTCGATTGCACTGGGATTCGGTTTCCGCTGTGGATTTTTAGGATTACTGCATTTAGAGATTATTCAGGAACGTCTGGAGCGTGAATACAATCTGGATTTAGTAACAACGGCACCGGGTGTTATCTATAAGGTGCATAAGACCAACGGAGAGGTTATTGATTTGACGAATCCGTCCAATATGCCGGATCCGTCTGAAATTGAATATATGGAAGAACCGATGGTTTCTGCGGAAATCATGGTAACGACAGAATTTGTCGGACCGATTATGAAACTGTGTCAGGAGCGCCGCGGCATTTACAACGGCATGGAATACATTGAGCAGACCAGAGCCTTGTTAAAGTATGATCTGCCGTTAAATGAAATTATTTATGATTTCTTTGATGCCTTAAAGTCCCGTTCCAGAGGATATGCTTCCTTTGATTACGAGATGAAAGGCTATGAGCGTTCTTCTCTTGTGAAGCTGGATATCCTGATTAACAAAGAAGAAGTCGATGCGCTTTCATTTATCGTCTTTTCCGGCAATGCCGAAGAACGTGGTAGAAAGATGTGCGAAAAGTTAAAGCAGGAAATTCCGAGACAGCTCTTTGAAATTCCGATTCAGGCGGCTATCGGAAGTCGTGTTATCGCAAGAGAAACCGTAAAGGCAATGAGAAAAGATGTCCTTGCAAAATGTTATGGCGGTGATATTTCACGTAAGAAGAAGCTGCTTGAAAAGCAGAAGGAAGGAAAGAAACGTATGCGTCAGGTCGGAAACGTAGAGATTCCGCAGAAGGCATTTATGAGCGTTTTGAAATTAGACGAGGAATAGAAGATAACTGCATGAAAAAGACAGACAGTAACGAAAAAAGGGGCGGCATTTATATCCATATTCCGTTCTGTGTGCGCAAGTGTGCGTACTGCGATTTTTTGTCTGCACCGGCAGATGAAAAAACACAGGCGGAATATGTAAAGGCTTTGCAGACGGAGATTTATCAGACGGCGAAGCTTCTTTCGGAAAATCCGTATACGGTGGATACCGTGTTTTTTGGCGGTGGAACGCCGAGTATCCTCGCACCGGGACATGTCAAAGCACTGGCAGATACCCTGCGGGAAAGCTTTCCGTTTGCGGAAAATGCGGAAATTACGATAGAATGTAATCCCGGCACGCTCGATGAAGAAAAAGCGGCAGTGTACAGACAGGCAGGCATAAACCGGATCAGTTTCGGGTTACAGTCCGCCAATAACCGTGAATTAAAAATGCTGGGACGGATTCATACCATGGAAGAATTTGTGAAAAGCTATGAAACGGCAAGGGCGGCGGGCTTTGACAATATCAATATTGATTTAATGTCGGCACTGCCTGGTCAGACATTTGAAAGTTTTCTGCACACGCTGGATACGGTTCTTGCATTAAAGCCGGAGCATATCAGCATGTACAGTCTGATACTGGAAGAAGGCACGGCACTTTACGAACATTTAGACCGGTATCCGGCACTGCCCGATGAAGATACAGAACGTCAGATGTACGATACGGCGTGTCTGCGGCTTGCGGATAACGGTTATCACCAGTATGAAATCTCTAATTTTGCAAAAGAAGGAAAGGCATGTCGCCATAATCTTTCCTACTGGGAACGCAAAAATTATCTCGGCTTCGGGACAGGCGCGGCATCCCTGCTTTGCGAACAGCGCTACACCAATACGGACAGCCTTGCACTTTATATAGACACTATGGCAGAGCTGGAAGAAAAGAAAGAAGTCATAAGTAAGGCACTGGCGGCGGTACGCGCCGAACAGCATACACTTTCCGTACCGGAGCAGATGGAAGAAATGTTCTTTTTGGGACTGCGCAAAAACAGCGGCATTTCCGAGGCGGATTTTTTGGGAAAATTCGGAAAAACAGTAGATGATATTTATGCACAGGTGCTTGAAAAAAATCAGAAATTCGGTCTGCTGGTGCGTGAAAACGGCAGAATTTTTCTTACAAAGCGGGGCAGGGAAGTCAGCAACGTTGTAATGTCAGAATTTCTGCTGGATTAACCGGCGGCCGAACCGGCGCGGTGTTTCGCCCATAAATATTTTGAATTCCCGCTGAAAATGTGCCTGGTCGGAATAGCCGATTTGCGTGATAAATTCGGAGTTATTGCGATGCGGGTCCTGAAAAATTTCATAAAGAGTATGGTGAAAGCGTAACAGCCGGCAAAAGGTTTTCGGGCTGTATCCGAAATATTCCGTAAAAATGCGGCTGATATGGCGACAGGAATAGCCGGTACGCGCAGCCAGTTCGCTGACGGTGATATCGCCGTCAGCTTTTTTGATGCTCTGATGGATGAGTGTGGCGGCGGGCGGGCAGGCTGGTGTTTTTCCGGTTTTGTTTAATGCGGAAAGAAAACGCTGTATCCGTTCGGAAAAAGAAACCGTACCTGAAAAGATATCAGAATCAGACATGGAAATGGTCTGGAGCAGGTCAGCCGGAAAAGGAAACGGATGTCCCGGAAGCCGGTAATACAGACTTTCATCAAACCGCACACCAAAGCAGTATGAAAATCCGGAGAGTTTTAGTATCAACGGTTCATCAGCGGTGCGGATACAAAAAATGCGGCAGCTGCCGTCAGGGCGCTGTCCGATAATCAATTCTGTATATGGTGATGCAACAAATTTTAAAGAAACATCGCCGCTGAATTCATAGCAGAATAAATCCGCCGGAGAAGAAAGCAGATGCTCGTTGGTAAGCAGGCTGTTTAAGGTTAAAAATACGTAAGGCTGAATGAGTGTGTATCCGGTGTGCATGTGAAAAACTCCAATCTGTAAAATTAATTTGTAAAAACGGATTTATAAAATTTGCGTTGCCGCCGTAGTGGGGAATCCTGTCCCGCAGTACGGAAAGCAAGTAAATATCCGCAAAAACTTAAAAATAGGTGGTGTATAAAAAAATAATAAAACAAAAATTAAAAAAATCAAGAGAAAATGTCCGATTTTTTCAATAATTATAAAATAAAGGCGGTATAATAAGCAACATAAATTGAACAGCGATGCACAAAGGCGTGTAACAGATTAGGAATAATCGGTTACACGTCTTTTTTTCGTATATGGGTAAAATTTCAAAAAACAGAAATTTTCGGTACGGAAAAAGGATTGCAGCTTCAATAATCCGGACAGGCTCGGATCCACCTGACCAGAAGACATGACAAAGAAGATGGAATTAAGGGAGGAAATGGTTATGGACTTTTCAGCAGTTAATACAGTATGGGTGCTGGTAGGCGCCGCACTGGTATTCTTTATGCAGGCAGGTTTCTGCATACTTGAATCCGGACTTACAAGAGCAAAAAATGCCGGTAACATTATTATGAAGAACTTAATGGACTTTTGTATCGGTACTCCGATTTTCTGGATTATCGGTTTTGGTATTATGTTTGGATCATCCAGCGCAATATTTGGTGGAATTGATTTATTTACACGAGGTGATTACTCAGCAGTAACACCGGACGGTGTTCCATTTTACGCATTCTTCATTTTCCAGACAGTGTTCTGTGCAACAGCAGCAACAATCGTATCCGGAGCAATGGCAGAAAGAACAGATTTCAAAGCATACTGCATTTACAGTGCAATTATTTCACTGATTGTTTATCCGGTATCCGGTCACTGGATATGGGGCGGTGGCTGGTTATCAGAATTAGGCTTCCACGATTTCGCAGGTTCCTGTGCGGTACATATGGTAGGCGGTATGGCAGCTCTGATTGGTGCCGCAGTATTAGGACCTCGTATCGGTAAGTACGATAAGAACGGAAAGCCAAGAGCAATTCTTGGACACAATCTGACAATGGCAGCACTTGGTGTGTTTATCCTGTGGTTCTGCTGGTTTGGATTTAACGGTGGTTCAACCGTAGCAATGGAAGGTCTGACAAATGCAGCCGATGGTTCAGAAATGACAATGGGTGCGCTTGCAGGTTCAGTATTCTCTACAACAAATATGGCAGCAGCCGTAGCAACCGTAACAACAATGTTATTTACATGGATCCGTTATAAGAAGCCGGATGTATCCATGTCATTAAACGGTACATTAGCAGGTCTTGTTATCGTAACAGCAAGTACAGACTGTATTGATATGTACGGTGCAGCCATTGAAGGTATCATCGCAGGTATTGCAGTTGTATTGGTAATCGAATTTATTGATAAAGTATGTAAGGTTGATGACCCGGTTGGTGCAGTCGGCGTTCATTTTGCAAATGGTTTACTCGGAACGATCTGTGTCGGACTTTTCTCAACAGGTCAGAACGGTGTTGGAGCAGGTCTTTTCTACGGCGGCGGATTTAAGCAGCTCGGTATCCAGCTTTTAGGTGTTGTTACAGTCTGCGCATGGGTTGGCGTAACAATGATTATCGTATTTGAAGTATTAAAGCACACAATCGGTTTAAGAGTACCGGCAGATATTGAAATCAAGGGTCTGGATTACGCAGAACATGGTCTTGCAAGTGCTTACTCAGGATTTGAATTTGCAGCAAATGATTTAACAATCGCATCTGATGATGAAATCGAAGTTTTCGGTTCTGAAAAGATGGAAAATGCCGTACCGGCAGTTGTAAAGACTTCTTCTGAAAAGGAAAATAAGATTACAAAGGTTGAAATCCTTGCAAAGCAGTCTAAGTTTGAAAAGTTAAAGAAGGCAATGAACGACATCGGCGTAACAGGTATGACAGTGACACAGGTACTCGGCTGTGGTACACAGAAAGGCGCACCGGAATACTACAGAGGTGTTGAAGTTGATATGCAGCTTCTTCCTAAGATTCAGGTCGAAATGGTTGTTTCAAAAGTTCCTGTTGCAGATGTTATTGATGCAGCAAGGAAGGCACTCTACACCGGACATATCGGTGATGGTAAGATTTTCGTATACGATGTGGAAGATGTCGTAAAGGTTCGTACCGGAGAAACAGGCTACGATGCTTTACAGGGCGCAGATGACTAAGTTGTAAAACTACTATAATATAAAGAATAAATTGAGTGACACCGCAGAAGAGGATAAACTTTTCTGCGGTGTTTTTTGAATCAGATGACGGCTTCATGTATAAAATATCTGTAAAGTTTTTCTTTTAAATTTAATAAAAATAGGAAACGTTCTTGTTTTTAACACAAAAAAGATTTATAATGACAAAAAAAGTAAAAAAGCAAAAACAAGGAGGATTGGCATGGCAGTTTGGAAGATTTCAGAAGATGTTTTTTATGTAGGTGTAAACGATACGACATTGGATTTGTTTGAGAGCCAGTACCGGATACCGGACGGGGTGACATACAATTCCTATGTGATTAAGGACAGCAAAATTGCAGTAATGGATACGGTGGATAACCGGGCGACAGATGCGTGGTTTGATAATCTGGAAGAAGTATTTGGTGGAAAAGCGCCGGATTATCTGGTTGTTTCGCATTTAGAGCCGGACCATGCCGGAAATATCCGGAAATTTCTGGTAAAGTATCCGGAAACGGTTGTTGTGGCAAATGCAAAAACAGTAGCCATGCTGCCACAGTTTTTTGAACTGGATACAGAAGAACTTTCTATATTAGAAGTCAAGGAAGGCGATACGTTAAAGCTTGGCAGACATACGCTGCATTTTGTGATGGCACCAATGGTGCACTGGCCGGAAGTCATGGTCGAATATGATGAAGCCGATAAGATTTTATTTTCAGCGGACGGATTTGGCAGATTCGGTGCATTGTCACAGAGCTGCACTTATGATGCCGCAGGAAAAGCACAGGACGTACTGGAGCATGAGTGGACAGGGGAAGCACGAAGGTATTTTATTAATATTGTCGGCAAGTACGGTGCTAATGTCCAGGGCCTTTTAAAGAAAGCAGCGGTACTTGATATTGAAAAAATTGCACCGCTGCACGGACCGGTGCTTACCGGTGGTCTGGAATACTTTTTGGATAAATACGCAAAATGGAGCAGTTATCAGCCGGAAGAAAAGGGCGTCGTGGTGGCATATTCATCAATTCACGGCAATACAAAATATGTGGCTGAACATTTTGCTTCTATATTGAAGGGGCAGGGTGAAGAAAATGTTGCTGTTTTTGACCTTGCAAGAGCAGATATGGCCCAAGCGGTTGCGGACAGCTTCCGTTATGATGCGCTGGTGCTTGCGGGCATTACGTATGATGGTGGATTAATGCCATGCATGGAGGATTTTTTGTATCATTTAAAAATGAAGAATTTCCAGAACCGCTATGCGGCAGTGATTGAAAACGGTTCGTGGGGTCCGGTATCCGGCAGGCTGATGAAGTCATATCTGGAGAATATGAAGAATATAACTATTTGTGAGGATATGGTAACAATCCGGTCAGTCATGAAAAAGGCAGATGGACAGGCATTGGAAAAACTGGCAGAAAAGGTTATAAAAAGAAGCTGATACAGTATATTGTATACACAAACGATAGTGAAAATAAACAAAAATTGTAAAGGCATTACAAAGAAATTATGTATTTTAATAGATAATTTAGAAGAATGCCTTTACATTTTGTCGAAGAAATACTAAAATATAGATAATCGGAATGATACAATTCCACAATATTTTTAAGGAGGATTACAAAGAAATGGCTAGAGCAAAACAATCTATGGATGGTAATACAGCTGCTGCACACGTTGCTTATGCGTTTACAGAAGTTGCAGGTATCTATCCTATCACACCTTCTAGTCCAATGGCAGATGTTGTTGACCAGTGGTCAGCAGCAGGACAGAAAAACATTTTTGGTAATACAGTAAAGGTAGTAGAAATGCAGTCAGAGGCAGGTGCCGCAGGTACAGTACACGGTTCACTTGCAGCAGGTGCATTAACAACAACATTTACTGCATCACAGGGTCTTCTTCTGATGATTCCAAATATGTACAAGATTGCCGGTGAACAGCTTCCTTGTGTATTTGATGTATCAGCACGTACAGTTGCTACACAGTCCCTGAATATCTTCGGTGACCATAGTGACGTTTACGCCTGTCGTCAGACTGGTTTCGCAATGCTTGCTGAAACAAACCCTCAGGAAGTTATGGATTTAAGCCCGGTTGCACACCTTGCAACAATTGAAGGTAAAGTTCCATTCATTAACTTCTTCGACGGTTTCCGTACATCTCACGAGATTCAGAAGATTGAAAAGTGGGACTATGAAGACTTAAAGGAAATGTGCAATATGGAAGCAGTAGAAGAATTCCGTGCACATGCCTTGAATCCGGAACATCCGGCTATGCGTGGTTCACATGAAAACGGTGATGTTTTCTTCCAGCATCGTGAAGCATGTAACTCAGCATATGATGCACTTCCAGCAGTTGTTGAGAAGTACATGAAGAAGATTAACGAAAAGTTAGGTACAGATTATGATTTATTCAACTACTATGGTGCACCGGATGCAGACAGAGTCATCATTGCAATGGGTTCTATCAACGATGTAGCTGAAGAAGTAATTGACTACTTAACAGCAAAGGGCGAAAAAGTAGGTCTTGTAAAAGTAAGACTGTATCGTCCATGGGTATCAGCTTCCCTCTTAAAGGTTCTTCCTAAGACTGCTAAGAAGATTGCGGTACTCGACAGAACAAAGGAACCTGGTTCATTAGGTGAACCTCTTTATCTTGATGTAGCAGCAACACTTCGTGAAGCCGGTATGAATGATGTTATCTTAACAGGCGGCCGTTACGGTCTTGGTTCTAAGGATACACCACCTTCATCAGTATTCGCTGTATACAAAGAACTTGAAAAAGATGCTCCAAAGGCAAGATTTACAATCGGTATCGTAGATGATGTAACAAACTTAAGCTTACCGGAAGTTAAGCCGGCTCCTATTACATCTGCTAAGGGTACTGTTGAATGTAAATTCTGGGGTCTTGGCGGTGATGGTACTGTAGGTGCGAATAAGAACTCGACAAAGATTATCGGTGACCATACAGATAAGTACAT
>ERZ772872.4118-NODE-4118-length-10393-cov-2.747340_pt1 | contig 10393 bp, 12 predicted proteins | sample MGYA00512132_ERZ772872 | MGnify/ENA primary metagenome ERZ772872 (study PRJEB29015, sample SAMEA2737724) | human gut metagenome | biome: human gut; feature: human-associated habitat; material: faeces | place: China | collected 2012 ... | reverse complement strand
AATCCCATACCAAGTACTTCTGTTAAACAGTTCATGGAGTTTGCTGTGTACATACCGGAACATGATCCACATGTAGGACATGTTTTATTTTCATATTCATCTAATTCTTCTTTTGTGATCTTACCTGCTGCATAAGATCCTACTGCTTCAAACATACTTGATAGACTTGTTTTGCATCCTTTTACACGTCCCGCAAGCATTGGTCCGCCACTGACGAACACTGTAGGTACATTAACACGTGCAGCTGCCATTAAAAGTCCTGGTACATTTTTGTCACAGTTTGGAACCATAACTAAAGCGTCAAACTGATGTGCTAATGCCATACATTCTGTAGAATCAGCGATCAGATCACGTGTTACTAAGGAATATTTCATTCCAACATGTCCCATTGCAATACCATCACATACAGCAATTGCTGGGAATACAACTGGTGTTCCACCAGCCATAGCAACTCCGAGTTTAACCGCTTCTACGATCTTATCAATATTCATATGCCCTGGTACGATCTCGTTATACGAACTTACGATTCCGACCAATGGCTTTCTCATTTCTTCTTTTGTGAAACCTAATGCGTTAAATAACGATCTCTGAGGAGCATATGCTTCTCCCTCTGTAAATTTATTACTCATAAAACTAACCTCCTAGTATAATATACCTTCTTCTATCTATGATAATTATTTAATCTTGTCGATGATCAGCTGTCCCATCTCTTTACATCCGACTTTCTTCATTCCATCAGACATGATATCAACAGTTCTGTATCCATCTGCTAAAACTGCTTTGACTGCTGCTTCAATTTCATCTGCTTCTTTATCAAGATCAAAAGAATAACGAAGCATCATAGCTGCGGAAAGAATTGTTGCGATTGGGTTTGCAATATCCTGTCCTGCGATATCCGGAGCTGATCCGTGGCTTGGCTCATATAATCCAAACTTACCTTCTGCAAGGCTTGCAGATGATAACATTCCGATAGATCCTGTGATCATACTTGCTTCATCGGATAAAATATCTCCAAACATGTTCTCTGTTAAGATCACATCGAACTGACGAGGGTTATTCACTAACTGCATTGCACAATTGTCAACTAACATATGTTCATATGTAACATCTTCATAGTCTTTCGCTACTTCTTCAACAACGGCTCTCCATAATCTGGAAGAATCAAGCACATTTGCTTTATCAACACTGATTACATGTTTTTTACGTTTTCTTGCAATATCGAATGCTTTGATCGCGATTCTTCTGATCTCATTTTCATTGTAAGATAATGTATCAACCGCTGTTCTTACACCATCAACTTCTTCTGTATGTCTTTCTCCAAAGTAAAGACCACCTGTTAATTCTCTCATAATGACCATATCAAATCCATCACCGATCACTTCATCACGAAGTGGGCATGCTTTCTTTAACTCATCATATAAATATGCTGGTCTGATATTGGCAAATAATCCAAGGGCTTTACGAAGTTTTAATAATCCTGCCTCTGGTCTTAACTGTGCTGGAAGTTTGTACCATGGAGATGTGCTTGTATTTCCTCCGATAGATCCCATTAATACTGCATCACTATTCTTAGCAATCTCTAAAGCTTCTTCTGTTAATGGTTCTCCGTGAACATCAATGGATGCTCCTCCCATTAAGATCTGTGTGTAAGAAAATGTGTGTCCGTATTTCTCACCTACAGCGTCTAAAACTCTCATTGCTTCTGTGACAATCTCTGGTCCGATTCCGTCACCTTTGATGACTGCTAAATTACAATTCATATCTTCTTCCTCATTTCTTCTTGTCTTCTTGATATTACTTATGTCTGTCAATGAATTGGCAGATTTATTTACCCTAAAACTACTAATGCGATAAACGCTCCAATACAGCTTGCACATGCAACTGTAACAATATTTTTTTCATTATATGCAAAAATCATCGCAATTGCAAACCCAATTGTCGATGCAATCCAATTTCCTGTGGCATAAAACACGGCTGGCATGATCATTGCCGCCAAAACTGCATATGGTACATAATATAAAAAGGACCTAAAAAATCTATTCTCGATCTTCTTCTGTATTGCAATCAGTGGAATGACTCGTATTAAATATGTAGAAACTGCTGTGACTGCAATGTAGATCAATAATCTGCTAAGCTTCATCAGTCTCCTCCTCTTCTACTGGAAATAAAATTGCTCCAAGTGTTGCTGCGATCAGCGTACAGATGATGATTACAAAACCACTGGATACAAAAGATAACGCTTTGATATATTTAAATAATAAACTAACGATCATGGAAAGAATGATCACGATAGTTATATGCTTATCTTGTCTGGCTGGTGGGATGATAATCCCAATCAACATTCCATAAATTGCAAGTCCAAGTGCATTCCTTAAGATCAATGGTAATAATGTATTAGCTGTTGCTCCTAATAATGTACCTATTGTCCAGCTGATCCACGGAATGGACATCAATGCATAGAAATATTTTGGTGTAATTTCTTTTCTTCCTGCACAGGAAACTGCAAAAATCTCATCAGTTACCATAAATGCCATCGAAAGTCGATTCCATAGTGTCGACTTCTCCGACATTTTCTGTCCGATCGCAATCGACATGATTGAATATCTTAAATTAATAATGATCTGTGATAAGACTAATTCTACTAGTGATCCTCCCGCTGTCATCGTAATGATCGCTGCAAATTGTCCTGCTGATGTTACACAAGTTGCAGAGATCAATGTAAGTGCCCATACAGGGATTCCATGAGATGCTCCTGAAATTCCAAATGCAAATGAAACAGCTACATAAGCTAATCCGATTGGAATCCCATCCATTAGTCCTCTTCGAAATTCATTGTCTGATTTCATTATCTGCTCCTATAGTTCAAAATAATTCGATTCCTGCAAAAATTTATAAATTTCTCCCAAAAATCGAACTTATATAATAGGATACCACATTCTTAGACAGATTGGAAACTATTTTTCAATGAAAACCGCATGAAATTGATGTTTTCGTTGAAATACATCACAAAAAATATTATAATCTTACTGTAAATCTATAAATTCAAAAATAGGGGATGCATATGTTAAAGAAAAAATTTATTTGTCTTGGATTATCTATGATAATGCTTTTTACGAGTATCATAAATACTCCTGCTGCTGTAACTGCTGGCCAGTATTATAAAATCAAGTATACACATAACAAGAAAACTGTTACAAAACGAGCCATTGATGCAAGATATAACAACAAAGTGATCAAAACAAATATTCCTGGATATATTGAAGGTTCTATTTCTATGTACTCTGCATACTGGATCTTTGGACGTTGTTCATCAATCAGCACTAAATATTCTTATTCATCAAAAACAAAGAAGATCACTCTTACGCGTGGTTCACAAAAATTAGTTTTAACGTTAAACAGCACAGCTGCAACGATCAATGGAAAGAAAATCACTCTTCCATCTGCCCCAAGGAAGGTATACTATCCTGCACGTAAGAAGAATTATATTATGGTTCCAGGGGATGCTGTGGCTAAGAATCTGCAACTGAACTATACATGGAATAATCGTCTGCTTGCAGGCCTTATTACTAAAAAGGGATCAACTAGCACACAACCTACAACAGCACCGTCTAATACTAGCACAACATCTACAACCCTTGGTTCAAAAACTAAGATTACAGCTTCTGCATCAAATTATTCTATCAGAATCAAGAAGCCTTCTGGATTGTCAGCTTCTGCTGTTAGTTGTACCGATGATTATTCAAATAAACGACTAAGAATCATCGTTAATGGGAACTATAAGACTTTCTTCAGTTCTGCTTCTAACAGATATATCAAGGAATCCCTTACATACAATGTATCTTACAGTGGCGGCAAAACTTATATTGATCTTAAGACAAATGTAATCAAGGGATTCAGTGTAATACAGACTTCTTCCTATATATATGTGAAATACGCAGATCCAAAGAAGATGTTCTATCATGTAGTCGTTGTTGATGCTGGTCATGGAGGAAAGGATTCCGGTGCAGTTGGAAACGGATACTCTGAAAAAAACATGACTTTAAAGATCGTTCAAAGTATCAAGAGTAATTTTGACAAAAATTCTAGCTACAAAGTTTATTACACAAGGCTTTCCGACTGGTATCCAAGTCTTTCTTATCGTTATAAGATGGCAAACGAGGTGTCCGCAGATCGTTTCTTGAGTGTTCATATCAATTCAAGTGATAGTTCATCTTCTAAAGGAACTGAAACACTTTACAAAACTTATAAATCCTATGCACAGACCCTTCAGTCATGCACTTTGACCGGAATGGGCTACGCATCAAACAGTTCCTATAATCGTGGATTAAAATATCGTTCTGATCTAGCCGTATTAAATGGTCCAAAGATGACAACTGCACTTGTAGAACTTGGATTCATCTCAAATAAAACCGAGGCTAGCCGTATTAATTCGAGAACATCCACGATTGGTTATAATCTATATAAAGCGATTTGTAATTCTTTCTAATTTTAAATTTCTAAAAGTCATATTGCAAAATATGACTTTTTTCTTGCAATAATATTACATATATGTTACAGTTAATTCTCGGAAAGGAAGATACAAATGAAATTACAGAAATTTATTATCACAACATTGTTATCAGTTTCAATTATCGGTACAGGAATACCTGCAAATGTTTCTGCATCATCATACGCTGTAACAAAACATACTTATACACTAAAAATCAACAAAAAAAAGCAAAAGAAAAAAGCTGTTGGTGCTTCTTACAATGGAAAAACCATTAAAACAAAAGCTCCTGGATATAAGACTGAAAACACTCCGATGCTCTCTGCATATTATGTTTTTAAAAAAGGCATGGGTGTATCTTATTCTTATTCTAGAAAAAATTGGAAAATCACTTTAAAACGTGGTTCCAATAAAATTGTTATGACACGCGGTAATAAATACGCTTATGTAAATGGTAAAAAAACAAAAATGCCAACTCCTGCACGTAGTGTCTATTCTTATGAACAGAAGAGTAACTTTATTTATGTACCTGGATCTTTTTGTGCAAAATATCTTAGATTATCTTATTCTTGGAATGATTCTTCTTATACTGAAACATTCAAAAGTAATTCTACTGCAAGCACTACAAGCAAAACTTCTTATGTACAGCTTGCAAAACCTTCCGGTTTAAGCAATAGAAATGTTTCGAGCACGGATGATTATCATAATTATCGTTTGATTCTTAATATCAAAGGTAACTACAAATCATTTTACGAAAAATCTTCAAACCACAAGGTTGTGAATGATTCTTCATTTAAATCATACTCTGTAAAATATTCTGGTGGATATACAAAAATTTATATTAAGCCACGCAGTAAAACGATCAAGGGATTCCGTGTAACCCAAACAGATTCCTATATCAGAGTTTACTATGCTTCACCTAAATCTATGTATAAACAGATCATCGTATTAGATGCAGGTCATGGTGGTTCTGATTCTGGTGCTGTTGCATATGGCTATAAAGAAAAAAATATGACTTTAAAAATCGTTCAGGCCGCAAAAAAATATTTTGATAAAGACCCTAACATCAAAGTATATTACACTCGACTTTCTGACACTTATCCAAGTTTAAGTGATCGATCTGCCCTTGCAAACAATGTTGGTGCTGACAGATTCTATAGTGTACATATTAATTCCGCCGGAAAATCTGCTCACGGAACAGAAACTTTATATAATTCAAAAGGATATAAATCAACTTCTGGATTAACTAGTTACAAATGGTCAGCTACAATCCATCCATATATCCGTTCTGCTACAGGATTCACAAACCGTGGACTCGTTGATCGTACTGGATTATATGTACTCCGCCACTCAAAAACAGCATCCACATTAACAGAAATTGGATTTGTATCAAATAAAAGTGAATCTAAAAAAATGAATGCTAACCTAAATAAATATGGAAAAGCAGTTTATAATAGTACAAAAGCTTCATTAAACAAAAATCCTACTAAACGTTAATTTACCAATCAATATATTTATTTGAATAAAATATTTCTAGCCATCCTTTACTCATTGCAAAGGATGGCCTTTTTATTTATTCCTCTTTTTCTTATCTTCTGACTGTATAATATGGAATTACCAGATACATTCCATCTGTAATCTGTCTATCATAGATGTGATTCGTCTCACATACTTCATCTATATAATCATCAACAGTATCATATTCATCTCCCATATGTTCCTTAGCAATGCTCCACAAGGAATCACCTTTCTTAACCTGAATACTTGTAAACTTCTTCTCCTTTGTCCCCTGTGCCTCTATAGTAGGAGTTTTCATAAATAATACATGAAATGCCATAAATAATACTCCTAAAAGAATTATTAAAAAACACCATCTTCTCTTCTTACTTATCATAATGTATTCCTCCTCTTATTTATCGAACATCTGTTTTGTCTTTATTATAATTCTCGAACATTTGTTTGTCAATATTTTTTCGAAACTTTGTTCGAGAACACTTGTTTCTATAGTGATTATATGTTATTATGAATATAATAAAAACACGGAGGATATAGTACATGGCAAGAGAACAATTAAGTGATAAACAACAACAGATTCTGGAATTTATCAAGCGCCGCATCCTTGACAAAGGATATCCACCTGCAGTCCGCGAAATCTGTGAAGCCGTGAACCTTCGTTCCACATCTTCTGTCCATTCTCATTTAGAGACATTGGAACGAAAGGGATATATTCACAGGGATCCTACAAAGCCTCGTGCAATTGAGATTATCGATGATGATTTTAACCTCGCTCGCCGCGAGATCATTAATATTCCTGTAGTTGGTACTGTAACAGCTGGAGAACCTATTCTGGCTGTACAGAATATTGAAGATTATTTTCCAATGCTTCCAGATCGTATCAGTAACAAGAATACATTCATGTTACACGTCCGTGGCGAAAGTATGATCAATGCTGGAATTTTCGATGGTGATCTTGTTATTGTCGAACAACAGTCAACTGCTGAGAATGGTGACATAGTTGTTGCAATGATCGAAGATTCCGCCACAGTCAAAACATTCTACAAAGAAGACGGCTACTATCGCCTTCAGCCAGAGAATGATTCCATGGAACCTATTATTGTGAACGAAGTATCTATCATTGGCAAAGTGGTTGGACTTTACCGCTCAATGAAATAAAATAAAAAGAAGCCAGAACCGAGAATCTTAATGCGATTTCTCCATTCTGGCTTCTTTATTATCTTTTTTAATTTAATTCTTCAATAGAAACTTCTTTTCCATCTTTCCAGATTCTCTCAAGATCATAGAACAGACGATTTTCTTTATCAAAGATATGGATAATGATATCTCCAAAATCAAGTAAGATCCAGTTTCCTTCTCTGTATCCTTCCATCTGTTTCATTTCATATCCAGCCTTAAACAGTTCTTCCTGCACATTATCTACCATTGCCTGCACCTGGTTTTTATTATTACCATCTGCAATAATAAAATAATCTGCTAAAACTGAAATGCTGCGAATATCAATGATCTTAATATCTTCTGCTAATTTGTCATCTAACGCATCATATGCGATCTTTACCATATTTAATGACTGATCCATCTTAATCCTCCTTCTTATTCTTATAATACTCATAAGTCTTGATTGTGCGCTGATCAATTTCCTGTCCGCATTCTGTCAGATAATTAATCGTATTGTTAAGAATCTCATATGCACATGCATCCAAATCTTCAAATGCAAGTTTCCGTACCTTTATAAGTCCCGGTATTATTTTTCTATTTGGCTCTATATAGTCTGCAATAAAAACAATCTGATCTAAAGGACTCATTGCAATCTTTCCAGTTGTATGACATCCAATCGCTGATAAGATTTCCTTGTCTTCTTCCTCATAATCATCTTTTGCAAGAAATGGGGCAATCTCCTGATGCATTAACTGTGGACTCTTTGTTAATGTTCCTTCAAGACAAATGTTATATCTCTCACATAACTGTCTTTGCTTCTCAATCGAAAATCCTTTTGCACAATCATGTAACAATCCAGCTCTGTAAGCTCTCTCGGTATCTACATCAAATACCATCGCCATACATGAAGCTGTATAGGCAACTCCTAAAGTGTGTCTGTATCTGGATGGTTTTAGTACTGTTTTTAATTTATCTTCAATCTGCTGTAATTCCATATAAATCATTTCTTTCTATATAATCGATCACATCCTCTGGAAGGAAAAAATGAATACTTGATCCATTTTTGCATCTCTTTCGGATATCATTCGATGAAATCTCGATACTTGGACTGCTTAAATGATAAATCTTCCCGCTATATTTTTCTTCCAGATAATCAATCTGGGCATCTAAGGCACTTCTTGAATCGTTTCTTGTAGCAACCAGAATATTCGCCATATGAAAAATCTGATCTGGATCTTTCCATGTCTCAATCTGATAAAGGGAATCTGCTCCCATAATGAAATAGAGTTCCCAGTCCGGATAGGTCCGATGAAGCTCCTGCAGCGTCAGATACGTATAACTGGTACGGGCTGCATTAATCTCCATGGCCGAAAAATAAAAATCCGGATTATTTTTAATCGACAGGCGAATCATTTCCAGCCGGTGGGCAGACTGTTCAATCTCTTTATCATCCTTATGAGGCGAATGTCCCGTTGGAATAAAAAGAATCTGGTCTAAATGATATTGTGTTACCGCATTCTGTGCAATAATCAGATGCCCGATATGAATCGGATCAAAGGTTCCGCCAATAATTCCAATACGCACTTTTTTCAATCTTCTACCACCCTTCCAAGGTATAAAAGCTTTCGTTTATAACAATTCAATCTTTGGATGTTTCTTTGATTTACGGTAAAGAACGATTTTTTTACCAGTTACCGCAACCACCTGTGCATGCGTACGCTCTGCAATTATTTCGCCTAATTCGCGAGGATCATCTGCACAGTTTTTTAATACAGAAATCTTGATTAATTCCCGTTTTTCAATAGCATCATCTATTGCAGAAATAATTTCCGGTGTAAGAGATGCCTTTCCAATCTGGAAAATTGGATTTATCGTACTTGCCATTCCTCTTAAATGGGAACGCTGCTTACTCGTTAATTCCATAATGATTTACTCCTTATAATAATCGAATTCAAGTCCATACATACGGACTGTATCACCTTCCTGAATACCCTTTGCCTCTAATTCCTTTAAGATACCCTGTTCTTTTAAGAATTTCTGGAAGAAAAGGAATCCTTTCTCAGAATCAATATTGGTGTAACCCAGCATTTTATCAATCTTAGGACCTTCTACAACATAAGCACCATCTTCCTGATCAATCTCAATGGTATAAGGTTCACCCTCTAATGCTCTCGAATCCGGGAAGAATTCCTGTTCAAACACTACCGGTTTCATCGGGCTCTTATCCAGAAGCTCTTTCACATGGAAAAGGAGTTCTCTGACACCCTGCCCGGTAACGGCTGAAATTGGATAAACCGGAATACCCTGTGGCTCAAATTCTGCTTTCAGTTGATCAATAGGGCTTTCTTCGCCATCATCAAAAATACAGTCAATCTTGTTGGCTGCGATCACCTGCGGTCTTGCTGCAATTTCCGGATTGTAGGCCTCCAGTTCTTTATTGATCTTGTGGATATCCTCCACTGGATCACGACCTTCTACGGAAGCGGCATCTACAATGTGGATGATAATTCGTGTACGCTCAATATGACGGAGGAATTCATGTCCAAGCCCCACACCTTCCGATGCACCTTCGATCAGTCCCGGGATATCAGCGATAACAAAGCCGCCGTTATCAGTATCTACAACGCCAAGATTAGGGCTCAACGTTGTAAAATGATAGTTAGCGATCTTCGGCTGTGCATTTGTCACACGGGAAAGGAAGGTAGATTTACCTACATTCGGAAAGCCTACCAGACCAACATCTGCGATCACTTTAAGCTCAAGGAGAACCTCAAGCTCCTGAGCCGGCTGTCCAGGCTGGGCATATTTCGGTACCTGCATGGTAGCTGTTGCATAGTGCTGATTGCCTTTTCCACCACGACCGCCTTTTAATACGACCTGTCTACGATTCTCACCGGACATATCCGCGATGACCTTGCCGGATTCCGCATCCATGATCACCGTACCTTCCGGAACCTTCAGGACCACATCCTTACCGTCTGCACCATGGCAGCGTTTTTTCCCGCCTTCCTGGCCATCCTCAGCTTTATATTTTCTTCTGTGTCTGTAGTCTCCGAGAGTATTCTGGCCCTCGTCGATCTCAAAAATCACATCACCGCCACGGCCACCATCGCCGCCATCCGGCCCGCCATTAGGTACATACAGCTCACGTCGGAAGCTTACATGTCCGTCGCCGCCTTTACCGGAGCGGATAATGATCCTTGCTCTATCTGCAAACATATTACACCTCTATTC
>ERZ772872.4115-NODE-4115-length-10396-cov-4.074171_pt1 | contig 10396 bp, 7 predicted proteins | sample MGYA00512132_ERZ772872 | MGnify/ENA primary metagenome ERZ772872 (study PRJEB29015, sample SAMEA2737724) | human gut metagenome | biome: human gut; feature: human-associated habitat; material: faeces | place: China | collected 2012 ... | reverse complement strand
CCTGTCCGACTCCCGCTCCCTTAAATAGGATGGCAAACTCCTCGCCGCCATAGCGGGCACAGAATCCCGCCGCGCCTTTGTGTCTGGCGCAGATGTCTGCCACTTCTTTTAAAACGACATCTCCAAACGCATGTCCGTAGGTATCATTGACATTCTTAAAATTATCAATATCGATCACCGCAAGCGAAAAACGCTCCCGGTTCTCCTCGTACCTTCTCTGGTAATACTCTAACTCCTCATAAAAGCTTTCATGGTTGTAGAGCTTGGTCAGGGAATCCCGCTTGGAACGCTCATCGTTCACGATCGCCGAATCGTTGACCAGTTCCAGCGCCACCAGCATACCGCACACCGTTCCCACGAAGATGCTGCCCTCAATAAACGGGGTTGTCAGCGGGAAATAAGAACTGGCAGGTATAAAATAGACACAGTCCAGCACATAGGCTGCAACGAGCAGCGCCGCCTGCACAAGCGTCATGACCCGGTCTTTGTAGAGCGGCGTCAGCAGCATCGGCAGCAACAGAACCATCGGCATCAGCGTCACGCTCGTATGCACCCACGCCATCACAGCCGCGTAGGATGTCAGCAGGAATATGGCGCATCCCGCCATCGCCCGTCTGCTGTATACACGCTTCTGTCTGCCGGTCAGCAGGCGGTACACAAAAAGAAGCAACAGCTGCAGTCCGCTCGGTCGCACAATGAACAGCCATCCATAGCGCAGTCTGCCGCAGTCCGCGGTGGGCTTAAAAAACAGAAACAAAAACAATTCTGTGATTAACACCACGCCCCAGATCTTCCAGCCCATCGAAAAGAAGCTCGCGCTCCACTCCTTCCAGCTTTCGCCACTCAGCCATTCATAGCTGCTGTCATGTCTGATCTTCTCCATCTTTTCCCCTCATTACGAAACGTAATACTTTCTTCCTAGAATATTATACTGTATCACACCGATTCTTTCAACGGCGAGTAAACGCACCCCGATCAGAAAAAACCAGAGACAGCTCCCCAACCGTCTCTGGTTCTATTTGAAATACTCTCCCTCTTTTTAGCACATGATGTGTCTTACAATCACATCGATGCCGGCAATCCAAAGCAGAAGCGCTCCGCCGACATATGCTTTTGTCTTGTGCTGAAATCCCAGATGATAACCCGTATACACGCCAAGCACAACGAATGCAATCGTCATACATACGATGATGATCAGCATCAGCGCAACGTTCGTCCCCAGGAATCCGAATGCGATCCCCGCAAGCAGCGTATAGATGCTTGTCACCGCAGTCATCCTCAGGAACTTTTTCACATCAAGGCTCTCCTCCCGGCGCTCATTGATCCATTCGTTCTTGATTGCCTTCGCAATCAGACGGATGCCGAGTCCGAAAAAGATCACCGCCGCAATCACAAGTCCTACAAAATTCTCATCGTGTGCCAGCTCATTTCTGTAAAGGAGACCGGACAGATAGTTCCCGAGCGCCAGCGCGCAAAGCTGCCATACAGCGATCAACGCGCAGATGACGGACAACTGTTTTTTGTCCACTTTTGCGACCAATGCGCCCTGGCACTCCATCGCCGCGAAAATATCAAGCGACACTCCCGCTATAATCAGAACATTCTCTATCCAGTTCATTTCCGTCCTCCCTCACATGACTCCTTATTATTATACTCTCTTCTTACAATATTTCCAGAACAAATACGGATTTATTGAGACAATTTTCATTAGTCCTCTTTCACCGCATCTGTCTTGTAGATGAACTTAATGCTTCCGTTCACGCCGTCCGCAATATCCGTGTAGGTCTGATAGTCCTCACCGGCATCCAGAACCGCCTGGATACGATCCATCAGAGGCTCAATATCACCGTGGTAGGAATTTAAGATCTTCTCAATTCCCTCCTCGTTGAAGGTAACGATTCCGTCTGCCAGCTGATGTGCGCCGTCCGATAACTGATCCACACCGTCGATCACTGCGTCGGTACCATCACTTAACGCGTTGACGCCATCGTTGAGCTTCTGATTGTTGGAAACCAGTTCTGCACTTCCGTTCTTAAGCTGCGCCACACCGGATGTCAGTGCCGGTACCGCATCTGCCAGACTCTGGGTACCATTAGCCAGTGCTCTCGCTCCGGTTACCAGACTGTATCCGCCCGAGCTCTGCTGCTCAATACTTGCCGCCATCGTGGACTTTGTCTGTTCTGCCGCTGACACGGCTGCCGTTCCGGCCGCTGCTTTCGCTCCGGTTACTGCTGCCTCTCCGGCCGCTGCCTTTGCTCCGAGTACCGCTGCATCTCCGGCTGCTGCCTTCGCTCCGAGTACCGCTGCATCTCCGGCTGCTGTCTTTGCTCCCGTTACTGCTGCCTCGCCTGCCGTTGCCTGAGCGACCTGTTTCGCAGTATCTGCCACACCCGTTGCCAGAGAATCTGCCGCTCCGCCAAGCTGCGTTGTGATTGTGGTATCAAGCTGTGCTACAACCGTCTGCTGTGCCTCTGCGATTTCATCCGCATGATTGGTCTGAATCTCTGCGATGGTCTCTGTAGGATGCTGCGCTGCAACCGATGCAAGTGCCGCTCCGTTAATCAGATTCTGCACATCCGCAGAAGATGTCAGAGATCCCTTCAGACCGTCCATCTTCGTGGTAATCTCCTGCGTTGCCTGATTCTTGATGGCTTCATACTGTCCGTTATCAAACTTTGCGCTTGCCTGCTGTGCAGCCTGATTCTTAATCGCTTCCGCCTGACCGTCCACTACTGCCTCTGCCTGTGTCTTAATCGCTTCTGCCTGCGCATCTACCACTGCAGATGCCTGACTCCTGATCGCTTCTGCCTGTGCATCTACCGTGGAAGATGCCTGATTTTTAATCGCTTCTGCCTGCGCATCTACCGCAGCGGATGCCCGGTTCTTGATCGCCTCTGCCTGTGCATCCACTGCGGACGATGCCTGTGTCTGCATCGCTGCCTTCTCCTGATCGGTGAAGGAAGTCTTTAAAGTATTGTCTAACAGTTCTACGCCGTCCGCAATCGTTGCCGCACTGCTGTTCAATGTGCCGACACCGTTAGATAATGTCGGAATGCTGTCGGAAAGCTGCGTGATACCGCTTGCGATTTTTCCCGCTCCGTCCGTGTATGCATGAACGCCGGACTGCAGGGTGCCAACACCGTCCTTAAAGTCGCCCATCTTGGACTTCAAGGTGTCTACGCCGTCTGCCAGTTCTGCGGAGCCGTCGGTCAGCTGATCCATCGCGTCTGTGAGTGTGTCAAATACCTCATCCAGCTTCGAGGTGTCATTGTCGCTGTCGGCGCTGATGAAGTTCGTTGCATTCATAACCACCGTCATCGTGGTATCAAGCTTGAAGTTCTCAACCTTTGCCTTTACCTCCACGTAATCCGGAATGGTGACATCCCCGTCGAAATCGTCGTCCTTTACGTTCAGGCTTTCCTTCAGCCCCGGAAGTGCATAGCCAACTACGACATTGTTGCTTCCGTCGGAGATCACCTTACCGTTTTCCACCTCGATATCCGAGAATTCATCTCCGAGGATCATGCCGCTGACTGCCATAAACGGTACATAGATGTCTTCGTCTTTTCCGTCAATCTTCGCTGTCACTTTCTGGTTGTTCGTGTAGTCGAACCGTATCGTAACCTCACCGGATTTTCCGGCAAGCTCCTCCGGCGTCACTTCCTTGCCGTCCAGATAGTAGGTCAGCTTCTGTGTCACCGGCAGCTCGCTCTCTGACGTTCCCTGGTAGAAAATGTCATTGCCGTCTGCCTGCCATGTCACCTTATTGCCGCTTTGTGTAAAGGTCTCATCGCCTTTTACATTTTCAATATCTTTTAATGTGGATGCATCTTCAAGCGTATCCTTGTCATCGTTGTTGATCAGATGATCGGAGACAATGATTTTCTGCTCCTTGCCGGTATTGTCGGCGATGACATATACTGTCTCTTCTTTTCCGATCTCTTTCTCGCTTACTTTGCTTCCGTTATCCAGCAGATCCTTTAAGCTGCTCTCGGCATCTTCCGTATCTTCCGCCTCCTCAGAAACTTCCGTCTCCTCCACGTTCTCTGTGGCAGCGCTGCCTGCCTTTGCCGCATTCACACTGTAGACGGAGGAACCTGTTGCAACAAGCGTAACGACCAGGACTCCGGCAATAATGCGAATTGCATATCTATTTTTGAATTTTGATTTTAACTCTGGTAATTTCATGGTTTTTACCTTCCTTTCCCGTTACTGTACCGATACATTGTTTTCCGACACATTCACCGTCGTGCCCTTTTTCTTGCGAAATCCCATGCTCGTCGCACAGATCAGTTTATCAAAAATCATAAACATGGACGGCAGAATGAAAATAACGACAAACATACTGATGATTGCTCCGCGTGCCATCAGAATACACAGGGAACTGATCATATCAATATTGGAATACATGCCGACACCGAAGGTCGCTGCAAAGAAGCTGAGCGCACTGACAATGATCGACTGGATGGAACTGCGAAGCGCCGTCGCAATCGCTTCCTTCTTGTCCGCTCCGTTGTAGCGAAGCTTCTTGTACTTTGTTGTCATGAGAATCGCATAATCGACCGTCGCGCCGAGCTGAATCGTACCGATGACGATAGAAGCAATAAACGGCAGCGTCGTGTGCGTATATGCCGGAATACCCATGTTGATAAAAATGGCGAACTCAATGACCGCCACCAGAATGACCGGCAGTGATACCGACTTAAATACCAGTGCGATAATCACGAAAATTGCACCGATCGACACGATGCTGACTGTCTTAAAGTCCTCATCCGTGATCTCAATCAGATCCTTCGTACACGGCGCCTCACCGATTAACATGGCAGAGGAATCATATTTTTTGATGATATTGTTGATCTCCTCGCACTGCGCGTTCACTTCATCAGAAGCAACCGCATATTCCGAGCCGACCACCATCATCTGATAATCGCCGTTGATCAAGACGTCTTTTACGTCATCCGGGATAAACTCCCTCGGGATGCCTGGTCCTACCAGCGAGTCAAAGCCAAGCGCCATCTTCACGCCATCCACCTTGCTGATCTCATCCAACATTGCGCTGGCATCTTTTGCGGAGAGACTGCTGTCCGCAATGATCATGTGCGTCGCACCCATCTCAAAGTCTTCGTTTAACTTATCGTTCGCAGTAATACTGCTTAAGCTCTTCGGCAGTGTTCCCGCAAGATCGTAATACACATCCGTGTGTGTGTAGCCGTAGACTGCCGGGCCCAACACCACCAGAAATACGATCAGGAATACGCCGTAATGGCGCACGATCCAGTCTGCAATCCGTCCCAGATCCGGGATGATAACCTTGTGCTTCGTCTTCTCGATCGCCTTGTCAAATACAAGCAGCAGCGACGGCAGCACCGTAACGCAGCAGATAACGCCGAGAACAACACCCTTTGCCATGACAATTCCAAGATCCATACCAAGTGTAAAGCTCATGAAACACAGTGCCACGAAACCAGCCACCGTCGTGATGGAGCTTCCGACCACCGATGTGATCGTATTAGAAATCGCATGCGCCATCGCACGTTTTTTATCTCCCTGAAAACGCTCCTGCTGCTCTTCGTAACTGTGCCAGAGGAAAATGGAATAATCCATCGTCACACCCAGCTGTAAGACCGCCGCGAGCGCCTGTGTCACATAGGAAATCTCTCCCTTGAAAACATTGGTACCCAGATTGTATACAATCGCCATTCCGATACTGAGCAAAAAGAAAATCGGCGCCAGAGCCGAATCCATCGTAAGTGACAGGACAATGACTGCCAGTACAACCGCAATCAGCACATAGACCGGGGTCTCCTTGTTCGACAGATTCTTGATATCTGTAACCACTGCCGACATACCGCTGATATAGCACTGATCTTTTACCACACCGCGCAGTTCCTCAATCGCATCCATCGTCTCGTCCGCGGACATCGATGTATCGTATAACACTGCGAGCAAGGTGCTGTCCTTCTCATCATTATTAAAGAAATCATAGATCTCATCCGGCAGCATCTCCATCGGAATGCTGATGTCCGCCAGTGAATCGTACCAGATCACTGATTTTACGTGAGGAACTTCCTCCATCTGCTCCCGCATTGCAGATATGTCCTTCGCGTCCATACCCTCCACTACACAAAACGAGAATGCTCCCGTTCCAAACTCGTCAAGCAGGAGATCCTGCCCCTTCATCGTCTCAATCTCTTCCGGCAGATATGTCAGGATATCATAATTCACTCTCGTGTTAAAATATCCGATTGCCGACGGTATCAATAAGAAAATACTGAGAATCAAAATCGGTATTCGCAGCTTGACGACCGCTTTTCCAAATTTAATCATGGTCCCTCTCTCCTTTCCATAAAAGCATTGTATAAAAAAAAGACTGAATATGAAAATATTCAATCTTTTCTCCGTGTATCGGGTTATTATACACTCGACCCGAAATGTATAACTATCTATACATTTATATTCATTTGTATTCTGTCCGCAATTACAGTTCTGTCAGAATATCCGTCATCGACCGCTTGATCATGTAATTATAGATTTCTGCAAGTTCCTTGGATGAAATCGTCATTCCGGACTTGATCCAGGTGATCACCACATAGCACATGGACTGTGCATAATACTCCGCGATACGCTCTGGTGTCAGCCACACGTACCGGCTTTTTCTGCCCTCTGCCTGTCCTTTGATGACCTGTAGCAGCACGCGCTCCACACAGCTTTGTGCAATGCTGCCGAATGAATTCTGTCCTTCCAGCCGGCTTGCCTTCGTGTAGAACTCCTTCTCACGCTCGATCCCGCTGAACAGAAGCACCAGCGCCTCGTTGATCATCCCGTTCTGGATCAGCGGTTCCACCGGTTCCAGCAGTTCCTTGTCGATAATCCACTCCAGCAGATCATATTTGTCCTGAAAATGATTGTAAAATGTCGGGCGGATCACGCCCGCCTTATCTGTAATCTCTTTGATTGTAATCTTCTCTATTGGCTGCTTTAACGCCAGTTCCTTAAAGCTCTCTGCCAAAAGTGTATCAATCGCACTCTTTCCCTGTCCAGTCATAACTCCCTCTCGCCCCAGGTGCTCTATCGCACTATGAGTCTCCCAACAGTTACCGCCCTCGCTTTTTCATCGTCACGCATGTTCAACATCTCTCCCGTCTCCACAACGCGCACCAGCGGACGCAGCGGAAAATTCTCAAAATTCCGTGCCACCACCGCATGCTGCCCGTTGGACAGTTCGACTTCGCAGCCGATCGGATACGCCGCCACTTTCCTTGCGAACACAGCCACAATATCCGGGTCAAACCAGCGGTCGCCCAGCGCCATCACATATTCTAACGCCTCCGACGGCGACAGTGATTTCTGTGCCGGAAACGCGGAAACCTTTGCGTCATAACAGTCTGCAATCCGGATAATGCGGGCAAACAGGTGAATCTCGCCGCCCTTTTTGCCAAGCGGATACCCTTCGCCGTTGTAGCACTCGTGATGCTCCATGATTCCCTCATACACATCCGCGGAAAATCGGCATGTCTCGCGCAGATATTCCGCACCGATCTTCGGATGGCTCCGATAGACCTCCTGCTCTTTTTCGCTGCGGTGCGCCTTACCTCCCCGCACGATGTCATGATCGATAAACCGCTTCCCAATGTCATGCAGCAGCGCCGCCGCTGCAAGCTGGCACAGCTCATCATGCGGAAGCCCCAGCCGTGCGCCGACTACCACAGAAAGGATGCCCACATGAATGGAATGGTAATAGATATAATCATCATAACTCTTGATGTCCATGATATTGCACATGATGTCTCCATTGCATATCACATCATCGACCACAGACTCCACCGTTTTGCGCAGCTTAAACTCCGCTTCCGACGGTTCCTGCTTCCGCATATCCGTGTGAAACAGATCATATACAATTTTCAGTGCCTGCCTCCGGACTTCCGGGCTGACAATCTGCTGTATCTCAATCCCCCTGGAAAACTCATCGTCCACATAGACACCCGGGAACCCAAGGAATTCCAGATTTGAAATTTGTTCTTCTGTCAGCAGAATATGCCTTCCCAGAAGAAGTCTTCCCGCCCCGTCATAAATGTCCTGCCCCAGTGCCATTCCCGGCGTCAGTCTGCTCGTCGGTAAATAACGCATTTGTGCTTCCTTTCCGCTAAATTATTATTATTTTAGCGCTTTTACTCATCAAATTCAACCGTAACAAAATATCCCTTCGGGGTCTCTTTGACGTCTACCACTGTGCCTTCCCGCGACTTGATGCGCTGGCTTACCACATAGTTCGCCGACATCGCGTACGCCTTGCCCAGTGTATAGTAATAGGAATTGGGCAGCTTCCCCTCTGTAATCGGAAGCACATCGCCGACCTCAAGCAGGCCGGTGCGCTCCATTTTAAACTCTTCTCTCCGCATGAAAATATCCCTGTTTCTATGGCTTTTCTATGTGTTTCCCACTATTGCCATGCATTTTTCATTATAGTATAATGATTCTGAATTCTCAAGATGTTTTCATTTACTATATACAAAGGAGCCTTATGAGCGATCAAACTGTTCTCATCGATCAATTCCTGTCATCCGTCATCGGCACGATTCACCCGGACGAAATCTTTGATTCTATTATAGACACAGCCGCCAGTCTGCTGTCTCCGGACGGTCTGCTGCTCACGATCCGTGACGATGTCAGTCCTTCCTACCACGTCACACGCAGTTTTGGCGATATCACCTGGGAAAAAGATTCTTTTCTCGATTCGAGCATTCTTTTAGAGCAGCTGTTAAACGCCGACAGCTACATTCCGTTTATGCCGGGCGCAGGTCTGCCGACCGCGCTTGACGGCGTTTCCAGCCATACACGCAGCTGGCTGATCCGGCAGAATATTATTGGTGTCTATTGTCTGAAGTACAACCGGGCACTGATCGGCTTTCTCTTCATCGCGCGGCACAATCACATGCCATTGTCTACAGATCAGGTGTCCGCGCTGTGCAAGATCGGCTTTTATGCCACCCACGCACTGCGCAACGCGAATCTCTACATGAACGCCTACCGGGCCTCCATCACGGATGATCTGACGGCGCTCTACAACCGCAAGCATGCGTTTGAGATGATTGACGAGCTCTGCCTCTCCGGTACGCCGTGCTCTTTAATCATGCTCGATATCGATGATTTCAAGCTTTACAACGAACTTTACGGCTCCAAAGAGGGCGATCATTTAATCCAGCGCTGCGCCAACATCCTTCTCTCAGCTCTGGATGAGGACGACATGGCATTCCGTTTCGGTGTAGACGAATTTCTCATCTTAAGACGCGGCAGTGATGCCGCAGCCGCCAAAGCGTTTACCCAGTCTCTCGTGGAGGTTCTGACAAAAGGCAGCATGCCCGACATGGTGTGGGAAATTACCATCACCTGCGGCATCTCCGTGTTTCCGGATATTTCCACCGACGGCAGAGAGTTAATCCACAATGTCGAGCAGGCTGTCTATTTTGGAAAGCTTGACGGGAAAGGCCATCTCATCGTTTACCGCAAAGGTCTTGAGAACCGCTCCCAGAATCCGGATATCCGCACCGCCTACGAGCGGGTGGCGCCGACCATCTATGCGCTGACCGCCGCCATCGACGCCAAGGATAATTTTACGTTCATCCATTCCATGAATGTCTCAAAATATGCGGTCATGCTCGCGGAAGCGCTTCATATGACCGACAATGATATCGAGGTGGTACGGGTCGCAGGCATGCTTCACGACATCGGCAAGATCAGCATCCCCGAGCACATTTTAAAGAAAACCGAGGGGCTGACGCCGGAGGAATACGCAATCATGAAAACGCATGTGGAGAATTCCATCAAGATGATCCGGTACCTCCCGAACATGGATTACGTGATCCCTGCAGTTGTCGCCCACCACGAGCGCTATGACGGAAAGGGCTACCCGCGCGGATTAAAGGGAACAGGAATTCCCCTGATGGGACGTATCCTTACCATCGCCGACTGCTTTGACGCCATGACCGCCCGGCGCCCCTACAAGCAGGAACGCTCGATCGACTACGCGGCAGGTGAGCTGAAAAAAAACAGCGGCACGCAGTTCGATCCCGAACTGGTACCGGTGTTCTTGTCTCTTATTAAAGACGGAAAGATTGTGGGCTGAAAATCCGCACCAGGTACACGTCTGCCTTTCAGTGATAAGTAATATTATTGGAAGCACACATCGTGGGATTTCAGCTGGAAATACAGCTGGATATTCGGTTCATAAAATGTGGCATTTCTAACCAGCCGGATGTTTGCATCCACGATGAATAAAAAATATTCCATCGTTTATAGCAGCTTAACAGGTAATACCAAGATGCTGGCTGATGCAATCCACGGGGCATTACCTCAGGATGAATGTGAGTATTTCGGTGTGTCCGACACAGTGATCCCT
>ERZ772872.4100-NODE-4100-length-10416-cov-3.876942_pt1 | contig 10416 bp, 10 predicted proteins | sample MGYA00512132_ERZ772872 | MGnify/ENA primary metagenome ERZ772872 (study PRJEB29015, sample SAMEA2737724) | human gut metagenome | biome: human gut; feature: human-associated habitat; material: faeces | place: China | collected 2012 ... | reverse complement strand
TTTCATTCGATTTATAATACCTGCAGAAATATTTTCAGATATCTCCTTATGACATACACCACACAAAGCTGATTGCTGTACACCTTATAGTTACTGTTCACTCCGTTCTCAAGTAACTCCTTATATACAGTGCTTCTTTACTAAGTACTATTGTAATGCTTTTAAAAATGATATAAAATATCTAAGCTGAACACCTGCTGCAAAGGTCATTATCAAAAACATAAAACCAAATACAAGTGCGGTTCCATCATCACCTTGCATATGAATGAGTAAAATAGGTATTGCTGCATGAAATACAAGTGTCATGACACCGAAAAAGCTTCTTAGCTTATCATATTTAACTAAAACCGAAATATGTTTAGCGAATGTTATAATAAAGCATATTTTAGTTAGTTCGGACGGTTGAAATGTTATACTTCCAATTTTAATCCAACCCACATCATCAGTTCCTGCAATCTGTATACCAATAAAAAATACAAGTATTGTCAGTGAAAGTGCTACACCCGCAAAAATCCACCATACCTTACCATAGAATCTATAATCTATACAAGATATGAACACAGCAACGATATATCCTATTCCAACGGCTATAATCTGAGTTTTAAGAAAGTTAGTACCACCACTTCTTTGCTGACTATAAATTAAAAGAAAGCCGTATATAGATGCACTCATTGTTAAAATCCAAAACCATTTATCTGTTTTTTTTATATAATTCCAGATAGAATCAAAAATTCTTTTCATACAAACCCCTTTCTATATTTTAGTTGGTATTTACATAAATAAATTAAAGACTACAATTTGATTTATTATAGGTAATACCTATTCTTTATAAACAATATTATATAACGAGTTTTCTCCTTATGCAAGGGGAAAGCTGTAAATGAATATTTGTATGAAATTGTCTAAAAATATCTTCAATTTTCAAAAATCCAATAAATATCATAATTCCAAAGCAATTATTAATATATTCAGAAGTATATAAAATTAAATTTGTCTGTTTTTTTTGTAAATTTATTGATTATGTACTTGATTATTTACATCAAGGTGTATTATAATATGAGTAGGTAATTTTTTATCTGAAATTGGAGGTTTTGATAATGGCAAAGACCATTGCAGTATTGACAAGTGGCGGCGATGCTCCAGGCATGAATGCAGCCGTAAGAGCGGTTGCAAGAGCTGCTTTAAGTAAGGGTATTAAAGTTTATGGTGTTCGTAGAGGCTATAATGGCCTTCTTAACGGCGATGTATTTGAAATGAATCTTAGAAGTGTTTCCGATATTTTAAGCAAGGGTGGTACTGTTCTTTATACAGCAAGAAGTCCAGAGTTTAATACTAAGGAAGGCGTAAAAAAGGCTGCTGATAACTGCAGAAAACTTGGCATTGATGGTGTTGTTGTTATTGGTGGTGACGGTTCATTCAGAGGTGCAAGAGACCTTACAGGCGAAGGTATTCCATGTATAGGTGTTCCTGGTACTATTGATAACGATATTTCTAGTAGTGATTATACAATCGGTTTCGATACAGCTATGAATACAGCTATGGAAATGATTGATAAAATTCGTGATACTGCACAATCTCATGACAGATGTAGTGTTGTTGAGGTTATGGGCAGAAGATGTGGAGATATTGCTCTTGAGGTTGGTATTGCTATCGGTGCAAGTGCTATCCTTGTTCCTGAAGTTCCTTATGACCTTAAGAAAGATGTTATTGATGTTCTTCTCAAGAATCGTGAAACAGGCAAAAAGCATTTCATCATCGTTGTAGCTGAGGGTATTGGCGGTATTGATGGTATCGTTAAGGAAATCGAAGCTCAGACAGGAATTGAAACAAGAGGAACTGTTCTTGGTCATGTTCAGCGTGGTGGCTCTCCAACTCTCAGAGATAGAGTTGTTGCAAGCCGTATGGGTTATAGAGCTGTTGAACTTCTTGAAGAAGGTCAAAGCAATAGAGTTGTTGTAATGAAGGATAATCACATTGTTGATTATGATATTTCAGAGGCTCTTGCAATGAAGAAGCAGTTCAATACAAAGCTCTTCAATATTGCTCACGAAATCAGCATCTAATTTTTAAAATACTGAATACATAAAAATACATAAATGGCATAGATTTTAAAATCTATGCCATTTATGTTTGCCTAAATATTTGTTTAAAAATGCGAACTATGTTTACTCTATTTCTGAATCAATATTATCAACTACATTTACATAGCAAGTAATCTTAACTCCGTTATAAGCCTCAGCTGTGATTTTAGCCTCACCCTTTTTCATAGCAGTTACTAAACCACCATATTTTGCAACACTTGCTGTGTTTGAATTATTTGAAGAATAATATACATGATATGCAGCAGTTCCATTTGGTACTGCACTATCAAGGTCAAACTTTTCTCCTATATTTAATTCAAGTTCTGTATTATTAAGTGAAAGTTTTTTAGGCTCTTTCTTAACAGTGACAGTACATTGAACCTTTACGCCATTATAGGCTATCGCTGTAATATTAGCTACACCTTCTTTTTTAGCTGTAACTAAGCCTCCAGCCGAAACAACACTTACTAAGTTACTATTATTTGAAGTGTATTTTATGCTGTGTGCAGCTGTTCCTCTTGGCAAATAGCTATCAAGGTCATAGGTTTCCCCTACTCCCAAAGTGATTTTAGTTTTGTTAAGTCTCATAGTCTTTGGAGCTTTTTTAACTGTAACTGTACAATTTACCTTTTTGCCATTATAAGTTGTAGCTGTAATCGTTGCTGTACCTTCTTTTTTAGCTGTAACTAAGCCTCCTGCTGAAACAACACTTGCAGTAGAACTATTATCTGAGCTATACTTAATAATAAACGATGCTGTATTCTTTGGTAACCTGCTATCTAAATCGTAAGTTTCACCAATTCCTAAAGTAAGATTTGTTTTATTTAATGATATAGAATTCGGAGCATTTTTTACAGTAACCATACAATTTGCTTTTGAGCCATTCAAGCCTTTTGCTACTATCATAGCTGTGCCTGTATTCTTAGCTGTAATCTTTCCATTGCTAACTGTAAGAATATTTGTATTACTCGATGACCAAGTTGCATTACCATTTGCTTTAATTGTATAAGACTCGCCTTTTCCAAGAGTAAGACTTGATTTATTAAGCTTAACATTATTATATAAGTTTGGTGCAACTATAAGCTTTACACTCTGTCCAGCATAAAGATAAAGACTATCTATTGCTTGAATACAAGGGCCTTCATCGCCACCACAGTGTGTTATAAAATGTTTTCCATTATAATAGCCAGCATAAACTGCAACATGTGCATAACGATAACTACTACTTTTGAAAATAACAACTGAGCCTATCGGAATATCAGAAGATGTTTTCAAAGAACCGTTACTATTCTGTGTAAATCCTATGTTTTTGCCAGTACCATTATCAATCCACTTTCTTATAGCTGTTTCCCAGCTTTCTACACTACACTTGCTATAAGGCTGTGCAAGATTTGATGTACTTATTTTTGCTACATTAGGAAGATAGTTATAATAAACATAACTAACATATGAACCACAACATAAACCATAATTTTCAAAATGTCTTATATTAGGTTTACCTGAGTTTGTCGTTTCAAGGCCACTTGCTATAGCACTAAGACTATATGGAATGTTACTTGTAACACTATTTGGTGTTCCACTTGAACCATAGTTTCTATAAATTGTTCCATTAGAAATTTGCCTTTGAACATCATAGCCTGTATATTCAAGTGCATTAAGAAATACATTATTTAACATATTACTTGGTACATTATTTGCAGCAGAAACATATGGTGGGACTATTATTGAAATAATTAAAATAGAAAAAGCAATTACAATTGCTAAAATTCTTTTTCGTGATAATTGGATAAACGACATAAGTAATTAACCTCCAAAATCGGTTTTATTGTTTGAAATCAATTCAGAATATTTAACTTATGTTACGATTATATCCTATTTGTAACAAATTTGCAACCTTTTGAAATATTTTTTAACAATTTCGTTATTTATATCACAAAAGTAATATACTTTTTAAGCTTTTATTGGCAATTATATACAATAAAACTCCCAGATTCGTAATCTGAGAGTTAATTTTTTATATTAAGGGTTACATTTTTTACAAGGTTCATAACCTTTAGAGATTAAATCATTTCTATTTCCGCTATACTCTTCCCTATTCTTATCTGGAAGATTTTTTGCAGACGAACAGCTTTTTAAATGAAATTTTTTAGTATTTGTATTCAATATGTAAGTTCTAGTATCTGATTAGATTTTTCATTTCCTACTTCCCAGCTTTCACCTGTTTTATAATCTATTACAATGTCAGGCTGAACATTATAGCAATAAACATTGAAGCTTATTCCATCGCCATTATCTTCAACAGATTTAGCCTCCATTTGTACACCAGACACAAGAAGGTTATCTCTCTCAAATATCGGAGTTACTCTATAAAGTACATGATTATCAGTTTCTTTTACATAGTCAGCTACCATATTTTCAAACGGTAACATTCCCTCTACATTTAAATATCTTGTTCCAGTAATAAGATTTTTATTATTTGCATTTTCACCAGTAAGCTGATAACCAATTAAATGGCAACGATTATATAGATATTTGCCATCAATGCAATCATATTTAACAGTATGCCAACCGGACGGCTTAACTGAACCTATCGTCCCTCTTTTTTCTGCTGGCATAATATCTTTACCAACACAAGCATATGCAACAGAGCATCTTCCTAGATTGTCAAGCTCACTGTATTTCTCAAAAGATTTTGTTGTCATCTCAGAGTCTTTAAACGATGGAATATTATTATCTATCTTTATGTAAGCGGAATTGCTATATTCTGGTATATCAGAAACCGAAATAGATTTTGAAGAAACCACACTTTCATCTTTAAAAGAGCAGGCACTTACACTAAAACAGAATATTACTAACAAAGCTAACGAAATAAATCTTTTTCTCATTTTACATAAACCTCTCTTGTAATTTTATCATGTGAATTTCCCACAAATTCAAATCTACCTATTAAATTCCAGTCTTGAATAGTAATTTCCAGTTTCAAATCACTTGGATATATTCTATTCCATTTATATACTATGATTTTTTCTATTTTCTCAGAAAAATCTTTTAAATTATTATTCTCAACAAAGCAATAATCTTCTTCAGCTGCATTGTTTAAGAAATTATCATCAATAATCAATTTAGATTCTAAGCCCTGAAAAAGGCTTTCAGAATACGAGCTGATAAAAAGTTTCTTTCCGTCTACAAGCTTTAAAATATCTTGAATAACAAATTTATCTTTACTCTGCCTGCGATTATTAAACATCATTCCTTTTTTATCATCTAAGCATAAAATTACTATCATATTTTACCTCTTAATTTTATTATCTAATAAAACATATTACAAAAAATTTAATAACATTTCAAGAATAGGTAGCAAAAAATTCAGAATTATATCATAAAAAAATCAAGTTTAATGGAAGATATGAAGATAATATAAGATACACAAAGAAACAAACAAGATGTAATGAATCTTACCTCTTATATCCGAATATATCAATTTTTATAACAACTATTGTGTTAAATGTAAAAACAAAACTGACTCCGCTTGAAAAACGAAGTCAGCATTATGTGTGTTTTTATTCAATTTTACTTTTTAGCTTTCTCATTTGCATAAGTTTCAAAATCGCTTACTGTGAAAGTATTCTTTTCACTAAGACTATATCCATTGTCGCTCATATAAGGGAACTGCTTTGACAACTTAGCACCTTTGTTAAGCTGTGATGTTGAGAAGACGAGAAATGTATTCTTATCAGCAAATGAACTTGAAATAGCGTAAGAATATGTGCCATCTCCATTAGCTGTCATAATTTCACCTGGCCAGTTTGCATTCTTAAACATATCATCTGTATAAACATATACATATATATCTGACCAGTCATCTGGCTTTTCAGCTGTAATAACCACTTCTGAAGCAACAGGTTCTGCCATACTTTCTTCAGGATTTTCTTCTGAAACCTCTGTTGAATTCTCTGTTGAATTCTCTGATGTTGATTCTTGGGAACTTTCAGTTGTTGGAACAATAGCTGAATCTGAAGATTCAGGAACCTGATTTGAAGATTCGACATTACTTGCATTAACAATAGAATCTGCAACTGTTGGAGTTACAGACGATGAACCGCCAGCACTAATAATAAGATATGCTATAACACCTATAACAAGAACTGCTGTAATAACACCCACAGCCAATGAAACCTTAGGATTCTCTTTCTTTTTTCCTTCATTAAGAATAGCATTAGCTACATGTTGCTGGTTAACCTGAGTTAGCTTTCCGCCAGAATTTCCACCACGAGAATTAGGTAAAGGAAGAGCTGAACCACACCCAGGGCAGAAATTAAGACTTGCATCCACTCGGGCTTTACACTTAGGGCATACTATTTGTTGCATTATGAACACTCCTTATTAATTAAAGCAAAAAATATTAACGAAACTTTTGCTTTTTTGTCGTTGATAACATTATAATATTTTATTTAGTCTAAGTCAAGAAATTTATTGCCATTTTATAGAATAAAAGCACAATATGCAGTATAAATTTCATATTAAAAAGAGCCGTTACTTGTACATTTTTATCTTTTTCAAAATAGCTTATTGTATAAATGCTGAATGATTTATTACTTTAGAATTTTTTATTAAGCAATATTAAATATTAAATATTAAATATTAAATTTTTACACAACTATTATTATCTCTTTATCTGTTGATTTATCATGAGAGTAGGTGTATAATTTTTTAAGAGAATTTAAATAAAGGTGTGTATATTAATGAAGAAATCATTTGCAGTAGTTTTTGCAATATCCATATTACTTTCATTTGTTGCTTGCGGAAAGGAAAATACTGAAACAAGTAGTAAAATCCAATCCAAAGCTGAATCTAAAATGAGTTCTAATGCTGAACCTAATCTAGAATCCAAAGCTGAATCTAAACATGATAAACTTTCTGCGGATAGTGTAAGTAACAAAACTAAAATTCCAGAAACAAATATAACTTTTGATAGTAATTATGCTTTTTTAGGTAATTCTCTTTTTGGAGATTTAGATGAATATGAACTGGTAGATAATGCTGATGTTTATTCATATATCGGAATGAATGTTGCAACTGTTTTCGACCAAAAGCTTGATAAACACAAAAAGCCTATGCTTGATGAAATGTTATCCAAAGACTATAAAACAATTTTTATAATGTTTGGTATGAATGAAGTTGGTTGGTCATATCCCGATATTTTTACAGATGATTATGCCGAGCTCGTTGATGAAATACACTCAAAATTACCTGATGCAAAAATATACTTATTATCTATTACTCCAATAACTCAAAGTCTTGAAGCTAAAGGTGAAGACGGTATGAATAGTGAAGCTATTGCAAAATTCAATAAGCTTATACAAAAGGTTGCAAAAGAACATAATGCAAGCTATCTTAATGTTAATAGCTATCTCAAGAATGAATATGGTTTTCTTGATGAAAACGATTCTCCTGATGGTTGTCATCTTCAGCCAAATGCTTATTTAAGAATGGTTAATGCTATAAAATATTTAATATTATAAATCTTTATACAATTCAAGTAAAAATACGCCATAACTCTTCTATTTGAGTTATAGCGTATTTTATTATGAAATTATTGCATATCCTCAAGAATTGCAGTGTAATGTTCCTTTGGCATATAGCCTATTTCTCTTGTATATTCAGAGCCATCTTTAAAGAACATAACTGTTGGTATACTTGATATTCCAAACTTATATGCAAGCTCTCTGCCGTCACCATCAACATCTATCTTTACAACAGTAACCTTGCCATCATATTCGTCTGCGATTTCTTCGATAATCGGTGCAAGCATTCTGCAAGGACCACAACGGTCTGCATAAAAATCTGCCATTAGAATTTCGTCGCTGTTAAGCAGTCTTTCAAATTCTGTTACAACTGGGTGAAGTACATTACTCATAATTTTAAAATCCTCCTTATGAGATTTATTTTATATCAAATCAGTCCTTATATTCCTCAATAGTGATTGATTTAATTGTTACATCTTTCTTTGGCTTATCGCTGTCGTCAACATCTACTGATGCAATCTTGTCAACAATATCCATTCCTTCGTATACTTGTCCGAAAACGGTGTGTCCTCTATCAAGATTATTGAAAGCACCATCAAGATTGATGTTTCCACCGTTATCGTCATAGAGTTTCTTTATAGCATCTGTAAACTTTGTCATATCGGTTATATTTCCGTAGGTTGAAGCAAGTGCTGTACGATAGCTTGTAAGAATATCATCTTCACTACCTGATGTTGTTTCAAGATAACTCTTTTTATAGTTTTCCCATTGACTTGACACAACAGATTTATATTGTTCAAAATTGCTTGAGAGGCTATCCCAATCGAATTTTGTGGAATTGTCTTTCTGATTGATGAAGAATTGGCTCCCGTTAGTATCAGGACCAGAATTAGCCATAGAGAGAGAACCACGAATGTTAAAGAGCTTATTTGAGAATTCGTCCTCAAAACTCTTTCCGTATATACTTTCTCCGCCTGTACCGTTACCAAGAGGGTCTCCGCCCTGAATCATAAAGTCCTTGATAACTCTATGGAAGGTAAGTCCATTATAATAGCCATCTTTTGCGTGAGTTACGAAGTTCTCAACAGCCTTAGGTGCTGCCTCTGGAAAGAATCTTATCTTAATTGTACCATCAGAGGTCTCCATAATAGCTACAGTATCACCTACCTTTGGTTTTTCAAGCTGATAACCGACTTCGTGTTCCTTATCATCATAAACAGTTGGTTCAACAAATACTTTATTGATAATAGCTGATGAATCTGTTGAGCTTGTAGAACTTGTTGTTTCTTTGCTTGATTCTGTTGTTGAGCTTGAAGCTGAAGAAGTGCTTTCAGTCTTTAAAGTAGAACCGTTGCTTGAACAGCCTGTTGCAACGGCTGCGGCAATCATAGCAAGAGCTATTATAGTTTTTATTCTTTTATTTTTCATAATTAGTTCCTTTCTGAATTATGGCATTACCATAGTAATATTTTTACAATTTCCTTGATATATATTCTATCCCAACTCGCCGAATAAAGCAAGTATAAAATAATTTGTTGATGTTTTAGTGGAATATATAAAAATATGCACTCATATAATGTGAGGAAAGCAGTAAGCGGAAAGCAAATTTTTAATATAATCCGCACGAAAGGAATGAAGCCTAAAATGATAGAATATTATCCCGAAGGCAAGCTTATGAGCAAGCCCGAAAACAAATTTCAGATAAGTTCTTTGCAAGGTCTTATGGACGCACAGCAAGAAGGTACTATGCTTGAGGCAAGAGCCATTGTTTGCGATTCTTCGCATAATCTTATAGTCGAGCTTGGCTCAATAAGAGGAATTATCCCTCGTGAGGAGGGAGCTATAGGAATAAAAGAAGGCACTGTAAGGGATATTGCGATTATTTCACGAGTAAATAAGCCTGTGTGCTTTATTGTTGAGGACTTTATGAAAGGTTCTGACGGCAATCTTATTCCGATACTTTCAAGACGAGCCGCACAAGAACGCTGTATGCAGAATTATATTAACAAACTTATTCCTGGTGATATTATTAACGCAAAAATTACACATCTTGATTCATTTGGAGCATTTGCGGACATCGGCTGTGGAATAGTATCGCTCTTGCCTATTGATTCTATTTCTGTTTCGAGAATAGACCACCCAAAAGAGCGGTTCTCTGTTGGAATGGATATTCGAACTATAATCAAGAATAAGGATAACGGCAGAATAACTCTTAGCCACAAGGAACTTTTGGGTACTTGGGAGGAAAATGCAGAGCAATTCTCTATAGGTGAAACTGTTGCGGGAGTAATTCGCTCTGTTGAGGATTACGGAGCATTTGTAGAGCTTGCACCGAATCTTGCTGGGCTTGCCGAAACTCATGCAAATATTGAAGTAGGACAACAAGCGAGTGTTTACATAAAAAATATTATACCCTCACGAATGAAAATTAAGCTTATAATAATAGACGCCTTTATGAGTGACAGAATACCTACACTACCAGAATATTTTTATCAAGGTACACACATAGACCGTTTTCAATATTCCCCAGAATCTTCTCTAAAAGTCATAGAAACTATTTTTTAATAATAATTTATAACTAGTAATTTTGCACACGCAGTTTCAAGAATGGACTGCGTGTGTTTTTTCATAATCAGAGGTTATACTTTACCGAAATACTACAATTCTCACATAACACTTTTATAAGAGAAGTTTATTGACACAGTCGAAAAGATTTCCAATGAACTACCAATTAACTAAATTTCCTAAGATAACTAAAAGCTTGCAGTTTTCAAAGGCAGAGCCTTTGGTCGCCGTCCGCAGACGGCGAA
>ERZ772872.4088-NODE-4088-length-10446-cov-36.815128_pt1 | contig 10446 bp, 9 predicted proteins | sample MGYA00512132_ERZ772872 | MGnify/ENA primary metagenome ERZ772872 (study PRJEB29015, sample SAMEA2737724) | human gut metagenome | biome: human gut; feature: human-associated habitat; material: faeces | place: China | collected 2012 ... | reverse complement strand
AGGCCGGGCGCTGCACGGCCAAGCCCACCACGCGGTACTCCTCCGGCTCGATGGGGTACACCTTGACGGCGGCTTTGCAGTCACGCAGCAGCATCTGCGGCATGATGGAGATGCCAAGCCCGGCCTCCACCATGGCGATGTTGGACTGGTCGTCGATGACGTGGCAGCGGCGCTCGGTGCCGATCTTGTATTTCTTGAGGAACTGGCGCATCTCGGCGTCGGTGGCGTCGCACTGCACCACAAAGCTCTGGCCGTTCATCAGCGCCGGGGTCATTACGCCGTCCTGCGGCTCCGGCCAGTCCTGCGGCACGATGCACAGCAGCGGCTCCCGGAACAGTTCGGTGAGGTTGAACTCCTCCCGGCAGGTGGAGGACAGGAAGGCGATGTCCACCTGACCGGTGCGCAGCCATTCCTTGACATCATCGTAGGTGCCCTGATATACTTCGATCTCGATCTGCGGATAATGCGCCGCAAAGCTTTTCAGCAGCCCGGGCAGCAGCGAAGCGCACACCGAGTTGAATACACCCAGCTTCACCTTGCCCTTTTCCAGACCGTTCAGGCGGGCAATGCTCTGCTTCAGCGCCTCGTCGCTGTTGAGCACCTCGCGGATAGAGGGATACAGGGAAGCGCCGTAGCTGGTCATGGATACGCCGTTTTTGCCGCGGTTGAACAGGGCAAAGCCCAGCTCCTCCTCCATTACGGCAATGGCGTGACTGATGGCCGAGGGGGTCAGGTGCAGCTGCTGTGCCGCCTTGTTAAAGCTGCCCTGCCGGGCCACGGCATCAAAAATTTCGTAGGAAAAAAGCGTCATGCCCAAAGCCTCCTTCCGTCTTTACTGGTTCGGAGACGCCCGATTCTCTGTGAATCTTTTTCATCTTTCATTTGAGATAGTTCAATTATCTTCTTGATTGTACTATCCCGCGCCTTTTCTGTCAAGCATTTTGTCCCGATTTTTGCACGTTCTGTGCAGATTTTGCCGCGATTTTTGCAGGAAATGCCGCCTTTATTACGTTATAGTTCCTGTAACGATTTTTAACGACCCGAACGAGGTATTTTTATGACCGCACTTTCCCCGCGCCGCACTTTCAGCGGCACTGCTCTTAAAACCATTGCCTGCATTACCATGCTGGTGGACCACATCGGCGCGTCCTGCATCGAGGCAGGCATCCTTACGCCCAGGCTGGACGTCGGCACCCTCTCGCAGGACGCCCTTTCCGCCTACCCGCTATACCGGCTGGACATGGTGCTGCGCTTCACCGGGCGGCTGGCCTTTCCCCTGTTCTGCTTTTTGCTGGTGGAGGGCTTTGTGCACACCCACAACGTCAAAGGCTACCTTGGGCGGCTGGTGCTGTTCGGCATTTTGAGCGAGGTACCCTTTGACCTTGCGTTCTTCCGCACCCCCTTTGACCCCAGTGCGCAGAACGTTTACTGGACGCTGGCGCTGGGCGTGCTGGCTATGGCAGGGCTCAAGCGCTTTGAAAAGGAAAACGGCCTGCCCGGCTGGCAGGGCATCCTGTGTGCCGGGGGCTGCGCTGCGCTGGCGCTGGCTGCCAATACCGACTACAACGCCATCGGCGTGATCATCATCTGCGCCTTATACCTCACCCGCACAAACCGCAAGCGGCAGTGCCTTGCGGGCGCACTGCTGTTTATGTTCGAGCTCACCGCCCCGCTGGCCTTTGTGCTGGTCTGGTTCTACAACGGGCAGCGCGGTGCGTGCAGTCCATTGCAGAAAAAGGTCTTTTACTGGTTCTACCCGGTGCACCTGCTGGTGCTGGCAGGCATCACGAACCTGCTGCTGTAATTTTACCGATAAATAGCGCAATGCCGGACAGTCTGCGGGCTGTCCGGCATTGCGTTTTTTTATGGAAAGGGTCGTCAAAAGGAAAATCCCCCGCAGTTTTCACGAAACTACGAGGGATTTTCTTGGCGGAGTAGGAGGGATTTGAACCCTCGCGCCGTTGTTTAGACGACCTACGCCCTTAGCAGGGGCGCCTCTTCGGCCTCTTGAGTACTACTCCAGAGCAAAGTGTGTTACACTTATTCAATAAAAAATGGCGGAGAGAGTGGGATTCGAACCCACGGTACGTTGCCGTACGGCAGTTTTCAAGACTGCTTCCTTAAACCACTCGGACATCTCTCCTTGTGGACACTCGCGTTACGCCGTGTCGAATGCCTATTTACTTTACCAGATTTGCGCCGTTCTGTCAAGCCCTTATGCAAATTTTTCTTTTTTCTGTACGATAGCTGCACAGCAGGCGCATTTGTCACAACCTTTATTCGAAGTTTTTTTGGATTTTCTCTTTACGGAAACACCCTTTTGTTGTATAATAAAACCAACATAAACCACCCATTGGGAAAAGGAGCATCATCATGTCGTTTTCAGAGCTATTGAAGCAGTGCCGCAAAAAGCAGGGCGTCAGCCAAGCGGAGCTTGCCTCCAGACTGGGGGTCACCCAGCAGGCTGTCGGCAAGTGGGAAAGCGGCAAGTCCTCCCCCGATCCCTCCACTGTGGCCCGCATTGCGGAGCTGCTGAACACCACGGCGGACTATCTGCTGGGGCTGTACCGCCCGGTCAGCAACGTTTCTGCCCCCGAGGAGCGCTTTTTCGGCAGCTACACCGAGAGCCTGATCCCGGTCATCGGCACGGTGAAGGCCGGTTACGGCGCACTGGCCTTTGAAGAGGACTATGGGCAGGAGTACGCCCGCGTGAAGGACCCCTCCAACTATTTTTATCTGGTGGTGCGCGGCGACAGCATGGAGCCCCGCATTCAGGATGGCGACCTTGCGCTGGTGCACAAGCAGGACACGCTGGAAAACGGCGATCTGGGCGTACTGATCTACGGCGACGAGGGCGAGGGCACCCTGAAGCGCTACATCCAGCGCGGCAACTGCGTGGTGCTGCAGCCCTTCAACCCCGCCTATCATGAAATGGTCATCAGGGGCGAGGACCTGAACCACCTGCACATTGCAGGCCGCGTGGTGGAGACCAAAGCCAAGTGGTAAGCGGGGCGATTTAAAATTTCGCTGCTGAAGGCTTCCCCTATCTTCATAAAGCCATCTGCTATTTTGCGCATGGCTTTATTTTTTGACCCTTTTTCCCGGTTTTATCCCCTTTGGAGGTGCATTCTGTATGGAACAGACCCTGATGGACAAGCTGACCATTCTGGCGGACAGCGCCAAATATGACGTTGCCTGCACTTCCAGCGGGGCGTCCCGCACCGCGCGCCCGGGCACGGTGGGCAGCTGCTATGCCCCGGGCTGCTGCCACGCCTTTACCGCCGATGGCCGCTGCGTCAGTCTGCTCAAGGTACTGATGACCAACTGCTGCTCCTTCGACTGCGGCTATTGCGTCAACCGCCGCTCCAACGATATCCCCCGCGCCACCTTTGCACCCCGGGAGCTGGCAGAGCTGACCATGGAGTTCTACCGCCGCAACTACATCGAGGGGCTGTTTTTGTCCAGTGCGGTACTGGGCACCCCGGACTACACCACCGAGCGGATGCTGGCGGTGCTGCGACTGCTGCGGGGCGAATACCGCTTTGGGGGCTACATCCACGCCAAGGCCATCCCGGGCACAAGCCCGGAACTTTTGCAGCAGCTGGGGTATCTGGCCGACCGTCTGAGCGTGAACGTGGAACTGCCCAGCGAGCGCAGCCTGAACCTGCTGGCCCCGGACAAGGGGCGGCATTCCATCTTCCGTCCCATGAAGCAGATCGCGGTATCCGGCGCCGCCAGCCGGGAGGAACTTACCCTTTACCGCCACGCGCCCAAGTTTGCCCCCGCCGGGCAGAGCACCCAGATGATCGTAGGCGCTTCGCCGGAGACGGACTACCACATCTTAAAGCTGACCGAGGGGATGTACCACAAATACGGGCTGAAGCGGGTGTTCTACTCCGCTTACATCCCGGTAGCCGAGGACACCCGCCTGCCCGCACTGGACACCAAGCCGCCCCTTCTGCGGGAGCACCGGCTGTATCAGGCAGACTGGCTGCTGCGGTTCTACCAGTTCGAGGCGGACGAAATTTTAGATAAGGATAACCCCAACTTCAACCCCTATCTGGACCCCAAATGCAACTGGGCGGTGCAGCACTACGGGCTGTTCCCGGTGGACGTGAACCGCGCCCCCTTCGAGATGCTACTGCGGGTGCCGGGCATCGGCCCCAAAAGCGCCCGGCGCATCTGGCACGCCCGCAAGCAGGCGGCGCTGGGGCTGGACGAGCTCAAGCGCATGGGCGTGGTGCTCAAGCGGGCGCAGTACTTCATCACCTGCCGGGGCTTTTCCGGGGCGCACCCGGGGCGCGGCAGTGCCGGGCGGGAGCGCATTACCCGGGCGCTCATCGACCCCAACGTATTCAGCGGCAGCTGCGAGCAGCTGAGCCTGTTCAGCCCGCCCGCTGTGGACAACCTTATCGGGCAGGGCGTGCCGCCCCGGGCGGCTGTCCGCATGGTACGGGAGGAGGCGGTGCAATGTCTTGCCAAGGCGCTGTAAATCCCAAGGGGGCACGCAAGCTGCACGATGCCGACGTGGTCTACCTGTATGACGGCAGCTTTGAGGGCTTTCTGTGCTGCGTGTACGAAAGCTTTGCCCAGCACGAGCTTCCCTTTGCGGTGTGGACGCCCCAGCGGGAGACTGCCACCCTCTACCCGGTCAAGGACATTGCCACCGACCCCGCCGTTGCCCGGCGGGTGTTTGCCAGCTTTGGCAGAAAGCTGGGCGCAGAGACCGAGTACCTCGTCAGCCGGGATTTTCTCTCCGGGCAGGAGGACAAGGAGCTGCTTTTGCTCCGGTTTCTGCATCTGGCCTTTGCGCTGGGCCCGGGCACGGTCAAGCGGGAGGGGCACCCGGTGGTCGCGCCCCTCTACGCCATGAAAAAAAGTCTGGACTGGGAGGTAGACAAGTTTCAGGGCTTTGTGCGGTTCGAGGAGCACGATGGGATGCTGGGCGCGGTCATCCACCCCAAAAATTATATCCTCCCCCTGCTGCGCCCGCACTTCTGCGGACGCTTCCCGGAGGAGGATTTCATGATCTACGATGCCGTACATCAGGCGGTGCTGCTGCACGAGGGACACAGCACCCGGCTGCTGGAACTGGCAGCGCCTTTGGAGCTGCCGCCGCCCAGTGCACGGGAGCAACAATTTCAGGCGCTGTGGACGCAGTTCTACAAAACGCTGGAAATCAAAGCGCGCCACAACGAAAAAGGCCGCATGACCCATTGCCCCAAACGCTTCTGGGCGGATATGGTGGAGCTGCAGGGGGAGTTGTAATCATTTTTCCTGTGCTTCCAGTGCGCTTTCCACGCCCTTGAGCAGATCCTCTGCCGGGATGCCGTAAAGCCTTGCCAGCGCCATCAGGTTGGAGGTGTTCGGCTCCGAGGTGCCATTCTCCCACTTGGACACTGCCTGACGGCTTACGCCGATAGTCTCAGCCACAAACTCCTGCGTCATCTTGCAGCGGGTGCGGTTCTCCTTGAGCGTTTCAGAAAGCGACTTGCGCACGATCTTGACTTCTTCTGTAAGTTTCGGCGGCTTTTCCAGATTGCGGGCAATGCGCCAGAGCAGATAGAGTGCAGCCACGATAGCCACCGGCAGCAGCAGCTGCACGAGCATCGTCGCGATGCTCACCGTCTGGAGCGCTCTGAAAAATAGGTTGGTCAGGAAATCACTTTTCATATTCGTTTCCTCCTTTGGAAGCTTTCTCTTGTGGTTTTTTGTGGCACGATTTTAGCACAAAAGCCCGGTTGCGTCCACCAACCAGAGCGCAAACTCCGGTTGCGGCGCGTATTTTTAGCCTATTGGGGCAGATAATTCACAAAAACGTTGCATCTGCATCGTTGCAACGGGCAAAACCTATGGTATACTATAAGGGATATCCGGGCAGGCATTTCTGCCCCCCAACACCCCCGCTGCGGGGTCAACACAAAAGGAGTATTGTAGCGTTATGGTTCGCATTACTATGGAAGACGGCGGCATCATCGACATCGAGCTGAACGAGGAAGTTGCCCCCATCACCTGTGAGAATTTCAAAAAGCTGGTCAAGGAAGGCTTTTACAACGGCCTGACCTTCCACCGTGTCATCCCCGGCTTTATGATCCAGGGTGGCTGCCCGCTGGGCACCGGCACCGGCGGCCCGGGCTGGAACATCAAGGGCGAGTTTGCCGCTAACGGCGTCAACAACCCCCTCAAGCACACCCGCGGTGTGATCAGCATGGCCCGCAGCATGAACCCCAACAGCGCAGGCAGCCAGTTCTTCATCATGCACAAGGACGCACCCCACCTGGACGGCCAGTATGCCGCCTTTGGCAAGGTTGTGGCCGGCATGGATGTCGTGGACAAGATCGCCGCTGTGCGCACCGACTGGAACGACAAGCCCACCACCCCGGTCAAGATGAAGACCGTGGAGCTCATCGAGGGCTGAGCCTTATAAACAGAAAGATCCCGGCACTGTTACGGTGCCGGGATCTTTTTTGTTCTGTGTCAGAGCACGTCCTTATCGTGGGCCATCAGTCCCTCATGACGGCTCACGAAGCCCTTGGCGCCGGGCCGCCCCACCAGCAGGAAATTGTACAGCACCTCAATGATCACAATGGCAGAAATGCGGGAGAGCGCAAAATCCGTCGTGGTGATGAGTTGCTCGCGGTTGGTGGAGATCAGCAGATGATCGGCCAGCTGCGCCAGCGGCGAGCTGCGGTCGCAGGTGATCAGCACCACTGGCACACCGTTGTCCCGCGCTGTCTGGGCCATCTGGTTCAGCCGCCGGGATTTGCCGGAGTTGGAGATCAGCAGCAGCACGTCCTGCGGTGTAAGGGTGAGCGCAAACGCCGAGTTCTTCTCCGAGATCTCACTGGTGATGCACCGCATCCCCAGCTGGTTGAACTTGAAGGCCGCATCCATCGCCACCGGGATGGTGTTGCCCACCGCGGCGATCTGCACCAACTGCGCATTCTGCAGCAGTTCCAGCACACGCTGCAGATTTTCCGGGTTGATGCCGTTGATGGTGGCGCTCATCTCATCGATCTTATTGGAAAGGATATTCTGCAGCGACTGCGGGATATTGTCCAGCTGCACTTCGTTGGAGATCTCCAGCGGCTGGCGTTCCATCACGTCCCGCGCCAGCGCCAACTGGAAAGCACGATAATTCTCAAACCCCAGTTTTTTGCAAAAACGGGTCACAGTGGCTTCCGAGGTGGAGCTGCAATGTGCCAGTTCGGCCGATGTCATTGCCGCCACACCGGCCGTATCTTCCAGCACACAATCCGCGATCCGCTTTTCCGCATTGAAAAAGTGCATCCCGGAGCAAAGCAGCGTGACCACACTGCCCGGCGTTTCGCCCATAATCATCCTCCTGTCCTTTCAGGCCCGATGCCTGCGTTTTGTTCGGAACTAGTGTAGCAGTTTTTATGCCAAAAAGCAATTTGTTCGGCATCATTTCCACTTATTCGTACACATTGAACAAACATTCTGTAAAATTTTTGTTGCAGTGAAAGGAACTTTCTTGCAAAATTATATTTACGAAACAAAACCGTCATGTTATAATGCAGTCAATGAGACCTGCCGCACCGCATGAGCGGCAAGAATGTACCCCAAAAAAGGAGGATAACTTTTATGGCAAAGATCACCAAGGCTGAGATGCCGGCCCTTGCCGAACAGATCGTCAAATGTCTGGGCGGCAAAGAGAACGTAGCCCGCATCAACCACTGCGCCACACGCCTGCGCGTGAACCCGGTGGACATGGAAAAGGTGGACAAGGATGGGCTGAAGAGACTACACGGTGTCATCGGCATCGATTCTTCCAAGGCAGAACTTCAGATTATCGTGGGTGCCATCATTGAGGACCTGTATCTGGAAGTGGAAAAGATCACCGGCAACGGCGGCGGCGCTGTGGCAGATGACGTTCCCTTCTGGAAAAAGCGCCCCTCCGAGATCTTCTCCAGCTTCCTGCTGCTGATGGCTGGCTGCCTGAGCCCGGTCATTCCCGCACTGATCGCATCCGGCCTGCTGGCCACCGTGCTGACCATCATGACGCTGGTGTTGCACGTGGATGCTTCCACCAGCTCCACCTACTCCATCCTGTATAATCTGTCGCAGACCGTGTTCTACTTCATGCCGGTCCTAGTGGCTTACACCTCTGCCAAGAAGTTCGGCACCGAGCCGGTTCTGGCCATGGTTCTGGCCTGCTTCCTGCTGTACCCGGACTGGGTGGCTGGTGCGGACGGCTCCTTCACCCACTACTTCGGCCTGCCGGTCCTGCATACCACTTATAATGGCGCCGTGATCCAGATCATCCTCTCCGTGTTCGTCATGTCCCTGCTGGATAAATGGCTCAAGAAGGTCATCCCGGAAGCTGCACGGCACTTCGTCAAACCCTTTACCCTGCTGCTGCTCATGTCGGTCATCACCCTGACCGTCACCGGCCCTCTGGGCGGCCTGCTGACCAACTACATCTACGCCTTTGTTGAGGCTGTCCGCTCCGTGGCTCCGTGGGCTGGCGTGCCGGTCATCGTGCTGCTGAGCACCACCATCGGCCTGATCGCTCCGGGCTTCCATCTGGCCCTGATCCCCATTGCGACCGCCAGCCTCGCCGCTGTTGGTTACGATGACCTGATCAACATCTGGTTCTTCTGCTGCACCATCACCCCGGGCTTCATCTCTCTGGCTGTGATGCTGCGCACCAAGAAGTCCCTGCTGCGCCAGACCGCATTCTCCTGCTGCCTGTCCGCTCTGCTGGGCGGTATCTCCGAGCCTACCACCTACGGCATCTGCTACAAGATGGTCCGCCCCTACTACGCATACCTGATCACCGCTCTGTCCACCGCTGTGCTGGCCGGTCTGCTGCACCTGAAGTGCTACGCCTTCGGCGGCTACTCCCTGACCAACATCCTGCTGTACCTCGGACCCAACCTGGACTATGCAAACTTCCGCAATGCTCTGCTGCTGGTCGGCTTTATGCTCATCATGAGCTTCATCACCGTCAACCTGATTGGCTTCGATGATTCCTGCTACGAGGAAACTGCCGTTGCCGCACAGGATGCCGCGGAATAAGTTTACTGCTTCCCTCTTTTCAGAAAGGACGATGCTTCATGCGTTTATACGATAAGGCCCTTGTCGCCAAGATCCATGAGAACCAGTTCACCAAAGAGGTGGACGGGATCCCCGTACTGTTCAAACCGGTGCCGGATGCGGAGCCTGCCCATTTGGATCCCCGCCTGCGGGAGATCATCATCAAAAAGCGCACCATGTTTGCCAACCGCGCCAAGGCAGGCTGGACCCTTTCCAGCGAGCGCTACCGCCCGGACAAGGTGACCTATGACCTGATCGAAACGCCTGTGGACTGCACCGAACAGCTGATCCCCATCGGCGGGCACAAGATTGATATCTACATCTACCGTGCTGCCAACATCCAGCCCAACGCACCGGTGCTGGTGTACCTGCACGGCGGTGGATTCACGGCCGGTGACATTCACCTGTTCGGCAAGCAGATGCAGTACATTGCCGAGCAGTCCGGTGCCGTGGTGGTGTTCCCGGAGTACCGTCTGGCCCCCGAGAACCCCTTCCCCGCTCCGGTGGAAGATGCATGGGGCGCCGTACAGTGGGTGCACGCACACGCCGCTGAACTGGGTGCCGACCCTGCCAAGCTGATGGTCGCCGGTGACAGCGCCGGCGGCAGCCTGACTAACGCCTGCGTGCTGCAGGACGAAAAGGGCATCATCCGCAAGATCATGGGCATCTATCCTTCGTGGGACGGTTCCGATTACCATGAGCAGACCGCCTACACCTGGAGTTACGATGCTTACGAGGTGGCTGACGAGGACAAGAAACTGGCCTACAGCCGCATCGACCGCATCAAGAGCAGCGTGGATAAGGATCCTGACAGCAGCAACAGCCTGTATCTGCAGGGCCATACCACTTCACACGACCCGCTGGTGTCGGCCGTCTTTGCCACCGATGAGCAGCTGAAGAAGTTCCCGGAAACGGTCATCGTGGCCGCTGAGTACGACTACCTGCGTGTCGGCAGCGACTACGCCGCCAAGCGGCTGGCAAGCCTTGGTGTACCGGTACGCTCCATCCGGTACTGCGGCTGTGACCACGGCTTTTTGGATATGCTGGGCACCATCGTCCAGTCCGAAGAGCTGTGCCTGACCATCGCCGCCGAACTGAAAGCACTGTAAGCTCAAAATTCCCCACTTCATTCACCATATTCCTCCTGTTCCGAAGGAACAAGAAAGCTCCCCGCCGGGTTCCCGGCGGGGAGCTTTCTGTTATATGTTCCGGAATACCGCTCAGCAGCCTTCTTTTTCAGCCAGCTTCCGGCCCATGAGCACGCCCATGACGGACGCCATCATCAAGCCGCGGGTCCAGCCGGAGGAGTCGCCCAGGCAGTGCAGGCCCTTGATGTTGGTGTCGAGGTTCTCGTCCATCTTGACCTTGTTGGAGTAGAACTTCAGC
>ERZ772872.4080-NODE-4080-length-10466-cov-5.888099_pt1 | contig 10466 bp, 7 predicted proteins | sample MGYA00512132_ERZ772872 | MGnify/ENA primary metagenome ERZ772872 (study PRJEB29015, sample SAMEA2737724) | human gut metagenome | biome: human gut; feature: human-associated habitat; material: faeces | place: China | collected 2012 ... | reverse complement strand
AAGGTCAATGCCGCCTCGTTTCAAGGCACCTTGCTCGCTCTGGCGGGTTTTCGCTCATATGACCCAATCCGCTGTCAAGAGCCACAATGGCCCCGCCGACCGCTTGCAATCGGTCGGCGGGGCCTGCCGTTAACCCGTCCCGGTCCGCCCCCGGCATGTCATCGACGCCTTCGGCTCAGTCTCATATCCGCGGATACCGTTCTGTCGGCCCGCACTCCATTCCTTCGGCGGGGTTCCCCAAGTCTGTCGAGGCGCATGCGGAGGGCTCCGCGCGCACAGCGAAATAGGGGGTATCCCCGAAGGCCGCCCGGCTCGCCGGGGCGGGGGCTATGTCTATTCCGCGCCCTCCCGGCACATCATGCCGAGGGCCCAGAGCCACCTCACGAGCTCGGCCGCGGTGGCCGCGTTAGCCTTCGCCTGGGGCATGCCGCGGGCGAGCATCTCCTCGCGCCGCCGCAGGAGCCGCTCGGATCCCTTCCTCCCGTGCATCCTTATCTCGAGGGGCACGCCCGTGTCCCTCGGCATGAGCTTCGGCTGGTGCCGCGCCGCGGCGTAGCACCATGAACCCTCAACGGCCAGCTTCCTCACGAGCGCGTTGCCCGCACCGCTGATGCCTCCGAGCCGCACGGAGTCGCCGCTCGACCTCTGACTCGGCGCGAGGCCGAAATAGGCCGTGACCTGCCTTCCGGAACGGAACCTCGTGAAGTCGCCGACCTCGGCCGAGAAGGCTGCGGCCAGCTGCGCGAAGGCGCAGCCCTTGATCGACTGGAGGGCGGCCACCTCCGCGGCGATCGGGCTGGCATCCACGGCCGCCCTGTACTCGGAGAGCAGATCCGCCCGGGCCTCCGCCGCGGCCTCGACCTCGCTCCTCAGAGCGGCGAGCGTCCGAACCCCGCCATCGTCCTCCGGCCTGACCTTGTCGAGCCACCTCAGGAAGTCGTAGGTCCAGTACTTCCTCGGGTTGCCGGCGGGCGTGGTGCCGCCGTAGGCGAACCCTCGCTTTGCGAGGAAGGCGAGCAGCCGCTGCTTGGCGGTCGCCAGGCGCGCGGTCGCCCCGTCGTAGGCGCCGGCGAGGTCCCTGATGCCCTCGACCTCGGGGGAGGGGACCCATACGGGGGAGATGTCGTGGGCGAGTATCGCCTTGGCCATCCTGGCGGCGTCGTTCCTGTCGTTCTTGGAGGCCGAGTCGGCGGCCGACCTGGGGATCTTCGAGACCGCGGCGACGACACACTCGACGCCGAGCCCGGCGAGCTCCCTATGCGGGGCGAAGCCGGGGTAGCCGCTCTCGTAGGCCGCGAGCGACGGCCCGGGGAACCCACCCATCCACCCGGCGATCTCGCCCCAGGGGTTGCCGGGGAACCTCCTCGTCACGGCCTCGCCGGTGTCCGCGTCGAGGGCGCAGACGGTGGTCGACCTCAGGTGGACGTCCATCCCGAACGCGGTAGAATACTTTGGCATGGGAGCCTCCCAACCTCGTTGCGGCGCGGCTGCGCCTATGGCACTTCAACATCATTGTCGCAGCCCCGACCCGCGGTCACGAGCGGGGGCTCCTATCTTTTTAGTGCCCTCGGATTGGGTCATAGTGTCTGTCGTTGCCAAGACATCGGCACTCCCGTTGCTGGCGATGCGGCACTTGGGGACGTTCCTTTTCTGCCGACACCTGGGGACACTCCTGATGTAGTCGTTGGGGACGTTCTTAAATGACTACTCAGGATGAGCGTCCAAAAATCCGCGCTCGTTCGATTGGCGCATGTCTACGCAGCGTAGGTTGTCGAGCCTGGCCTTCAAATGGATACTGACTGTCGAACCGGTTCACTCCATTTCTTCAATTTGATTGGACAGCCCATGAACCAGACACGGCAAACCAATGCCTCCCATACTTTTTTGCCAGCGCATGCCATCAAGCAGCTGCGCGAAGAGCGCGGCCTCACCCAGCGCGCCCTGGCGGAAAGCCTTGGCGTGACCGATAAAGCCGTCAGCAAGTGGGAATCCGGCCGCGGCCTTCCCGACATTTCCCTCGTTGAGCCTTTGGCCCAGAGACTCGGCATAAGCGTGGCTGAGCTTTTGGCTGGTGACATCCGGGCCAACGCCAACCGTGCAGGCAATATGCTCAAAGGCGTCTTTTACGTTTGCCCTATCTGCGGAAACGTTGTGCACGCGCTCGGAGAAGGCAGCTTTAGCTGCTGTGGCTCCACGATGTTTCCCCAGGAGGCCGAAGAGCCGGACGCGGACCACGCCTTTTCCATCGAGCGCATCGAGGACGATTGGTACGTCACGCTCGATCATCCCATGACCAAGGATCACTACATTAGCTTTGTGGCATATGCGACTATGGACGGCATCTGCTTTAAGAAGCTCTATCCAGAGCAATCGGTGCAGCCGCGCTTCCATATTACCGGGCGCGGCAGGATATATCTTTACTGCAACCAACACGGACTCTTTACGTCGCTGACGCCTCGCAAATAACGGCTGTCTATCCGCCCTCCTCACGCGTTCCCGGGGGACCCAAAATGAGCGCGGATAATCTCCCGGTTTTGGCCTGTGTGCGGGCTCAAGGTGGGAGATTATCCACGCTCGTTATCTGAGTGTCCAAAAATCCACGCTCGTCGCTACTTGAGCCCGGGGAGGCGAGTGTAGGGAAACGAGCGCTCTAAGAACTCGGAGCAGCGGGCGTAATCTTTGGCAAAGTAGCTGCTATAGAGCGAATCGAGTACGTATTGCACGGCGATATGGCTGGCGAACTGCGTGATGCGGTGCGTCATGCTCTCGTGGTCGCTTACCGTGAGATAGGCGGCAAAGCCGGGGTGAATGCGGGCGCAGTACGGTGTGCCGATGACGATGACCGGGACATGTCGACTGCTGAGGATTGGCAAGATCTCCCTGAGGTTGGGGGCAAGGCCGCTGTAGGAGATAACGATTGCCACATGGTCGGGGCCCGAGGCGAGCGCCGTACGCACCTGCGCCTCGACACTGTCGTGGCACGTCGCGCTTTTGCCGGACGAGAGCAGGCGATCGCGGAACATTCCCGCTGGATACAGGTTATGCGAGCCCGTGTAGATGTCCACGGTGCCGGCGCGCATGATGAGCTTGGCGGCGTGGTCGAGCTGTGCAGAGTCGAGCAGCTCCTGCGTTTCGGCCAGCGTGGTCTGGTAGAGCCCCTCCATGCGCTCCATCACCTGCGCAGGGGTGGAGGTTGCATCGAAGGGAAAGTTGATATCCACCTCGGCGGCGGAGTCTGCGCGCAAGGCTGCGCGTACCAGCTCGACCTTGAGCTCCTTAAAGCCCTCAAGGCCGAGCTTTTTGCAAAAGCGGTGGATGCTCGCGACGGAGACATTGGTCTGGTGCGCAAATTCCTTGATGGAGAGCCCGCGAACGTTCTCACCCATGGCGAGAACCGTCTGCCCGAGCTGCTGCTCGGTGGGGGTGAGCCCCTTGCCCTGGGTGATTTTGCGCTTGATATCCATATGGCTCCCATGCATTCGTATCGCGATGTATCAATCATAACGGTAAATAAAACGCCCGGCTAAGCCGGGCGTCTCGTAAGGGGCTGTTGCGCGGGGTCGCTACCCGAGCACGCGGACGGGACCGAGTAGGCCGCTGGGATCGGAGGGTTCTGTCATGCCGAACATGTCGGGGACGGCATGGTCGAGGGTGTTGATGATATCGATCGTAAGCGCGTGCTCGCCGGCTAAAAGTGCGGCGGCCTCAAAGCGGTAAGGCGGACAGATGCGGGTGCCGAGGGATTTGCCGTCGAGGGTGACGGTTGCGGTCTCAAAGACCTCGCCAAGGTCGATGACGGTGCGGGTGGCCGCTTCGCCCAGGACAAAGGAGGCCCGGTAGCGGAATGTGCCGGCCTTGCCGGGGAACTCGGCCGAGGAAAGGTCGTGCAGGTCTGCAAGCTCAACAGACTCGCCAAAGGCATCGGTGCCAGGGGCAGAGAAGGCAACCGCCCAGGGCCCGTCGACGCATGTGGCTTCGTCTTCGGCGGTTGCCACAGCAACGGAACCTGTAGCCCCAAGGACCACGATGCAGCTCTCGTAGGGAGCCAGCTCGAGCGTGCCGTCAAAGGCGGCGGGCTCGGTGCCGTTGAGCAGGTCGAGGCGCGCGCCTGCAACGGGTGTGCCGTCGGCAAGCGCAATCTGAGTGGAGATACCCTGCTTGGGATGCTCGTTGACGAGCATCAGATAGCTCTCGCCCGCCCGCTCGTAGCGCAGTGCGCGCAGCCAGGGCTGGGGCTCGGCGCAAACCACGGTCTGCATGCCGGTATTGGCAAGTGTGTCTGCGAGCTCGGTGGTCGCCAGGAGCTTGATGTCGGCGACCGCGGCTGCATCCAGGGAGGCAAAGCCCTCGCGGCCTGCAGTGTCACCGTCGTAGCGCTTGTTCGGCAACTCATCCAGCGCGTACACGGCAACACCTGCGGCTGCGGCACGCGCGGCAAAGTCGAGCACGGCTCCGCCGACAAACTCGGCTCCGGGCATCACCAGGCAGCGGTATGCCTGGCCGTTCACGCTAAAGCCGCTACCGTCTGCGGCAATTTCAATGGCATAGCGCCCTGCGTCCTCAAATGCCTCTGCCGGCACGATGTCAAAGTCGACCTGCGCGCGCAAAAGCTCGGAGGCGGCATGCTGCATAAAGTTCGCCTCGCCTGCCCACTCGGCGTCCGCATGGTAGAGAAGCGCCACCGGGGTCGTTGCGCGCCCGCCGCTCAGCAGGCTCGCCGTACGGTTCATGTAGCTCATGAGCTGCCCAAAGTGTGCAATCTGGGGGTTTTGGCCATGCGCATAGAAATGCGGCGGGCAGTCCCAGTCGGGGAAGGCGGCCATGCTAAAGGCATGCGGCACAAACCAATTGACGCCGCGCACCAAAAAATGATCGGCGATCCACTTCATCTCGCGTAGGCCTTCGTGCCATCCAAATGCGCCAAAGACCTCGGCCATGCAGCGCCCCTGCTTTTTGGGGTCGAGGTGTGCTGCCGAGGAGCCCAGCTTGGGCAGCACGTAGTTATAGAACTCGAGGTCCCACACGCCGCGTCCGTAGCTGTGAAGGCCGCGGTCCATGCCGGGTACCAGCTGGTTGATCACGATGTCGACGCCCGCCATGTCCTGACCGCCCACGGCGCGGAAGTAGTGCCCGGCGCCCACGCCCAGGCGCGCGTGACAGTCCTTGTCCTCGATAACGTGGCCGATGTACTGCACGCCGCGCGCGCGGCACCAGTCTCCGAGCTGGTCGCAGAAGCACTCCTTATAGAGGGTGCTCGCGATGTCCATATAGACGTGGCGTACGTGCGCGCCGGCCGGCTCGCGGTCCCACAGGTGCGGGAGCTCGGCCAGGTAGCGCTCGCCCAGTGCCGCGCGTAGGCGACGCTCAAGCTCGGCCGACCAGGGTAGGGGCGCGGTGGCCTTGCCGATGAGCGTGTCCGAGATGCCATCGGGGCCCGTGGTGCCCTTCTCGTTGGCAAATCCGGGCTCATCGGAGAAAAAGCCCAGGATCGTCTTACCAAACTCATCGCCCAGATGCTCAAAATGCGGCTCGTAGACAGCATCGATGAGCTGCGCCACCGAGGCGCGGTCGACCATATTGATGTAGTCCTCGTTGTAGGAGGTCTTGCCGCTCGTGAACATCACGCATGCCTGTGTGAGGCCCGCAGGTGCATCGAAGACCAGGCGGCTGGGGTTGCCGTCTACATCGTCGATTACTCGGTAAGCGACGTCGACGGAGCTGCCGTCCTGCATAAATGTCACGCCGTGGAAGCGCTCCGTTTTGTCGAGCATGTTGGCGAGCGCGATGCTTGCGGCGGACGTGGGGCCCACGATGTCGAACGTGCGGTGCGTGAGCACGATCTTGCGGAGCTCGGGCACGGCTTCCTTGACGACGCCGTTGGCAAAGCCCGTGGGGAAGTGCGCGTCGTCCAAGATCCAGAGCTTAAGGCCCAGCTGCTTGCACTCGTCAATGACAAAGCGCAAGTCGCGCCACCAGCCCTCGCCGCAAAAATCGGGGTGTGGGCGGCTTTCGAGACAGACCTCGTGGATGTCGGCGCCGGCGATCTTTTCCAGATACTCGGCAATGGTCTTATGGCTCTCGCCCTTCATCCACAAAAACGGAAGCACGTGGTTGTCGTATGTGCCCTCGAGCACCTGCTGATAGTACGCGGTCATGGATCCTCCTTGGCTCGATCGATCTGCTGCATAGCACAGATTATGGACGCGTCGGCGCGTTCTGCTAATATCTGAATCACGACGAACTATGACCAAATCAACGATTGGCAAGCCATGGAGATCGACGAGCTCGAGCGTAGGCTCAGCGAACTGAGCACCAGTGAGATCGCTTATAAAGACGGCATGGCATTTGATTGGTCGATTATGACCGAGCATGTCGAAATCGACGGATGCCCAGTGCGCAAGATTGGGCAGCCAGGGTTTGCCTATGCCCAGCCCGGCATGCCGCGTGGCCTGACGATAAGGAAAAACTCGCGCTTTAATGCAGTTCCCGAGCACGTGCATGATTACGTGGAGCTGAGCTATGTGTATCGCGGACGCTGCCCGCAGACGGTGGCGGGGGAGAGGCTCGAGCTGGGCCGCAACGAGGTGCTTTTGCTCGACGCCCTCTGCCCGCATGCCGTGGCGGCGCTTGGTGAGGACGACATCATGCTAAGCATGACCGTTTCACGCTCTTTTTTGCGCCGGAGTCTCGAGTCGAGCCTCTCGCGCGAGAGCGCGGTCTCGCGGTTTTTGTTCAACGCGCTCAACAGCGAGACGGACCATCGGGGCCATGTCCGTTTTCATTGCGGCGAGAGCCGTCGGATTCGGCGCTACATGCAGGAGATGCTCTGCGAGCTGTACGACCCGAGCCCCAACGGTCCCGAGATCGTCTTGCGTCTGTTTCAGCTGTTTTTGGCCGAGCTCATGGATTGCTACGAGCGCGAGCTGGTGCGCGGCGCGGCGGACGGCGCGGCGGGGCCCACTGCCCTGGTGACGGGAATGCTCGGCTATATCGATCGCGAATTCGCCGCGTGCTCCCTCGAGGGGATGGCGGCGGAGTTTGGCTTGAGCCCTAATTATGCGACGGCGCTCCTCAAGCGGCATGTGGGCAAGACCTTTAGGCAGCTTGTGCAGGAGCGACGCCTGGTACGTGCGGCCGAGCTTCTGTGCGGCGGCGCCACGGCCGGGGCGGCTGCGCATGCGGTGGGCTATGAAAACATGAGCTTCTTCTACCGTAAGTTTCACGACAAGTATGGCTGCACCCCCGCGGCATACCGCCGGTAAGCGCGGGGCGGATCGTCTTCGCTCCTTCGGTGTCAAAAAGTTTCAGCTGCAGCGCTGTTGCAGCGCGCGTCTGCGAAAAGAAGTGTCGGGTTTGGCACCCCTGCCCCTGTCTGTCGCGTGCGTGGGCGATACTCGGCCTATCGACCCGCAATGCAAAGGAGATGCTCATGGCAAACATCAAGTTCCCCGAGGGTTTCTATTGGGGTGGCGCCACGGCCGCCAATCAGTTTGAGGGCGCTTGGAACGTGGACGGCCGCGGTCCTTCGGTCGACGACCATTTCTTGGGCGGCAGCTACAAGGAGCCGCGTCAGATCACGATCGACATCGACCCCAACCGCTTCTACCCCAACCATGACGGCATCGATTTCTACCATCACTACGAGGAGGACATCGCGCTGTTCGCCGAGATGGGCTTCAACATGTTCCGCATGTCCATCTCTTGGAGCCGCATCTTCCCCAACGGTGACGACGCCGAGCCCAACGAGGCAGGTCTCGCCTTCTACGACCGCGTCTTCGACTGCCTGCGCGCTCACAATATTGAGCCGCTCGTGACCCTGTCGCACTACGAGATGCCCTATCACCTGGTCGAGAAATACAATGGCTGGGCGAGCCGCGAGCTCATCGGCTTCTTTGAGAAGTACTGCCAGACCGTCTTCGACCGCTATCAGGACAAGGTCAAGTTCTGGCTCACCTTCAACGAGATCAACTGCGGCACCCAGGACATGGGTAACCTCTTTGGGACCAGCATGATCCAGGGCTTTGAGGGCCCGGCTTCGGCGGTCCACACCACGCCGCAGGCCCGTATGCAGGCCCTGCATCACCAGTTTGTCGCCAGCGGCCGCGTCGTGCGCTATGCCCACGAGCACTATCCGCAGTTTAAGATGGGCAACATGGACTGCTTCATCCTCTCCTATGCCGCCACGTGCGATCCGGCCGACGTGTTCGCCACGCAGCAGGAGATGAATACCATGAACTGGTACTGCTCCGACGTGCAGGTGCGCGGCAAGTATCCGTTCTATGCCAAGCGCTTCTGGGCCGAAAACGATGTCGAGCTCGTGATGGAGGACGGCGACCTGCAGGATATCGCCGACGGCAAGGTCGATTTCTACACCTTTAGCTACTACATGTCCGGCACCGTGGGCACCCACAAGGATCACGAGATGACCGAGGGCAACATGACCTTTGGCGGCAAGAACCCCTATCTGGAGTCCACCGATTGGGGCTGGCAGATCGATCCGCTGGGCCTGCGCATCGCCCTCAACGAGATTTACGCCCGCTACGAGATTCCGCTGATGGTGGTCGAGAACGGCATGGGCGCCTACGACGAGGTCGAGGAGGACGGCTCCATCCATGACCCGTATCGCATCGCCTACTTGCAGAGCCACGTCAAGGCCATGGGCGAGGCCATTGCCGACGGCGTCGACCTGATCGCCTACACCTGGTGGGGCCCCATCGACCTGGTTTCCGCCGGCACGGGCGAGATGCGCAAGCGCTACGGCTTTATCCACGTCGATAAGTACGACGACGGCACCGGTACCTACGAGCGACGCCGCAAAGACAGCTTCTACGCCTACCAGAAGATCATCAAGTCCAACGGTGCCGAGGGCCTGGATTAATCGACAATATGAGTGCCACCGGGGAAAAGCGTTGGGATGGGCTCGCGATTCGAGTCCCCACCTTAGCATTTGAACCATTTGGCACTATAATCACCATAGGCATGCGCACAACGTTGCGCTTAATCAAGAGGAGAAAACGTATGGGTCTGTTTGACATGTTCAAGAAGAAGGCTGAGCCCGCGGCTGTCGCTGCTCCGGCCTCCATCTCTGCTTCTGCCGGCGCCGACGTGCTGTGCTCGCCCGTCAAGGGCAAGGTCATCAAGATGGCCGACGTGCCCGATCCCGTCTTTGGTGGCGAGGTTCTGGGCAAGGGCTGCGCTGTGTGGCCCGAGGACGATCTGGTCTACGCTCCCTGCGACGGCAAGGTGACCGTCACCATGGGCCACGCCGTGGGTCTGCAGTCCGATAGCGGCATCGAGGTTCTGGTGCACGTTGGCGTCGATACCGTCAACATGAACGGCGACGGCTTCGAGGGCTTCGTCAAGGCCGACGACGTCGTCAAGGCTGGTCAGCCCATGCTCAAGATCGACCGCGCCAAGATCGCCGCTGCCGGCTACAAGGACTGCGTCGTCGTGGCTGTGTCCAACACCGCCGAGTTCGCCGACGTCGAGCTCGCCGTCGAGGCTGACTCCGCTGTCTCCGCTGGCGATGCCATCGTCAAGGTCGTCCGCAAGTAGTCTGCGGCAACATAAGGGTGTTTTGGGGTGGTCGGGTTATCCGGCCGCCCTTTTTTATTGCAATGCGGCGGAACGTTTTATTGCGCGTTGGGCGGACCGGTAAACCGTTCGGACGTTAAATCGAGCCGACTGCGCCTTTGCTTTGCCGGGGGTGTTCGTTATCGGCTAGTATGGCCTTATTGTTACGACGCGCACCGCGTCGGGAAGCGCGGTGCCGCTTGTTGGGAGGAATGTCATGAAGAAGAAGCTGCTGCTTGCGCCCCTGATGGCTGTTCTGGTCGCGTGCGTGGTTGTGCTTTCCGGCTGCGGAGGTCCTTCGGTTGAGGAGCTCATCACCGAGGATCTTACGACGCAGTTTGACGAGGTCAAGAACGGCGGCGACGACTTCCTCGCCGGCCTGGAAGAGGCCTCGGGCGACGAGTTCGAGCAGCTGGGCATCGATCCCAAGGAGTACGCCAAGAGCTATCTCGAGGGTTTTGACTACAAGATCGGCGATGTGACGGTCGACGAGGACAAGGGCACCGCGACTGCCGATGTCACCATTACCTGCAAGTCCATGAACAAGATCGTTGAAGATTTCGCCACCCAGTATCAGGAGAAGATCGCGGCGCTCGATACGATGCCTTCCGAGGACGACCTGTACAAGATGGCCGGCCAGGTCATGGTCGACGTGACCAAGGCCGCTAAGACCAAGGACACCAAGGTTACCTTCAAGTACACCGCCAATGACGATGGCGAGTGGTCTGCTGACGATTCCGCAACCACCGAGATGATGAATGCAATGATGAACTAGGGGAGTTACGCGGTAGTTTGTTACGGCGTTTTACCAAACGCCGTAACTGCTCGACGCTGCAAGCCCGCCAGAGCGGCAATCTGCCTTTCAACTTCGGCGGCATGACCAGAAGGTCAAT
>ERZ772872.4070-NODE-4070-length-10487-cov-8.356308_pt1 | contig 10487 bp, 7 predicted proteins | sample MGYA00512132_ERZ772872 | MGnify/ENA primary metagenome ERZ772872 (study PRJEB29015, sample SAMEA2737724) | human gut metagenome | biome: human gut; feature: human-associated habitat; material: faeces | place: China | collected 2012 ... | reverse complement strand
GACGAAAAATTTGACGACGCATCTGTCGCACAATCTTTGTGCGGTATTGCCTTAGGGCTCGCCTGAAAAATCCGTATATTTGTCAAACAGTCCTATTCCACTTTTCCCATCAATGGCAATCTTACAGCGAAAGTCGTTCCTTTTTCTGAACTTGATTCCACACAGACATTCCCGCCATGCAATACTGCAATTTCTTTCACAAGGGCAAGCCCTAAACCGACACCGCCCATTTGCCTGCTTCTTGATTTATCTACACGAAAAAACGGCTGAAAAATACTCTCTCTGTATGCTTCCGGAATCCCACAGCCTGTGTCTGTAATATGCAGCAATGCCTGATGCTGTTCCTTCCGGATAGAAACCGTTACGCTGCCGCCTGTATGATTGTATTTGATCGCATTCTCAACGAGATTAAACAGCAGTCTGTAAATCAGTGTATCACTGCCGATCATATGAATGTCCTCACAGTTTTGATGCAGTGTAATATTTTTCTGTTCCGCAAGTGTGGTGAGATCCGTCAGGATCTCGTCAACCAGCGGTGCCAATTCGATTTCATCGGAACGTGAAACAGACTGCAAATTGCTCATTTCCAGAAGCGTGCGGACAAGGGCAGTCAGGCGGTTTACCTGATCGATTTGAAATTGAACCAGTTCTGCGGTTTCTGCACAGCTGTCAGAATGTTCTTCGGCGAACAGTTCCAATTTTGTCTGCATCATTGCCAACGGTGTACGCAATTCATGTGCAGCATTTCCTGCAAACTGACGCTGTAAGTCGAAGGAAAGTGCCAGTCGGTCAAGCATATGATTGACCGAGCAGCTCAGCTGCTGAAATTCTGCTGCGGTGTTTTCATCAAAACGGGTGCTGGTAAGATTGTCCTGATTGATGTTTTCTGTCTGCTTTGAAAATTGTTTCAGCGGTTTGAGTGCTCTGCCGCTTACAAAATATGCGATCGCTGCACTAAGCAGTGTGACTGCGGCTGTGATATACCAGCATTTTCTTCCGAATTCTGCTTTCACATCGTAAATTTCCTGCGAAAACTGATGGAGAAATGCGGACATCTGCTGATCATCAAATTCAATTTTCAGAACATCGGAACTTTCTGGATCATATTCCGTGACAAAGCCATTCAGCGAATCTATGCCGACCGTACCGGAACGATAGAGCAGAAGATTGGAACATATACAAGTTCCGGCAATCAAAATGGCAGTCAGCAGTGTGATTCTCCATTGAAAGGACAGTCGTTTCATTCGCTTCATTTTGATTCTCCTTCTATTTCATAACCCTCTCCGATTCGATTCCGAATGGGGTCATAGCCAAGAACTGCACGGAGTTTTTTCCGGAGTGCAGAAATGTGGACACGAATCGAATTGCTGAAACTGTCCACGCTGCTGTCCCATACATGTTCAATGAGTTCCTCCTGACTGACGGGTCTGCCCTGATGCAGCATCAGATATTCCAGTACGCCGGTTTCTTTGCGTGTCAGATTGATTACAACGCCGTCTGCTGTTGCAGTACGACTTTTGGTGTCGTATACGATCTGTCCGCATTGCAGGCGTACATCCCGCTGAATGAACTGCCGGCGTGTCAGGCTGCGGATTCTGGCTTCCAGTTCTGCAAGGTGAAATGGCTTCGAAAGGTAATCATTTGCCCCTGCATCCAGTCCCTCCACTTTGTCAGCAATTTCGCTTCGTGCGGATAAGATCAATACCGGCGTTTCCTGATTTTCTTTCCGGAAGCTGCGGAGAAGCGTCATTCCATCGATCTTAGGAAGGTTCAGGTCTAATAATATCAAATCATAATATTCCACAGACAGATATTCTGAAGCTGTTTCTCCATCGCCGCAGGCATCGACTTCATATCCTGAACGCTGTAATTTTTTTGTGATGTCCTCCCGCAGGGATTGTTCATCTTCTATCACGAAAAGTCTCATAGCATGCTCCCCAGAGATTGTTCTGTATCTTTTTTCACATGGTTTACCGTTAAAAGCTTGCCATGGAGCAGTGTTTGGGGCAGGATACAAAACAGGCTCTTATAATTTTTACCTTTATTATAACAGACGCAGATAAAATCTGTGTTAATTTTCTCTTAACGCAGATTTTATATCGCATGATGTATACTGGTGTCATCAAAGCATTGGAGGGAAACAAATGGTATTCAAAAAAGCGGCAGTGCAAGTGCTGCTTCTTCTTGCGGGAATAGCGATGCTCATCTTTGGCATCTGGCGGGAGGAAGCCCAGACAGTTTTTTCAAAAGCGATCCGCCTGTGTATGGAGTGTGTTGGAATTGGCTAAGAACAAACAGATCAACAAAAAAAATGTGCACATTCTTGCACGGTTTCGCGGTTGGATTCAGGCAGCAGCAGCACTTCTGACCAACATGCATCTCCCCAATTTTTTGAATGGTTCTCTGAATCGGGGAAAGGGAAAATACGCCTGTGTGCCGGGATTGAATTGCTATTCCTGTCCGGGAGCAGCAGGCTCTTGTCCCATCGGGGCATTTCAGGCAGTTGTAGGGTCATCGAAATTCAAGTTTTCTTACTATGTCACCGGAATATTGATATTGCTTGGTGTTTTGCTGGGGAGATTTATCTGTGGATTTCTGTGTCCGTTCGGCTGGTTTCAGGAGCTTTTGCATAAGATCCCGTCGCCAAAGCTCTCTACCCAAAAGCTGAAACCGTTGCGTTATCTGAAATATGGTATTTTGCTGGTGATGGTGATTCTTCTCCCGATGGTAGTCGTCAATGAGCTGGGAATGGGGGATCCGTTCTTCTGCAAATACCTTTGTCCGCAAGGCGTGCTGGAAGGTGCGATTCCGTTGTCGATCACCAATGAAGGGATCCGCACGGCACTTGGTGCACTTTTTTCATGGAAAGCATTTGTCCTGCTGGCTGTGATACTTGGCAGTGTGTTTTTCTACCGCCCGTTCTGCAAATGGCTGTGTCCGCTGGGAGCATTTTATGCACTTTTGAATCGGGTATCGCTTTTTCAGATGAAGGTGGACAAAGACAAATGCGTATCCTGCGGAGCTTGTGCAAAGGCATGCAAAATGGATGTCGATGTCACCAGACAGCCCAACCATGCCGAGTGTATCCGCTGCGGCATGTGTATGAAATCCTGTCCGACCCATGCCATATGTTATCAATATGGTTTTGGAGATCTATCAAAGGCAAAAGAAATTTCAACAGAAAAAAAGGAGCTTAAAAAATGAAAATGAAAAAGAATCTGATGATGATGTTAGCAGCTTGTCTGGCACTTTCTGTCCCGCTCAGCGGATGCGGCAGTACGGTAAAGGACACTTCTTCAAGCGTGTCCAGTGAAGTATCCGGCGAAGCAGAAACATCCGGAAAATCTTCACAGGAACTTTTGGATGAGGAAAATGCGATCATGGCGAAAAACAATGATCTGTGGGAAAAGGTGTTTGCATCTATGAGCAAAAATGTCACAGAGGACACGCTGAGTTCAAACTACGGCGATGTGCTGATGGCTGCTGTAGACGGTGCAAAAGATCAGTTTACTGATGCAGAATATGAAACGCTGAAATCAGATGCAGAACAGATCCGCAAAATTGAAGAGGAGATCGCAGCACTTCCGACGGATTCTTCTGAGGAGCAGACCAGCGATGCGTCTGGCACTGCATTCCCGCAGTTTGAGGGAAAAGATCTGGACGGAAACAAGGTGGACAGCAGTGTTTTCGCAGAGAATGCTGTGACAGTGGTGAATTTCTGGTTCAATGAATGCAAACCCTGTGTGGAGGAACTCAGTGAAATGAATGCCCTGAATGATCGCATCAAAGAACAGGGCGGTGAAGTGCTTGGTGTAAATGTCGGTGCACTTGACGGTGATGAGCAGAATATTGCGACGGCGAAACAAATTCTGGAAACAAAGGGAGCGAAATATCGGAACATCTATTTTGATTCTGACAGCGATGCCGGAAAATTTGCACTGGGTGTCACTGCGTTCCCGACAACGTATGTCATTGACAGAAACGGCAATATCGTGGGCGAAGCACTTATGGGCGGCATTGACAATGACGAAAATCTCAGTACACTTCAGAATACTATTGATGAGGTTCTCGCAAAAGATGCTCAAAAGTAAAGAAATACCACACAAAGATTGTGCGACAGATGTGTCGTCAGATTTTTGGCAGATTGCATAAAGTTCCGCAGGCATACATTTACACAAGATCATATGACAATGATGCAAAAGTACATGACAAAAATGATATACATCGCAATGTGAAATTGCTATAATAGACACAGTAAGCAAAACGGCACATTTCACAGGAGGGAATGTATATGAATTGGAGAAAAGTCGCAGCTGGTTTTACGGCAGCACTGCTGTCTGTAACAACAGCATCTATTTTTCCGACGAAAACAGTTTTTGCCGCTGACGTTTGTGTCATTGATACAGACACAGAACATCAGATGATTCGGGGATTCGGCGGAATCAACCATCCGGAATGGGCAGGAGATCTGACGCAGGCACAGCGGCAGACGGCATTTGGAAACGGAGAGAATGAACTGGGGCTGACGGTACTTCGGGTGTTTGTGAATCCGGACAGCAGCCAGTGGAACAGAGCACTCCCGACTGCACAGTTTGCGACGCAAATGGGTGTCACTGTTTTTGCATCACCGTGGGAACCGCCGGCAAGTCTAACGGAATCCGGCGGAAGCAACGGTAAGCTACATCTGCCCAAATCCAATTATGCTGCCTATGCAAAGCATCTGAATGATTTTGGCACTTACATGAAAAATAATAATGTTGACTTGTACGCTATCTCTGTACAGAATGAACCGGATTATGCGTCCGAGTGGACATATTGGTCTACTGATGAAACAACAGATTTCATTGCCAACTATGGCGATCAGATCACAAGCACCCGATTGATGTCACCGGAATCTTTTCAGTATGTACCGGAAAATGCCTCATGGGTGCCGGACGGCGGCAAGAAATTTTACCGGAAAATCTTGAATAACAGCAAGGCAATGGCAAACTGTGACTTGTTCGGTACGCACTTTTACGGCACACAGCGTTCATGGATGGACTTTCCGGAACTGGAAAACAGCGGAAAAGAAATCTGGATGACAGAAGTTTATGTTCCAAACAGTGACAAGGATTCGGCGAATCGCTATCCGGAGGCACTGCAGGTTTCGGAAAATATCCATAATGCTATGGTTGTGGGCAATATGAGTGCCTATACCTGGTGGTATATCCGCCGGAATTATGGTTTGATGACGGAAGACGGAAAGATCAGCAAGCGTGGGTACTGCATGGCACAATACTCCAAATATGTTCGTCCCGGCGATGTGCGGATCGATGCTACGGAACAGCCGGCAGACAATGTCTATGTGTCTGCATATAAGGGCGATGACAATCAGGTAACCATTGTTGCCATTAACAAGGGAACAGAAAGCTATTCGCAGCAGTTTGCTGTAGATGCTGATGCACAAATTTCAGAGGTTGACCGTTATCGTACTTCCTCCTCTGAAAATCTGGCAAAAACAGGAAATATGGAGCATGACAGCAGCAGCTTCTGGGCACAGCTTCCTGCGGAAAGTGTTTCTACGTTTGTTGTGACATTGGAAGACAAGCCGGTAGAACCGGATAAAAACGGCTATTATTTTCATGATACTTTTGAGGCGGACAACTGCGACTGGCAGGGACATGGTGCAGCAGATATTGCACTGAGCGGAAGAATACCGTATCAGGGAACCAATGCACTTTTAGTGCAGAATCGTGCCAGTGCGTGGAACGGAGCAGAAAAAACGCTGCCGGCAAAAGCATTTCAGGCTGGAAAAGAATATAGTTTCAGCGTATGCCTGAATTACATGGACGGAGAAAGTTCCAAAAATGCTGCACTTTCTCTACAGTACACAGATGCTGCCGGAGAAACGAAGTACGCCAGAATTGCGTCTGCTTCCGCAGCAAAAGGAAACTATGTGCAGCTCGCAAATCCCAGTTTCAAACTGCCGGAGGGCGGAAAGAATTTTAAAATTTATGTGGAAACGGAAGGCGATACAGATAATTTCTATATCGATGAGGCAATCGGTGCCGTGAAAGGAACTGTGATCGACGGACCGCCTGTGGTAACCACCACAACGACGACCACAACAACTACTACCACCACAAAGGCAACGACAACAACTACAAAGGCAACGGTAACGATCACAAAGGCGACCACCGCAACTTCTGCTTCGGCGACGACAGCGGCAACCACGACAGTGATAACAGAAAAACCGCCTGTAAATACCGGCGACGTCAATGCAGACGGCAAGGTAAATCTGGCAGATGTTGTGCTTTTGCAAAAGTGGCTGCTTGGCGTTCCGGAAACAAAGCTTGCTGACTGGCAGGCAGGGGATCTGCATGCAGACGGTGTGCTGAATGGTTTCGACCTTTGTCTGCTCCGGCATACAGCGACATCTTCCGGCAATATCTGACGATGCAGTTTACAGATATGTTTTGTGCATCGTTGCTCTGAATTATGACATTTTGTTTCATCTGATTTCCTATAAAAACCCGAGATTCTCATGTGGGATCTCGGGTTTTCCTTTTGCAGTGGATTTTTGTATTTGACATGCTTCACAAAATATAGTATAATATTGTTATCAATTATGATTGTATTGACTAAAACTTCGCCAGTGAGAACTTTAGGCAATACCGCACAAAGAGTGTGCGACAGATGCGTCGTCAAATTTTTCGTCAGATGAAACAAAAAGCGGAGTGAATACTTGATGTATTCACGAGCATTTTTGTGAAATATGACGAGAAATTTGCAAGCAGATGGCGTGCAAAGTCGCCAGATGCTCTTTGTGCGGTATTGCCTTTACAAAGAGAGGAGTGAAAATTCTGCCATGTCTGAACAATCTTCTGTGCAGCACGTTTTGACCAAATCGCAGCTCTGCTATTTCAGCCGGCAGTTTTCCAATATGTTTGGACTGCCGGTACGCCTCTACCGACAGCAGGAGAAGATCTACACCTATTCTCCGGTGCAGCTGGCAGCAGATCCTGTGATTCTCTGCATTGATGCACTTTTGCAGGAAACCGCACCACTGGGCTATTTTTCCTATCACGATATGTTTTACTATGGCTATGTCCGGCATCAGTCGTACTGCTTTGTCGCCGGACCAGTCAGCGAACTGGCAATTTCGGAACACGAATTGAAAAAGCTGGGAGGTTCGCTGCATTTGCTGCCTGAACAGTTTTCTGTGTTTGCAGCTGAGATGAAAACGCTTTCGGGAATGCATCCGGATACCCTTTTGCAGGCAATGATCCTGTACAATTTCACAGTCAACCGAACCATGTACGACATTTCTGATCTGCGGATCCAGCAAAGGGAACAGAAAACCATTACAGCAGAAATGAAAGAAAATGAAATCCTGTCCGATCCGGAAAACAGAAATCCAGAAGGGCACATGCGTTCTCTGTCGATTGAGCAGGACATCATTCGGAAAGTGCAGCAGGGCGACGTAGACGGTCTGATCGATGGTGCAACAAAAATTCCGGCAGTTCGTTCCGGACAGCTTGCACCGCAGCTGCTGCGGCATCACAGGAATTTTTTCATTCGGCTGGAAACCATTGTTTCCCGTGCGGCGATCCAGGCTGGTCTGCCTGCCGAAGAAGTTTTGGAAACGGAGGAACACTACATTTCCAAATGCGAATCCCTGCCGGACATGGAACGAATCAAGAACTTGCAGTATCACATGATCCTGGACTATGCCGATCAGGTGCGAAAGCTGAAACAGTGCGGCGGCAGCCAGTCCCGATTGGTGCGAAATGTGTTGCAGTATATCCGCAGCCATATGGCAGAACCGATCCGCACCGCAGACATCGCAGCATACTGCGGCAAAAGCCGCGGCGGACTGACTACGGAATTCAAAAAGCAAACAGGCAGGACGCTGTCTGATTTTATCCAGCAGCAAAAAATGCAGGAGGCAGAAACACTGCTGTTGAAAACAGAGCAAAATCTCTCCCAGATCAGCAGTCTGCTGGGGTTCTCGTCCCAGAGCCATTTTACACGAGTTTTTAAAGAAGTTCACGGTATGACACCCACAGAATTTCGAAAATCGCAGGGATAAAATTTACTTTACAAATATATAAATTGCATGACAATCCTGCAATACAAGAAATCTTCCTTCTGTTACAATAAGTGTAGTTTAAATCGAAGTTTACATCAACAAAAGGAGGAATTTTTTGTATGAACAAGCAAAAATGGCTGGCGGGACTGACTGCGGTACTGTGCAGTGCAGGTGCATTATCCTGTTTTCCGGCAATTTCAGGAACAGTATCTGCGGCAGAGCTGGTCAGCAACGACTTTGAAGTCAACTACGGCGGCTGGTACGGCAGTGCTGATGCTGTAGCTTTGACAGCAGAAGACGGCATCGGTCATAACACGTCCCGTGGTATGTCTGTTACCGGACGAACCAGCACGTCTGACGGTGCCAGTGCAGAAAAGGGCTTCTATCTTTCCGGCGGAGAAACCTACACATACAGCGTGTGGGTGTACAGTGAAACTGCGGAGCGTTTTCACCTGTCCCTTTCCTGTGCGGATCTGGACACTGCACAGGAAACGGAAACCGAACTGACGGCAAAACAGACCAGAGCCGGCAAATGGACAGAACTTTCCGCTTCTTATCGTGCACCGGAAAACAGCGGCGAATTCCGGATGACCATTACCACAGACAGCACCAACGATTTTGTGTTTGATGATGTCACCGTAACAGGAAAGTCGGACAGCAGTGAGGTTTCTGCGGCGGCTGAGGAAAAGGGACTGAAAGACGAGTTCGCCGACTATTTTCGGGTGGGCAATATTCTCAACGGCAGTACTGTAAAGAACTCCACCATTACTGCCAGCGTGCTGAAGGACTATAACAGCATCGAGTGCGAGAACGAAACCAAGCCAGATGCAACGCTGGTGCAGTCTCAGTGCAGCGAAACGAATATCGGTGTTTCTCTGAACAATGCTGCCAGCATCATGGACTTCTGCGTCAATAATAACATTGCCATGCGTGGTCATACGCTGGTGTGGCATAGCCAGACACCGCTGTGGTTTTTCAAGGAAAACTTCAATGCCAGCGGAAACTGGGTTTCCTCGGCAGTCATGGATCAGCGTATGGATAGCTACATCAAAAATATGTTTGCGGCAATCAAGACCCAGTATCCGGATCTGAATCTCTATGCCTACGATGTGGCGAATGAGTGTATCAGCGACGACAGCAACCGTACCGCCAACAATGGCGGCACCAGAGAGCCGGGCGAGAACATCAGCGGACAATCTCCGTGGGTACAGGTCTACGGCAGTAATGCCTTTGTGGAAAAAGCCTTTACCTATGCACGGAAATATGCACCGGAAAGCTGTGCCCTTTACTATAACGATTACAATGAGTATTGGGATCACAAGCGGGATGCTATTTATAGTATGTGCAAGTCCCTCTATGAAAAAGGCTTGCTGGACGGCATTGGCATGCAGTCCCACATCAACGCAGATTATGACGGATTCTCCGGCGTGTCGGCATACACCACGGCAATGAAAAAGTTCCTGTCCATTGGCTGCGATTTGCAGATCACAGAATTGGACATCACTATGGAAAACGGCAAGTATACTCTCCAGCAGCAGGCGGATAAGTACAAGGCGATCTTTCAGGCTGCTATGGACTGGAACAAGAATCCCAGCTCAGACGGCAGAGTGACTGCCGTGTGCATCTGGGGGCCGAACGATGCCAACACATGGATCAAAACGGAGAACACCCCGCTGCTGTACGATACCAATCATCAGCCAAAGCTGGCATATACCACACTGACCTCTATGATCCCCCAGTCGGAGTGGGGCGACGGCAACAATCCCGGCGGCAATGACAAACCCATTGAACCGAATGAATACGGCTGGTATTTCCAAAGCACATTTGAGGGCGATACAGACAGCTGGGAAGGCAGAGGCAGTGCAGATGTTCTCACCAGCGGCAGAACCGCCTATGTGGGCAGTGAAGCATTGTTGGTGCAGAACCGGACGGCTGCGTGGAATGGTGCCGGAAGAACACTGAATCCCAAGGCGTTTGTGCCGGGAAAAGAATACAGCTTTAGTGTTAACGTGGAATATTTTGACGGCGATGCAACTGACCAGTTCTTCCTGAAACTGGCATATACCGATGCCAACGGCGAGGCACAGTACGCCACTGTGGCAGAGGGAACTGCCGTCAAGGGCGAGTGGGTACAGCTTGCCAACAAAAACTATCAGATTCCGGAAGATGCCACGAATATGGTGCTGTATGTGGAAACCGCAGAAAGTACAAATAACTTCTATCTGGACGAGGCAATCGGTGCTGTGGGCGGAACGTCCATCCTCGGTGCAGGGGAATCCAAGCCGTTTCATCTGGGCGATGTCAATGCAGACGGTGTCATTAACGGCATAGATCTGGCACTGGCACGGCAGGGCGTTTCCGGTGCATTCTCCGGCAATGCAGCAAGTCTGGCAGCAGACGTAGACCAGAGCGGCAG
>ERZ772872.4063-NODE-4063-length-10499-cov-4.654347_pt1 | contig 10499 bp, 7 predicted proteins | sample MGYA00512132_ERZ772872 | MGnify/ENA primary metagenome ERZ772872 (study PRJEB29015, sample SAMEA2737724) | human gut metagenome | biome: human gut; feature: human-associated habitat; material: faeces | place: China | collected 2012 ... | reverse complement strand
AACTTTCGGACGACTCGTGTTCTGCGAAGTCAGAACACAGATTGTCGGCGAAACGAAGTTTCGCGACAGCTCTTTTACGGCTCCAGACGGTTCATATCGCGCGGGAACATGGATGCCTCGCGGATGTTGTTCAGGCCGAGCAGCTGCATGGTCAGACGCTCGAGGCCGATGCCCAGACCGCCGTGCGGCGGCATGCCGTACTTGTGCAGCATGGTGAAGGACTCGAACAGCTCGGCGTTCATCTTGCGTGCTGCAAGCTTGTCCATCTGCTCCTGATAATCGTGGATACGCTGGCCGCCGGTGGTGATCTCCAGACCGCGGAACAGCAGGTCGAAGGACAGCGCGAGCTTCGGGTCGTCCTTGTCGTCCATCGCGTAGAACGGACGCTTTGCGGACGGGAAGTGGGTTACGAATACGAATTCAGAGCCGTACTCCTCCTTCGCCCACTGGCACAGCAGAACCTCCTCGTCCGGGTTGAGGTCGTAACGGTTCTTGGACTTGTGGCCGTACTTCTCCTCCATGATCTTCTTCGCCTCGTGGAAGCGGATGGTCGGGATCTCCTTGATCTCCGGGATGTCAGCCTTGAGCAGGGCGAGCTCCTCGGGGCAGTGCTCCTTGACGTAGTTCATGACGCTCTTGAGCATGCCGGTTTCCATAGCCATGACGTCGTACATCGAGTCGATGTAGGCCATCTCGAAGTCCAGACCCATGTACTCGTTCAGATGACGGGAGGTATTGTGACGCTCTGCACGGTAAACCGAGCCGATCTCGTATACACGGCCGAATGCACCGGCGAGGTACTGCTTGTGGAACTGCGGAGACTGTGCAAGGTAGGCCGGATGACCGAAGTAGTCCAGCTTGAACAGGTTCGCGCCGCCCTCAGCGCCTGCAACGACGATCTTCGGGGTGTGGATGTGGGTAAAGCCCTGGCTCTGCATGTACTGTGCAAAGCCGTCAGCGATCGCACCCTGTACGCGGAAGATCGCCTGCTTGCGCGGATGACGCAGCGTGATCGGACGCAGCGGCAGATCAACATCAAGGGACAGGCCCATATACTTCTTGCCGAGCGGTACCGGCAGCTGGTCGTACGGCTTGCCGAGGATGGACAGTGCGCTCAGAACGACCTCAACGCCATGCTCTGCACGCGGCTCCTCACGAACGGTACCGGTAACCTCGAGTACCATTGCGTCCTTGACGTCCGAACGCTTGATGCCGCCGATCTCGTCACCCTGGAAGGTGCACTGGATCAGACCGCGCTCAACGCGCATTACAACAAAAGAAAAGTCAGACATATCGCGTACACGGTGAACCGTGCCGCGGAACGTGACCTCGCTGCCGACTGCTTCGCAGACGCGCTTTACGGTGTCAACGTACTGACCCGCTTCATGAATCATTTCCATAATATTACGCCTCTCTGTTTACAATTTTCAGATAGAGTTATTGTAGCATGGATTTAATGCCGTGACAAGGTTTTACCAGTGAAATCCACGCTGTTTCGACAATTTTTCTTATCGTTTCAGCCGGCGGAGCACCGCCTGTACTTCCTCGCGGCCCTCACCACTGACGATAATGCACACTGCATAAACGCCCGCACCGACCACGACAGCCGCGCCAAGGCGAATGAGATTGCCGACCGGCAGCAACGTGCATGCAAAGGCCGCCGCACCGCACAGCAGCGCCGAAACGATGATGCGCACCAGACTGACCGGTGCCACGCGGAACAGAAACCGGCTGCGCACGCGCACGCAGGTGATGATAAAATAGGACGCAAATGCGACCACCGAACCGAGCGCACCGCCCGTAAATCCGAGGGTTTTGAGCAGAATGACACTCGAAACCACCTTGATAACCGCCGCAATCGCACTGTTCTGCAGAACGTGTACGGTGGACTGCTCCAGCTCATATGCCTTGTTGGCGTACTCGGTCAGGCCCATGAACAGCATGGCAAGCGCGGTATACGCAATGACCGGCGCACCGGCGGCGTACTTCGCGGGGAACAGGAACCGGCTGAGCGGCAGCGCGACCGCCGTCAGACCTGCAACCGCAGGCACGGCGATCAGCAGATACAGCCGCACGCCCTGATCGAGCAGCGGCTTTGCTGCGGCTTTGCCGCCCTCACGCCAGCCGCGCAGCACGGCAGGATACACGCCGCGCATAATGCCGACCGAGATCATCGTGAACAGACCGCTTGCGATCGAGTTGTTATTCGAATAGTATGCGTACAGAATGTTGCCGTAAAAGCCGACAACGAGGTATTTGTCGATCTGGTTGAGCAGCGCCACCGAGATGGAAACGCCCATCAGCGGTACGCCGTATTTGAGGAACCGGTTCAGCAGCGGCTTGGAGAAATATTTCAGCCGCACAACAACCGGCAGGCTGAGCGCAAACACCGCACCGATGGTGGCTACACCGTCCGCAATGGTATTGGCGAAGATAGCCGGGAACGGCGACGGATAATTCGACTTGCCGCCGACAAGCGCGAATGCAACCGCGAGCTTGAGCACCGCCGAGGTCAGCGACCACAGGATGGATGCTTTGACGCGGCCGAGCTGAATCAGCGCCGCATTGAGCACCTGAAACGCCGTGTAGGTGCAGAACATCAGCGCACCGCCCAGATAAACCGGACTTTGCGTCACAGCCGCCGTAATGCAGCAGCCGATGGCAACAAGCACGCACAATCCCACATAGATGGTAGAAACCGTGGAGAACAGGCCGCGTCCTTCATCGGCGCGGTACTCCTCACCGACATAGCGGGTGGCGGAATTCGCCATCCAGCCCGCGAGAATAAGGTAGAGCAGCTGTATCGTAGTGTTGGTCAGGTTGAACGCGCTGACCGCACCCTCCACAAAGATGTGAGAATACAGCGAGGAGCACCCGATGACGAGCAGTCCCTCGACCACCTTGGCCGGCAGGAACAGCATGGCATCGCGCGTCATGGTATTTTTAGAGGACAAAAGAAAAACCCTCACTTTCCGTCAGATAAAATCAGTATACCATGTTCTGAGCAAAAAAACAAACTTCGTTTGCCAAAATACTGCCGAAAAAGACGACATTTACCGCGTCCGAGTTTTGCAATCCCCCTGTTTTCATGGTATACTGATTATACTTGTCAAGTGGAGGTATTTGACTTTGCGAATCATGCATGTAATGGGCGGCGGCGATGTAGGCGGCGCCAAGACCCAGATTATGAATACCGTGACCGGACTCAACCGCAATAACGATGTGATGCTCATCTCGTTCCGCGCAGGTCCGTTTGCGGATGAAGCGCGCGAGCGCGGCATTGATGTGCGCGTGATCGAGCGGCACAATCCGTTCCGCGCGGCACGGACCATGCGCGACCTGGTAGATGCGTTCAAGCCCGACATTATTCACTGCCACGGCGGCCGTGCCAACCTGATGGGAGCCATGGTGCGCCGCAGCCGTCAGGTGCCGATCGTCACGACCGTGCACTCGGATTATCGGCTGGACTACCTCGGCAGTCCGCTCAAGCAGTACACGCTCGGCACGGCGAATGCCATCGCGCTGCGCTTTCTCGACTTCTATCAGCCGGTCGCAGACCGTATGGCGCGCACGCTCATCGAGCGCGGCTTTGACCCGGAGCGCATTGTAAAAATCTACAACGGTATGGATTTTGACCGTCCGAAGGGCGAATTTGACCGTGTTGCCTATCTGCGGGACACCTACGGAGCCGAGATCGAGGACGGCGACGTGCTGTGCGGCATTGCCGCGCGTCTGACCGCCGTCAAGGATATTGCGACCACCATCCGCGGCTTTGCTGAGGCGCTGAAATCCGCGCCGCAGCTGCGCCTGTTCATCGCCGGCGACGGCGAGGACGAGGACATGCTCAAAAAGCTGTGCGACCAGCTCGGCGTGCGTGAGCGCGTGACATTCTGCGGCTGGGTATCGCCGGTCATGCCGTTCTTCCGTGCGATGGACATCAACCTGCTGTCCTCGGTGTCCGAAACCTTCCCGTACTCCATTCTCGAGGGCGTTTGTGCCGGCTGCGCGACCATCTGCTCGGATGTCGGCGGCATGCCCGAACTCATCGACACCGGCGAAAACGGCTATATCTTCCCGGTCGGGGACGATAAGCGGCTGGCGGAATATCTGGTCCGTCTGGGCAACGATGCCGAACTGCGGCAGAAATTCGCGGACGCGCTGTACGAAAAAGCCTCCCGCGATTTCTCGCGCGACAAAATGTGCGAACGTCAGATGGAAAACTACCGTCACCTGCTGGCACGGTTCCACCGTCCGAAAAACGAGCGCGAGAGCATTGTCATCTGCGGTGCTTACGGACGCGGCAACGCCGGTGACGATGCCATCCTCGAGGCCATTGTGCAGGAGATGCGCCAGCTCGATCCCGAACGCACCATCTGCGTTATGTCGCGCAGGCCGAAGGAAACGCGCCTGATCTACCGCACGAACGCCATCTATACCTTTAATGTGTTCTCCGTCCTGCGCAAGTTCCGCCATGCCGCGCTGTATATCAACGGCGGCGGCTCGCTCATGCAGGATGTCACGTCCACCCGCTCGATCTGGTACTACTGCTACACGCTGTACGCCGCCAAAAAGCGCGGCTGCAAGGTAATGATGTACGGCTGCGGCATCGGTCCGATCAACCGTCCGGGCAACCGCCGGATGGCCGCCAGAACCATTGATACATCGGTTGACCGCATCACGCTGCGCGATGACAATTCCCGCGCATTGCTTGCCGAAATGGGCGTTACCCGGCCGGATATCCGTGTTTCCGCCGACCCGACCATCATTCTGACGCCGGCGCCGCGTGAAATCGTCAATATCGCCCTCGAGCAGAGCGGCATTGACCCGAACGGAAAGTATATCGGCTTCGGTCTGCGCAACTGGAAGGGTCTGGACACGGCTCTGCCCGAAATCGCGGCTGCAGCCAACTATGCCTACGAAAAGCACGGTCTGACGCCGGTTTTCGTACCCATCGAGTTCCCGAGCGACCTCATGCCCGCAGAACGTGTCGGCGCACTGCTGCACTGCCCGTGGCACGCCGTGCGTACCCGACAGCCCATCGAAGTCACCATCGGCATCCTCTCCCGCATGAAAACCGTGGTCGGCATCCGACTGCATTCGCTGATGTTCTCCGCCGGTCAGGGCGTTCCGGTCGTCGGCATGAGCTACGATATCAAGGTGGACGGCTTTCTGAAATATATCGGCAGCCGCACCTGCCTGCAGCTTTCGTCCGTCAAGGCGGAGCCGCTGTGCCGCCTCATCGACGAGTGCGTCTCCGGTGCGCTCGATAACGAGGTGCACCGCACCGCGGAAATGCTGAGAGAAAGAGAATCCGAGAATGTGAAGGGTGCAGCGAAGCTGCTGAACATTTCCGAAAACTAAACCGTAGGGCGGGGCGCCCTCACCCCGCCGTCTTTACCATCTGCATACCGCTAACCACGGCGGGCTGAGGTCAGCCGCCCTACGATATATGATAAAACAATCCACTAAAGGGGTTATATAGATATGAAGAACCACATCGTCTGTCTTTCGACAACGAACTACCATCCTCTGCCGACGCGCAAACAGAACGTGATGAGCCGTCTGCGCAACAGCGAAATCCTGTATTTTGATCCTCCGGTGTCGCTCATCGCACCGCTCAAGGACAAAAAAGCCTCCGTATATATCGAAAAGTACAAGCAGCCCGGCGAAAAGGTCGAGGGACACGAAAACATCACCGTTTACGCACTGCCGCCGGTACTGCCGTTTTTCAACAAGTTCCGCTGGATCAACAAAATCAACCAGAAGCGGCAGGCGGCGTTCATCCGCGAAAAGATGCGCGAGCATGGCTTCGGTGACGAGACCGTGCTGTGGTGCTACTCACCGTCCTCGTGCGATATTGTGGAACACCTGCCGCACTCCAAGCTGGTATATGACTGTGTAGACCGTCATTCCGCATACAAGGGCCACATCAATCCCAAGGTTGTGGACAAGATGGAATGCGATCTGGCCAAGCCTGCCGATCAGGTATTCGCAACCGCAGTCGGACTGGCAGAGACACTGGAAAAGATCAACCCGACCACCCAAATGATCCCGAACGGCGCGGCTTACGAGATCTTCTCGCGCGTACAGACCGAGAAGGACACCCTTTCCTGCCCGGAGGACATGAAGGATCTGCCGCATCCGATCTACGGCTTTGTCGGCATGCTGCAGGAGTGCATCGACTATGCACTGATCGAAAAGCTGGCGAAGAGCCGTCCGAACGCGACGATTTTCCTGATCGGACGCACGCTGCCGGGTGTTGACCTGACAAATCTCAAGCAGTACCCGAACATCGTATTCCACGGTCTGGTGCCGCAGCCCGAGCTGCCCGCGTATCTGGCGCAGATGGACGTCTGCCTGAACGTATTCCGTGCCGGTGCGCTCTCCAAGGACGTTTCGCCGCTCAAGTTCTACGAATATCTGGCAACCGGCAAGCCGATCGTTTCCACGCGTGAGCCGCTGCAGGTCGAGGATTTCAAGGATGTGGTCTACATTGCCCGCAATCCCGAGATGTTCCTGCCGCTGTGCGATGCCGCTGCCAAGGAAAACCGTCCGGCATGGACGGAAAAACGCCTTGCCTACGGCGCGCAGTGCTCGTGGACCGAGCGCGTGCACCAGATGGAAGAGGTGCTTTACAAAAAGGGCGTTCTGCACGAAAGTGCAGAGGAGTAAAATTTATCTTTGGGCATTTACACGAATCCCGAAAAAAGCGGGTAAAATACTTGCATTAACAAGTTAAATTGGCTAAAATAAATATGTATCGTCACCGTTGGTTTTAAGAAAGAGGTGTACTCATGACCGGCAGCGTATTTTTGAACCAGACTGCAGCTGAACAGTTTTTTGTTCTCGGGCATTCGTGCATTCTCTCGGGCATCGGTGCACATAAATGAGCGATTATAGGGCACGGGTATACCCGTGCCCTCATTTGTTTTTGTAGGAGGAATAACAAATGAAAAAAGTTCTCGTTGTCATGGGATCCGACAGTGATCTCAAGGTAATGGAAAAGTGTGTTGACCGTCTGAAATCGTTCGATATTCCGACTGAGGTCCGCATCTGCTCCGCGCACCGCACCCCGGCAGTTGCCGAGCAGCTGGCGAAGAACGCGGCAGCCGAAGGCTTCGGCGTTATCATCGCGGCAGCCGGCAAAGCTGCACACCTCGGCGGTGTACTGGCGGCTTACACCACGCTTCCGGTAATCGGCGTGCCGATGGCCACCAGCGTCATGGGCGGCATGGACAGCCTGCTCTCCATCGTGCAGATGCCCAAGGGCATTCCGGTGGCAACCGTTGCGATCGACGGCGCAGACAACGCCGCTATCCTCGCAGCACAGATGATCGCCCTGTCGGATGACGCGCTGGCAGCAAAACTTGCGCAGTTCAAGGCCGATATGGCAGCGGAAGTTACCGCAAAGGACGAAAAGGTTCGCGCTCAGTTCGCGTAATCTATATAGGTATCTCTGATACCGCATCCCCGCAAGGTAAAGGCATTGATGCCGCTCCCATTGGCAGCTAAAATGTACAACCTGCAAACACTTAGCAGCACTAAAACTCCCGCGCCGCAGCGCGCATTAAATCCAACCGCAGGTTCGTAAAAACCGGGAGTATGTATCACGGTTTTTACACAAGTGCGTGCAAAAGTTTCAACCACCGGGCGGAACTTTTGGTAGCTTAGGGCATATCCGAACACTGTTCGGTATGTCCCCTCGATTGAAAGCGTGCTTTCAATCGAAAAGTCGTTTCAAATTAACACTACTTATACAAATGGAGGAATTGGACATGGAAAAGAAAGAACAGCTGTACGAAGGCAAGGCTAAGAAGGTATTCGCTACCGACGATGCAAATCTCGTAATCGTTGACTACAAGGACGATGCAACCGCATTCAACGGTGAGAAGAAGGGCACCATCACCGGCAAGGGCGTTATCAACAACGTAATGAGCAATCACATGTTCCAGCTGCTCGAGCAGCAGGGCGTGCCGACCCACTTTGTTGAGCAGCTCTCCGAGCGTGAGACCCTGGTAAAGAAGGTCTCCATTGTACCGCTGGAGGTCATCATCCGCAACATTTCCGCCGGTTCCTTTGCGAAGCGTTTCGGCGTGGAAGAGGGCATCGCATTCGACGAGCCGACCATCGAGTTCTCCTACAAAAACGATGAGCTTGGCGACCCGCTCATGAACGCTTACCACGCGATCGCACTGAAGGCTGCTACCCGTGAGGAGATCGAGACCATCAAGGCAATGGCCTTCAAGGTAAACGAGGTTATGAAGCAGTACTTCGATACCCTGAACGTCATCCTCGTTGATTTTAAGCTCGAGTTCGGCAAGACTGCGGACGGCAAGATCGTTCTCGCAGACGAAATCTCTCCGGATACCTGCCGCCTGTGGGATAAGACCACCAAGGAGAAGCTGGATAAGGACCGCTTCCGTCGTGACATGGGCGGTGTCGAGGAGGCATATCAGGAGATCATGAAGCGCGTTATGGGCAAGTAAGCCCATCCGCAAGGCAAGATTCGGACAAGAAAAGGCTGAAGAATGAAATATCGTATTTTAAGAAAAAGCAGCACTCCGTTTGACAAGGTGCATGAGGAGTGCGGTGTATTCGGTATCGCAGCGCCGGAAGGCAAGGAGATTTCCGCCGCGCACGACGCGTATACCGCACTGTTTGCTCTCCAGCACCGCGGTCAGGAGGCTGCCGGTATCGCCGTAAACAAAAACGGCGTGATCCACTGCCATAAGGACACCGGTCTGGTCAGCGCTGTGTTCAATCAGGAGATTCTGGACAACATGCCCGGCTCGATGGCTATCGGTCATGTGCGCTACTCCACCACCGGCGATACCCGCCGCGAGAATGCGCAGCCGATCTCCATCACCCATGTAAAGGGCAATCTCGCGGTTGCGCACAACGGCAACCTCGTAAACGCAGGCGAGCTGCGCCGCGAGATTGAGCTGGACGGCGGCATTTTCCGTTCCTCGAACGACACCGAGGTTCTTGTATACACCATTGTTAAGGAACGCCTCAAGTGCGGCTCTATTGAAGAAGCCGTTATGAACACCATGCACCGCATTGAGGGTGCCTACTCTCTGGTCGTTATGTCTCCGCGCAAGCTGATCGCGGCACGCGACCCGCACGGCTTCCGTCCGCTGTGTATCGGCCTGCTGGACAACGACTGCTACATTTTCGCTTCCGAGACCTGCGCTCTTGACGCGCTCGGCGCAAAGTTCATCCGCGATGTAGAACCCGGTGAGGTCTGCGTTGTCGAAAACGGTGAGCTGCGCTCCATGCACTGCGGCATCGAGTGCAAGTCCTCCGCGTGCGTATTCGAGTACATTTACTTTGCCCGTCCGGACTCCATCATCGACGGTGCATCGGTTGAGCTGGCCCGTCAGGAGGCCGGCAAGTACCTGTCCATCGAGCATCCGGTCGGCGCTGACGTGGTGATCGGCGTACCGGATTCCGGTATTCCGGCAGCGATCGGCTACGCAAAGTTCTCCGGCATTCCGTACGGCGTCGGTCTCATCAAAAACCGCTATATCGCCCGCACCTTTATCCAGCCGGGTCAGGACAAGCGCGAGCGCTCGGTGCGTCTCAAGCTGAATGCCCTGCGCACCGCCATTGAGGGCAAGCGCGTGATCATGGTCGATGACTCCATCGTCCGCGGTACGACCTGCGGCCGTCTGGTAAAGCTGCTGCGCGATGCAGGCGCGGCTGAGGTTCACATGAGAATTTCGGCACCACCATTCCGTCATCCCTGCTTCTTCGGCACGGATATTCCGGAACGCAACCAGCTTCTCGCCCATAACCGCACGGTTGAGGAAATGCGCGAGATCATCGGCGTGGATTCGCTCGGTTTCCTGTCGCTCGAGGCCTGCCGCAAGATCGCAGTCGGCTGTAAGCTGGGCTTCTGCGATGCATGCTTCTCCGGCGAGTACCCGATTCCGGTACCCGAGCAGGTGGATAAGAACATGTTCGAGATCGAGATTCCGCTCCCCTCTGACAAAGACTAAACCTGAATGGAAAATGATGATTGATAATGAAGGTCACACGCCTTCATTATCAATTTTCCATCTTTAATTATGAAAGTGAGATGTTAAGAATGAGTGTAAGCCGTTCTGAAAGCTACAAGGCTGCCGGCGTTGACGTTACCGCAGGCTACGAAGCGGTCAAGCTGATGAAGCCGATGGTAGAAAGCACCTTTACCAAGGGCGTTATGGGCACGCTCGGCGGCTTCGGCGGCCTGTTCCGTCCGGAGTTCAATGGCATGAAGGATCCGATCCTCGTTTCCGGTACGGATGGCGTCGGCACCAAGCTCAAGCTGGCGTTCCTGATGGACAAGCACGACACCGTTGGCATCGACTGCGTTGCCATGTGCGTAAACGATATCGCCTGCTGCGGTGCACAGCCGCTGTTCTTCCTCGACTATGTTGCAGTCGGCAAGAACCACCCGGAGAAGATCGCACAGATGGTTTCCGGTATCGCAGAGGGCTGCCGTCAGGCAGGCTGCG
>ERZ772872.4047-NODE-4047-length-10533-cov-3.059935_pt1 | contig 10533 bp, 7 predicted proteins | sample MGYA00512132_ERZ772872 | MGnify/ENA primary metagenome ERZ772872 (study PRJEB29015, sample SAMEA2737724) | human gut metagenome | biome: human gut; feature: human-associated habitat; material: faeces | place: China | collected 2012 ... | reverse complement strand
TGTATGTCTCGGGATTTTGGCATATTCATGCCAAAACACCTCACGAGATAGTGGTGTGTGAATAGTAACTTAAAATTCACTAAAAATACAAAGAATATCATTTGTATTTTTAACTGAAAGATGATATAATAATAAAGCTTGTGGAAGGAATATTTTCCATATGTTTCCGCACAGGCATAATACCTATGAAATATTGGAAAAGAGGATTAAAGGAAATGAGCGATAAAACAATCTTAGAGCAGTGGCGTGCCATCGCCTATGACCAGCAGGCAGACCGTAATAAACTTCAGAGATTTTGGGCAAATTATTTTAATATTGAAAAAGGAATTTATGAGCAGCTTCTTAGCAACCCGGATGAGGTAGTAACCGGTACAGTTAAGGAACTGGCTGAGAAATACGGACAGGAAGTTCTGACAATGGTTGGTTTTCTTGATGGAATCAATGACAGTCTGAAGATTCCGAATCCGATTGAGACAATGGATGAGAACACAAAGGTTTCTCTGTGCTTCGATAAAGAACTTCTTTATAAGAATATGGTAGATGCAAGAGCTGACTGGCTGTATGAACTGCCACAGTGGGATGAGATCTTTACACCGGAGAAGAGAAAAGAACTTTATCTTGAGCAGAAGAAATCAGGAACAGTTGTCAAAGCAAAGAAAATCGGACGTAATGATCCTTGTCCTTGCGGAAGCGGCAAGAAATATAAATATTGCTGCGGTAAGAATGCGTAAGCATCCAAATCTGGAATATATTATCGTGCTTGGTGCCCATGTAGAAGGCACCCGGCTTACAAAAGCCCTTCTGGAACGTACCAGGAGGGCTTTACAGTATATGGAAGAGAATCCCGAGACTAAGGCTGTTCTGTCCGGAGGAAAAGGGGACGGAGAATCTATCACAGAAGCTCAGGCAATGTGCAATTATCTTGTGGAACATGGAATTGACAGAGAACGACTGATCCTGGAAGAGAAATCTACCAGCACAACAGAGAATCTGAAGTTCAGTCTGGGAATGATCGGACTGAATCATTCGGTGGGCATTGTCACCAATAATTTTCATGTTTTCCGGGGAACGGCCATAGGAAAGAAATGTGGATGCAGAGAAATTTATCCCATTCCTTCCAGATACCGTTCATGGAGACTTCTGATATATATTCCAAGAGAAATCCTGGCAATCATCAAAGATAAGCTGATGGGAAATATGTGACTGTTATGCGAATCACTATTTGACAGAGAAATATTTTTCCTTAATAACAGAAACCGGCATTTCCTGTCCGGTCCAGATCTGGAAAGCTTTAGCCCCCTGATGAAGAAGCATATACATGCCATTAAAGGTCTGGCATCCGGCTGCTTTAGCCTCTCTGAGCAGTCGGGTTTCCTGTGGCTCATAGACAACATCTGCCACTACAAGCTCAGGATGGAACAGAGATGTATCTTTGATGATGGTATCGTCAATATCCGGAACCATGCCTACAGAGGTTGCATTGATCAGCAGATAACTCTGTGCAATGGAATCTCGCAATGCAGTATGATCATCATTGTCGAAGAGGCAGACCTGACAACCTGTTTTAGCAGAGAGATTCTCAGCGAATTTCTGTGTGCGATTCCAGTATCTGCTGGTGCGGCGGGCAAAAATATGTACGGAAGCCGCACCGTCCAGGGCAGACTGTGCACAGATGGCCATCGAAGCTCCTCCTACTCCCATGACAGTTATATTTTTACCGGTAATATCATGTCCCGCATCACGTACAGATTGCATAAAACCGTACCCGTCTGTATTGTATCCGATTAACTTTCCGTTATCGTTCAGTACAGTATTGACAGCACCGATCAGTTGGGCTTCAGGGGAAAGATCATCCAATAATTCTACAATTTTATTCTTATTCGGCATGGTAAGGTTGAAACCGCGAATGCCGCAAGTCTTTAATCCTGCAACTGCTGCAGGAAGAGTTTCTTCATTTACATCAAAACATAAATATACATAGTCAAGCCCGAGAAGGCGAAATGATTCATTATGCATCAAAGGGGAAATGCTGTGTGCCACCGGGCTTCCTAAAAGCGCGGTAAGACCTGTGTGTCCGGTAATATTATTCATGTTAAAATCCTCCAGTCTGTTTTGTAGCAGAGACATAAAATACTGTCTGAATTGTGACAGTATAGAAGATGCCCTTCTAAAACATAGAAATTATCTATCATTTTATTCTAACTTCAATTATATGTCAATACATGTTCATTTTGGTTTATATGATAAAAACTGTCGATTTAGTGCGACAAATAATAAGACATAATTCCTCCGTTTTGACAAAATCCGCATACTTTATCACGTATAATGAATCTCACTTACCGAAGTGAAGGAGAAGTCAGAGGCAGTATCAGACGGAGGGAAGGAAATGCATTACGAAATATACATAGATGTAGTTTTTTTCACAAATCTCCTGATAGATTACATATTGATCAGATTTACAGGAATATTATTCCGATGTGGAAGAAGCAGAAAAAGAGCTCTTCTGGGAGCTGCTGCAGGTGCGGTGTTTTCCTGCTGGATCATTTATCTGCAATCTTTTCTGAAGTCTGGGATTTTTCTTCCGGCACTTGTCCTGCTGCATGGTGGCTGTGCTGCAGGAATGCTTGTGATCGGATGTAATCTGAAAAGGGGAAGTCTGCTGCTTAAAGCAATACTTACACTGTATTTTGCCGCATTTCTGTGTGGAGGGTTCTGGGAAGTGATCGTCAGTGATAAGTTGACAGTCAAAATGTTTCTGATCCTTGCAGCAGCAACGTGGTCCGGCATTACAGCGTTGTCATATCTGATGGATTCCATGAGAATACGGACAAAGAATATCTATCCGATAACCATATACTATAAAGGATGTGGATATTCTTTTCAAGGATTTTATGATTCCGGAAATCTGCTTATGGATTCTGTAAACGGAAAACCTGTATCTGTAGGGACAGAAAAAGTTTTATCTGAAATATGTTCAGAAGAAACCGTAAGCTGTTTAAAACACCTGAAAGAAAATCCCGGAGAGTCTGGGAAACCGGGAACTGCCGGGCTTCATCCACATTTTACTTTTTTTCACAGTATAGGAAAAGAACAGGGGATGATGCTGGCTGTTACTTTTGAGAGACTCTGCATTCAGACTCCAGCAGAGGTTGTCTGCATAGACAATCCGGTATTTGCATTTTCATTTGAAACATCCGCTTTTGGTAAGGAATACGAGGTACTTTTGAATTCCAGATTACTTTAACGGGAGGGGTTGTGACTATGAGCTGTTATCCATTACAGGTAGTGTCAAGAATGGTGATGAACCGTTCAGGAGAAGTTTTTTATATTGGTGGAAATGATGTGCTGCCGGCACCACTGGAGCCGAAGCGTGAGGCGTTTATACTGCAGAAGCTTGGAACAGGGCAGGAAGAAGAAGCGAAGTCTGTTCTGATCGAACATAATTTAAGGCTTGTGGTGTATATTGCAAAGAAGTTTGATAACACAGGAGTCGGGGTGGAGGATCTGATCTCAATCGGAACGATTGGGCTGATCAAGGCGATCAATACCTTTAATCCTGTAAAAAACATCAAGCTTGCCACTTATGCATCCAGATGTATAGAGAATGAGATCCTGATGTATCTTCGCCGCAACAGTAAGACAAAGATGGAAGTGTCCATAGACGAACCGCTGAACGTAGACTGGGATGGAAATGAACTCCTGCTTTCTGATATTCTGGGAACTGATGAGGATGTGATTTCAAGACGTCTGGAAGATGAAGTGGAGATTTCGTTGTTATCAAAGGCAATTAGAAAGCTTTCACCGCGTGAGCAGACGATCATCCGCCTTAGATTTGGTCTGGGAAAGGAGAATGCTGCAGAGAAAACACAGAAAGAGGTTGCAGACCTTCTGGGAATTTCTCAATCATATATTTCCAGGTTGGAAAAAAGGATCATGAAGAGATTGAAAAAGGAAATTGTGAAATATGAATAGACGTAATTGGGGAATGTAGTATAATGATATAAAGGATAGTAACTATTCAGCAATCCGACTGTAACTGTGAAAGCACTGAACGGTTATAATATAAGCAAACTGTGGGAACTGTTTTGCAGTGGGCGATTCACAGATATCAAGTCGGGGAAAGAAAAAAGGACAGAAGAGAAAAGTGAAGTTAAATAAAATACAGACAGAAAAAAACAAAGATAAAACTCTGAGGCAGGATACAGAAAGCTGCATACTGGCAGATTGCAGTTTATGTCCGAGAAATTGCCATGTAGACAGAACAGCCGGAAAAACCGGATACTGTGGAATGAATCAGAAGGTTAAGATTGCAAGGGCAGCTTTGCATATGTGGGAAGAACCATGTATTTCGGGAACCAGAGGTTCTGGGGCAGTCTTTTTTACAGGATGCAATCTGAGATGCTGTTTCTGCCAGAACCGGGAAATTGCCATTGGTGACAGTGGCCTTGAGATCACCGAGGAAAGACTGGCAGAAATATTCCTGGAACTGCAGGAAAAGGATGCTGCAAATATCAATCTGGTAACCGGAACACATTATATTCCACAGATCATCGCAGCTTTGGACTGTGCAAAGAAGCATGGGCTTAATATTCCGGTTGTCTATAACTGTGGTGGATATGAGAACACAGAGACATTGAAACTTCTGGACGGATATGTGGACATTTATCTTCCGGATTACAAATATGCGGAGAGCGAATTGGCGGTGAAATTTTCACATGCGAATGATTATCCTGAAAGGGCTATGGAAGCAGTTAATGAGATGGTACGCCAGACAGGAATGCCACAGTTTGATGCAGAGGGATATATGAAACGTGGGACTATTGTGAGACATCTTATATTGCCGGGGCATACAAGAAATTCAAAGAAGGTTCTGAAACTTTTACATAAGACTTTTGGAAAGCAGATTTATATCAGTATCATGAACCAGTTCACCCCACTTTCCAATCTGGAAAAGTATCCGGAATTGAATCGCAGGATTACCGATGAGGAATATGAGACACTGGTGGATTATGCGATCGATATCGGAATAGAAAATGGTTTTATCCAGGAGGGGGACACAGCGGAAGAGAGTTTTATCCCGGCATTTGACTGTGAGGGCGTGTAACCTTGAAAATGAGAACCATATTTTCTGGTGGAAAAAATTTCCAAAAAAATAAGGAAAATTATATTTACATAATATGGGAAAATGTTATAATTAGCTTCGTATGGTTACAAAGAAGGAATAGCAGCGAAATTGCTACAGACAGATTCTTTATCATAATAGAGTGAATTACGAAAATTTACTGAAAGTAAAGGGAAATGCAGACGAGGAGGAGACGAGAATGAATTTTCTAAATTTAGTTCAGAGCGCAGCCGGAAAGGTAAAAGGGGTTGCGACTTTGCTTAGCGGACTGACAAAGACACAGGCAATCATAGCAGGTGTAGCCACTGTGACAGCAGTTGGCGGTGTCGGAACAGGAGGATATTTCTTATATGACCATTTTCATCAGCTGGAACCAATTGTGGCAGATGTTGTGATAAGTACAGAGGTGGCAGAAGAACCGACGGAAGAAGTTGTGGCAGTCGAAGAGGTTGTCACGGAAGAGACAGAGGCGGCAGAACCGGAAACTGTTACATTAGTCGGAAGTTCTATTGAGAAGGATCTGAAGATCAAGATTCAGGACGAGTCCTCGAAAAATGTAAAGGGACAGCCTTTTGAGATCACGATCAAGGCAGACAAGAAGAAGGCAAAATCAACTACATATTCAGATGATGATAAAGATGGTATTATTTACATTAAAAGTATTGATGCCGGAAAATATGATGTCTCTTTGAATGAGATTGACGGATATATCTCAAAAGAGAATTCTTACAAAGTAACGGTTAAGGATAAGATTGAATACACCAAGGTAGATGTCAAAGACGAGATTAAATCCGCAGCAGAAGTAGCACCGGCAGAGGATGCAGAGGTAGACAATGTTGAGGTGGAGGCTGTTATTCAGGATACAGTGGAAACGGTTGACAGCACCTGCACGCCATCCAAAGTCGGAGCAGGAGATGTGGATACTTCCAATTTCCCGAAAGCTTCTGTTGGTGGATCAACAAAAGTGGACATTGCACAGGCAGCAGTGACGGCTTCCGCAAAACGTGTGGGATACCATGCTACAGGAACGGAATCATCTGGTGTGACTACATCATCCGAGACATCATCGGAAACAGCAACACCAAAATCATCAGAAACAGCAACACCAAAATCATCAGAAACAACAACACCATCGGAAACGACAACACCGAGTGAAGGCGGTCAGGGAACTGGCGGTGATCAGAATTCTGGTTCTGGAAATAGTGGAAATGGTGAGAGTACAGGTGATCAGAATGGAACATCTGGAGACAAAACAGATGGTACAGAGACAAAGCCGGATGATACGAAACCAGATAAATATGAAATTACCATTGTCCATATGTTTTATAAAAACGATGGAAAAACAAAAGCAGACAAAGCAGATGAAAAAGAGACAGTAACTGTTGCAAAGGATGCGAAAACGGTGTCATCTGCAAAAACATATGACGGATATAAAGCTTCCAATGGTACAACCTTTACCATTCAGGATGGTGCAAAAGAATATACCATCATGTGGGTTGCAACAGCAGCAGATAAGGCTACTTATAAGGTAACACATAATTTCTTTCAGGCTGATGGAAAGACCAAAGCAGAAGAATCCAAAAGTGAAGATATCACAGTAGATGCTACTGCTACTGAAATACAGGCATCTTCTTATGAAGCACAGGGATATAAACTGGCAGAAGGTTCCACGAAGATCAAAGTGGCAGCAGGCACAACAGCATACACATTAAACTGGGTAAAAGCTGCAGCCGCAGCCAGCGCATCCGTCACAGCACCACAGACGGCAGCTTTATATAACAGCACTATTAATAATGCAAATGCAATTGGTCTCACAGCAACATTGACAGACGCAGGCAATATTATTACAAATATTACATGGACAAGCAGCAACGAAAAAGTTGTAAAGGTATCCAATGGAGCAAAAACAGGATGTACCTTAACCGCAGTTGGAATAGGAAGTGCAACTGTAACAGGTACGATCACATACTTATCCAAACCGGGCGATACCAAGACAACCGCAAATGATAAAAAAATCACATGTACAGTTACCGTGAATGATTTTACCGGAAATACAACAACCCAGTTAAAAGATAAATCCGGTAGATTACTTTACAAAGATTCCGAGTGTAAAAAACCAGCAACCGTGGCAGATTACAATGCAAACGGAACTTACTACACCGAGCCGGTTTACACTGGATGGCAGACCATTGATGGAAAAGTATATTACTATAACAGCAACCATCAGCGTGTAACAGGAAGCCAGGTAATCAGTGGTATCACTTATAACTTCGGAAGTGATGGAGCATTACAGCAGGGTTCCGGAAAGAACGGTATTGATGTATCCAGCCATCAGGGAAATATTGACTGGGCATCTGTAAAGGCAGCAGGTATCAATTTTGCAATTATCCGTGTCGGTTACCGCGGATCACAGACAGGAGCATTGGTAGAGGATTCCTGCTTCAAGAAAAATATTCAGGGTGCAACTGCAAACGGCATTAACGTTGGTGTTTACTTCTTCACACAGGCTACAACTGAGGCAGAGGCTGTTGAGGAGGCAAGTATGGCATTGACCTTATGCTCCGGCTACAATCTTTCTTACCCGATCTTTGTCGATACAGAGAACGGAAGCGGAGCAGCCCGTGCCAACGGATTAGATAAAGGCACCAGAACGGCATGCGTGGCTGCGTTCTGTAAGACCATTGCAAACGGTGGAAGAAAAGCAGGTGTTTACGCAAGTAAGAGCTGGTATAACAACAAGATTGATGCATCTGCATTCAGCAACTACTTTATCTGGGTTGCACAGTACAACACAACCTGCAATTACAAAGGAAAATATAACATGTGGCAGTACTCATCTAAGGGAAGTGTTCCTGGAATCAAGGGAAATGTCGATGTAAATATTGCATATTAATTCATGGATTTTAAAAGGACGACCGGTATCTGTTCAGATACCGGTTGTTTTGCACATAACAATCGATAAGGGGAACAGGTTTGCTATATTATAATAAGAAAGAGTATCCAAAACAGATATGGGTGTCGCAGATACCTGAGCGGGAAGTTTCTTTGTTAAGGGAAAATCTTGCCGAAACAAAACAAACTACATTTGTATTAATGCAAAAAGAGGAAGCCTGTCATCAACTGTCAGAGCAGCGGAGCAGAGATATCATTTTTCTATCTTCGAACCAGTCTCTCTTAGACCTTGCCAGAGATGTGAATGTTCCGGCGATTGCCTGTCAGATGCCGGAAACGGATACATTTCTTCATGCCGATATGGTCGTTGAGGGGTTCGAGGAAGTCGATATGACGTTTTTACAACGCGTGTATGAGAGACATTTCAATATCCCGTGGACGATTCTGGAGACGAAACGCTGTATTGTGAGAGAATTGGAGCTTTCTGATCTGGATGCCCTTTTTTCCATGTATGCAGAACCCGGAATGACCGATTATATGGAGGGGTTATATGAATATGAGGAAGAACTGGAATATCAGAAAGCCTATATCGAAAATATGTATCGTTTTTACGGATATGGAATGTGGCTCGTTTTTGAGAAAAAAACGGGCACACTGATCGGCAGGGCCGGTGTGGAACACCGGGAAGAGTTAAATGGAGATATGGAATTGGGGTATGCGATCCGGACATCCTTTCAACATCAGGGTTATGCCTATGAAGTCTGTCAGGCAATCATGCAATATGCAGGAGAGGAGCTGCAGGTACATCTCTTGCACTGTCTGATTCAAAAAGAAAATACTCTTTCTGAAAAACTTGCCATAAAATTAGGCTTTTCTTATTGCGGTGACCGGGAAATAGACTGCGTTCTGATGTCAGATTATCAGATAGAATGGTGATGGAAGCCGGATGCAAAGTTTAAGCGTTGATTTTTGATAGAAAATAAAATATAATCATATATTATACACAAAAGCATAGATAAAGTGGGTGATCTACATGGCAGAACTTTCATCAGAAGAATTAGAGAAAATCGTAAAAGAAGAGGACAATAGTATCAAACCAATGAAGGAGTTTGAGAGTCCGGAAAAATTATATCAGGAATTGATCGCCAGTGTCCGTAAGTATCATCCATCTACGGATATCAGTCTGATAGAGAAGGCATACAACATTGCATACGAGGCACATAAGGGGCAGGTAAGAAAATCGGGAGAACCGTATATCATCCATCCATTGTGCGTTGCGATTATTTTAGCAGAGTTAGAGCTTGATAAGGAGACGATCGTAGCGGGACTTTTGCATGATGTGGTGGAAGATACCGTTATGACCGATGAGGAGATCAAGCAGGAGTTTGGTGCAGAGGTTGCACTGCTGGTAGATGGTGTCACAAAATTAGGACAGTTGTCCTACGATGCGGATAAGGTGGAAGTTCAGGCAGAGAATTTAAGAAAAATGTTCCTTGCCATGGCAAAGGATATCCGTGTGATCCTGATCAAACTGGCAGACCGCCTACATAATATGCGGACACTGAAATACATGACGCCGGAGAAACAGAAGGAAAAAGCGCGCGAGACAATGGATATCTATGCGCCGATCGCCCAGCGCCTTGGTATTTCCAAAATTAAGATCGAATTAGACGATCTGTCTTTAAAATATTTAGAGCCGGAAGCATACTATGATCTGGTTCATCAGATCGCCCAGAGAAAAAGTGTCAGGGATGATTATGTCCAGAGCCTTGTGGAAGAGGTAAAAAAACATATCCACGAAGCCGGAATTCCGGCGCAGATCGATGGACGGGCAAAGCATTTTTTCAGTATTTATAAGAAAATGAAGAATCAGGATAAAACGCTGGATCAGATTTATGATCTGTTTGCGATCCGTATTATTGTGGATTCCGTAAAAGACTGTTATGCGGCACTTGGTGTCATCCATGAGATGTATAAACCGATCCCTGGCCGGTTCAAAGATTACATTGCCATGCCAAAACCGAACATGTATCAGTCACTTCACACGACATTGATCGGACCGACCGGACAGCCGTTCGAGATCCAGATCCGTACCTATGAGATGCACCGCACTGCTGAGTACGGTATCGCCGCTCACTGGAAATACAAAGAGGCAAGCAATAATGGCGGTGCTGCAGCACCAATGACCGTTACAGAGGAAGAGAAGTTAAGCTGGCTGAGACAGATTTTAGAGTGGCAGAGGGATATGTCCGATAACAAGGAGTTTATGAGCCTGTTAAAAAGTGATCTTGACCTGTTTTCGGATACGGTTTTCTGCTTCACACCGACAGGAGATGTAAAAAACCTGCCAAACGGTTCTACGCCAATTGATTTTGCGTACAGCATCCATTCGGCGGTCGGAAACAAAATGATCGGAGCCAAAGTCAACGGAAAGCTTGTTCCGATTGATTATGTGATCCAGAATGGTGACAGGATCGAGGTATTGACTTCTCAGAATTCCAAGGGTTCTTCAACAGCTC
>ERZ772872.4046-NODE-4046-length-10538-cov-2.819899_pt1 | contig 10538 bp, 8 predicted proteins | sample MGYA00512132_ERZ772872 | MGnify/ENA primary metagenome ERZ772872 (study PRJEB29015, sample SAMEA2737724) | human gut metagenome | biome: human gut; feature: human-associated habitat; material: faeces | place: China | collected 2012 ... | reverse complement strand
ATGCTATTCTGACCCGGCTCAGGGTACTGCATCTGCTAAGTACATTGGCGAGCACAAGCTGGCAAGCAAGGTAGCTGTTATTTACGACAGCTCTGATGTATATTCCAGTGGTATCTATGAGAAGTTTGCACAGGAAGCTCCAAACCAGGGCATCGAAGTTGTTGACGCAGAAGCATTTACCGCTGATAGCAACAAAGACTTCTCTACTCAGTTACAGAAAGCAAAAGAATCCGGCGCAGAACTGGTATTTTTACCAATCTACTACACAGAAGCTTCCCTGATCCTTCAGCAGGCTAACACCATGGGATTTGCTCCACAGTTCTTTGGATGCGATGGTATGGACGGTCTGTTACAGGTACAGAACTTTGATGTGAAGCTGGCAGAAGGACTGATGCTGTTAACTCCATTTGCAGCAGATGCTACAGATGATCTGACTGTAAAGTTTGTTAAGAGCTTTGAAGATGCATATGGTGAGACCCCGATCCAGTTCGCAGCAGATGCTTATGATGCAATCTACATCATCAAGGCTGCTATGGAAGAAGCAAATGTAACTCCTGATATGTCTGTAAGTGATATCTGCGATGCTATGGAAGGCGCTATGACTCAGATCAAGGTAGACGGTCTGACCGGTACCAACATGAGCTGGACAGAGGATGGTGAGCCTGAGAAGGATCCTAAGGCTGTTCAGGTTGTAGACGGTGCTTACAAGGCTATGGAATAATTAATTTCAGAAAGTTAAGAAAAACGGATCAATAACCCAAAAGAGGGTTGTCACTATGACAACCCTCTTGGTTTTATAAGGCGCTTTTTCCGTAAGAAACTTTCTAATATTCAATGAAGAGGTGTATGTATGAGCTTTATCAATTATTTGATCAATGGCGTCAGCCTGGGCAGTGTATATGCGATCATCGCACTGGGATATACCATGGTTTATGGTATTGCGAAGATGCTGAATTTCGCTCACGGTGATATTATTATGATAGGAAGCTATGTTGTGTTCGTCACAGTCAGCTCCATGGGACTTCCGCCTATGTTAGGCGTCCTGCTGGCAGTAGCAGCATGCACATTGTTAGGTGTTGTCATTGAACGTGTGGCCTATAAGCCTTTACGTAATGCATCACCTCTTGCTGTACTGATCACAGCCATTGGCGTTAGCTATCTGCTCCAGAACGTAGCACTGCTGATCTTTGGCGCTGATACAAAGTCATTTACTTCTGTTGTAAAGATCCCGGCATTAAAACTGGCAGGCGGTCAGTTAAATATTACCGGTGAGACCATTGCAACTATTCTTTCCTGTATTGTGATCATGGTATGCCTGATGGCATTTATTAACCGTACAAGAGCAGGACAGGCTATGTTGGCTGTTTCAGAAGATAAGGGCGCGGCGACCTTAATGGGTATCAATGTAAACGGAACCATTGCTCTGACTTTTGCCATTGGTTCTGCACTGGCAGCCATTGCAGGTGTGCTGTTATGCTCCGCTTATCCGTCCTTAACACCATACACAGGTTCCATGCCAGGTATCAAGGCGTTCGTGGCAGCTGTATTTGGCGGTATCGGATCCATTCCAGGCGCATTTATCGGAGGCGTTCTTTTAGGTGTGATCGAGATCCTTTCCAAAGCATATATTTCTTCCCAGCTTTCAGATGCCATTGTGTTCTCGGTACTTATTATTGTACTGTTAGTAAAACCCACCGGTATTCTTGGCAAGAAGATCAGTGAGAAAGTGTAGGTGCGGGTATGAAAAGTAAAGCAAAGCAGAAGACATTTATCAATAATATGATCACTTATGCCATTGTAGTAGCGGCATATATTGTTGTTCAGATCTTAATGGGTACAGGACATATGTCCAGCCTGATGAAGGGACTTTTAGTTCCTTTCTGTATCTATGTTATTATGGCAGTTTCCCTGAACCTGACGGTGGGTATCCTGGGAGAGTTAAGCCTTGGACATGCCGGATTTATGTGTGTAGGTGCTTTTTCCGGGGCATTGTTTTCAAAGTGCATGAAGGGTGCTATTGACCCAACGGTCTCTCTGGTGATCGCAGTGATCATCGGAGCAGCAGTTGCAGCTGTTTTCGGTGTTCTTATCGGTATTCCGGTACTGCGCTTAAAGGGTGACTATCTGGCTATTGTAACTCTGGCTTTTGGTGAGATCATTAAAAATATCATCAATGCTGTATATTTAGGAAGAGATGGATCTGGTTTCCATATTTCCTTAAAGGATTCCATGTCTTTAAAAATGGATGCTGATGGCGAGGTGCTGATCAAGGGAGCACAGGGTATTACCGGTACGCCTCAGGCAGCAACCTTTACTATTGGTGTGATCCTGGTACTTATTACTTTATTTATTGTAATGAACCTGGTTAATTCCCGTACCGGCCGTGCCATCATGGCTGTCCGCGACAATAAGATCGCCGCAGAGAGCATCGGACTTTCTGTAACCCGCTATAAGCTGCTGGCATTCGTGATCTCCGCCGTTTTTGCAGGTATGGCAGGCACCCTTTACGCCATGAATTTCTCTACCGTCACCGCATCCAAATTCGACTTTAATACCTCGATCCTCATTCTGGTATTCGTCGTTCTGGGCGGTCTTGGAAATATCTGGGGCTCCATCATCGCCGCTACACTTTTAACCGTGCTTCCTGAGCTTCTGCGCTCCATGAACGACTACCGGATGCTCATCTATGCGATCCTGCTGATCGTTATGATGATCTTCAACAATTCCGGTGCAAAGAAGCGTCTGACAGAATATTTCAGCGCACAGAAGGAAAAACGGACTGCGAAAAAGGCAGCCGGAAAGGGGGTAAACTGATATGGCAACTCTCGAAGTAACCGGACTCGGTATTTCCTTCGGCGGTCTGCGGGCCGTTGATGATCTTACCATGTCCATCGAAAAAGGCGGCCTGGTGGGCCTGATCGGCCCCAATGGTGCCGGCAAAACCACTGTCTTCAACATGCTGACCGGCGTTTACCGCCCCACAGACGGCGGCATTCGCTTAAACGGTGAGAATCTGATCGGCAAAAAGCCTTACGAGATCAACCGCATGGGCGTTGCCCGCACCTTCCAGAACATCCGACTGTTCCCGCAGCAGAGTGTTCTGGACAACGTTATGACCGGCTTAAACAATCAGGTGCAGTATTCCCTTGCAGAAAGTCTTTTGCATGTGGGAAGCTACCACAAAAAGGAAAAAGAAATGACCGAGCGTTCCATGGAGATCCTGCGAGTCTTCGGGCTGGAAGGTTCTGCCCAGACGCTGGCATCCAATCTGCCCTATGGCAAACAGCGTAAACTGGAAATTGCCCGTGCGCTTGCAACCAAACCGGAGCTTCTGCTTCTGGATGAGCCTGCCGCCGGCATGAACCCCAACGAAACCGGAGAGCTGATGGATACGATCCGTCTGGTGCGCAAGGAGTATCAGGTCACCATCCTTTTGATCGAGCATGACATGAAGCTGGTACAGGGTATCTGTGAATACCTCTATGTCCTGAATTTCGGTCGTCTGCTGGCAGAAGGCACTCCTGATAAGGTTTTAAACGATCCTGCCGTTGTCAAGGCATATCTGGGCGATTAAAGGAGGCTTCTTTCATGGCAATGCTCACTGTAGAAAATATCAATGTATATTACGGCGTGATCCACGCCCTTAAAGACATCTCCTTTCAGGTAAACGAAGGCGAGATCGTCGCACTGATCGGCGCAAACGGTGCCGGCAAAACCACCACCCTGCAGACTGTCAGCGGCATGCTGAGCGCAAAGTCCGGTTCGATCCGATTTCAGGATCAGGAGATTTCCAGAATGCCGGAGCACAAAATCGTGAAGCAGGGAATTTCCCACGTCCCCGAAGGACGCCGGATGTTCTCCAATCTGACGGTTTTGGAAAACCTGAAAATGGGCGCTTACACCAGAAAAGACAAGCAGGAAATCAATAATTCCCTGGAAATGGTTTATGAGCGGTTTCCCCGCTTAAAGGAACGTACCCGCCAGCTGGCAGGAACTCTTTCCGGCGGTGAACAACAGATGCTTGCAATGGGACGCGCGCTGATGGCAAATCCCCGCATCCTGCTGTTGGACGAGCCTTCCATGGGTCTGTCCCCGCTTCTGGTTTCTGAAATTTTTGATATCATTCAGGAGATCAACAAACAGGGCGTTACCATCCTTTTGGTAGAACAGAACGCAAAAAAAGCGCTTTCCATCGCAAACCGCGCCTATGTCCTCGAAACAGGACGCATCGTAAAGGAAGATGATGCACAGGCTCTTTTACATGATGAAGCGATCAAGAAATCTTATCTCGGCGAATAAGGGGGAAACAATTATGTCAAACACAGTAATTACCATCGCCCGTCAGTACGGCAGCGGCGGACGTACCGTCGGCAAAATGCTGGCAAAACGTCTGGATATTCCCTGCTACGACAGGGAGATTATTTCGCTCGCTTCCGAAGAAAGCGGCATTCATCCCACTCTGTTTCAGGATGAGAAAAAAAGACACGGCTCTCTACGTGCTTTCCTTACCGGCGGCTTCAAAAATGCCTCCCCGCTTTCCCCGGAAAGCGCAGGTTTTACAAAGGATGACAACCTTTTTCGCTATCAGGCAAAAATCATCCGCCAGCTCGCAGAAGAAAGCTCCTGCGTTATCATCGGACGCTGCGCCGACCATATCCTTGCAGATGTTCCCGGTGTTGTCCGTGTCTTTGTCCACGCACCCGAAGATTTTTGTCTGCAGGAAGCAATGAAGGTCAACAGTCTTTCTGTTTCTGAGGTTCAGAAGCTCATCGCTCAGACCGACGAATACCGTGCCCACTACTACAAGTATTACACCGGCCAGGAATGGAAAAACGCCCAGAATTACGACCTGTCTCTGGACAGCTCCCGTCTCGGCTTTGATGGCACAGTAGAGGCGATACTTTCCTATATTGAAGTACGTAAAAAGTTCGACAAAACTATGTAATACAATTCCCGGCAGTCAGGCTCCTTTTTGGAACCGGGCTACCGGGAATTTTTATCCCAGATAATCCAGCGGATTGACCGCTTCCCCGTCCTTTGTCAGTTTAAAATAAACATTGGAGCCCTCTACCGAGTAATATTTTGTCGGCTCCGCCACATGTCCGATCACCGCGCCGGTTTCCACATAGTCTCCCTCTTCCACAGTCACTTCCTGCAGCTGTCCATAGGTCAGCTCGTATCCACCTCCAAGACGCATCACAACAGTCTGTCCGGTCTGCGCATCCTCATACACAGATTCCACAATTCCATCTGCTGCGCATGCCACGCCTGTTCCTTCTGCTGCGCTGATTACAATCGACGGATTATATTTGTACTGCTGCAGCGTCGGAAAATAAATTGTCTTGTCCATGCTGTAATTTAACAGAACGTTGCCTGCAATCGGCCATGCCAGCTTACTGCTTTCGCCAAAGGACAGCTGGCTCTCCTGCACTGCGATATTCGCAGACGCTGCAAGCGCCTCGTCCTGATTGTCGGCTGCATCCTGACTCGCGGTTGTCCCGTTCGCTTTTTTGTCAGCGTCTGCCGCATTCGCCTGACCGCCGCCGGATGCCAGTTCGCTCGAACTTCCGTCGCTGTTGTACGCTTCGTTTCGATACTCTGCATAGCCGATGTTGCGATTTTGGGGCTCCTCCGTCGGCTGACTTCCCGTTTCCTGTTCTCCGGCTGCTCCTGCGTCCGATTCCCCGCCTGTTTTTGCAGGCGCACTCAGATCTTTATCCTTCTGCGCATAATAGGGGTCATAATCCAACTCCCCACTGTCTTTATCGCTGCCGGTCACATTCTGCGCAGAAGGGTTCTGTGCCTGGGACACCGGACTTTGGGTCTCTTTCTCCAATTTGGAGAAATCTACAATATGCTGTTCTTCTTCCTGGCTTTTCTGATGATTGCGGTACACAGAAATGCCCGTCACTGTCATCGCCGCCAGTACCAGAACGACCGAAGCTGTCATGATCGCTTTTTCTCTGCGGTATGCGCTGCTTTTTCCGCCTGTTCTTTTTCTTCTCATCACGCTCATCCTTTCCTGTTTCCTGTGTTCAGGCTTAGTTTGAGCGCAATTCAACCGTTTTATTCCGATTTTTTCAAAAGTCCCGGGAAAAACAGCTCTAAAATTTCTTCCGCAGAAGCTCCCTGCTTCGCAAGCTCATTGGCATAATATTGATCAAATCCGATCCCGTGCCCGATTCCCTTTGTCGTAATCACCATTTTCCCGCCCTGCTCTTCCAGGAAAAAACACGACGACGGAAGCTCAAACAGCTGCCGAAACCGTTCTCCCTCTATGGATGACCGTCCCGCCCGGACATTTAATACGTATCCGGCGCTGTCCCGCGTCAGTACAAGCTTTGGGGCATCCTTTTCCACTGATACGCCTTCTGCCTCCAGCATTCCGAAAAACCGCTCGGTTTTCATGCTCTTTTCCTGCAAAAAATCTTCTGCATCCTCATCTACCGGACAGGCAATGCTTTTGCACCAGTCCGACTCCTGTCCGAAAAGCTCTGTCCCGCTCCTTGTCCGCCCTGCGCTCAGGCGAAAAAACGGTGCGCTGACAGCCGCTCCCTGCCATTCGAGAACATAGCCCGAAGAAGCGCGCACCGCCTCCCTGCAGCGCTCCTCCAACACGTCTGCCTGCTCGCCCCACAGACGCTTGCGCTGTGCCTTGTCCAGGTACGAAAAACCGCTATCGCTGTCGATAATCCGCGGCTCAACGGCGCTCACACTATTTTGAGAGATGCTCTCCTTCGCTGCTCCGGTCATGCCATTCTCCAACACGGTCTCCTCCAGATGCCCTCCCGCGACACAGCTGCTGCGCAGAATCACCGCCTGGGCTTTGAGCGCTTCCGGTTCATATTCTGCAGGAATCACCGCCGCCAGCGCGCCGATCAGAAACGCTTCCTCTGTCATCGTTCGGACGTCGCTTCCACTTTGCATCCGGACTGTCCTGCCGGATACGGGCACAATGGTTTCCACCGTTTTTTCCTGCCCTGCCCGCACTACACTGCTGCAGGTATACGGCAGCAGAAAGAAAAAAAGAAGAACCGCAAAAAAGTCCTTTTGACGGCTCTTTCCTACGGTTCTGTTTGCTCTTTTTTCCATTGTTTCCTGCATCATGAACCCTCCGCTGCTGCCGGTATTTTCCTATACGGCAGTCTATGCAGAGACACACGCTTCTATGCAGAAAGCTTCCCGCGCCTTATTTCTCCACGCGGTTATAGTTAATCAGACATCCTTTCAGGATGATCTGGCGCTCTTCATCGGTCAGCTCACCGAGGGTTACGGTAAACGGCTTCAAGCCGTTTGCATCTACCACATATCCTGTAATTTCTGCAGCCTTTTCCTCTACCGCCTTGCGGATGCCGGGGAAGAAGAGGTAATCATGGTTGGTAAACGGAAGATCTCCGTCCGGAATGACGAACGGAAGCATGCCCCAGTTGATCAGATTGGAACGATACCGTTTGGTCGCATATTCGTTTGCAATATTTGCCCAACCGCCCAGCACCTTCTGGCAGCTTGCAGCCTGCTCTCTCGCAGAACCATCTCCGGGCTTTACTGCGAAAATCGTGGAACCAAACCCGATGTTGTCGTTTGCAGCCTGCGGGAACTGCACATGGATTTCATCCATAATTTCTGCCAGCTCCGGTTTTACAGTCACTGGATCTTTGCCATCCATCAAAGCTTCCTGCGCCTTGTGGATTTCCTTTGCCAGTCCGACATAGGCAGGATCCTTGCGGGACAGGGTAAACTCTGCCAGTCCAAGAGGATTGGAGCGGTAAGAGCTTGTCTCTCCGGACGGAATCAGCTCGTCTGTCGTCGTAACCGGATCGTGAATCTCGGAAACGACCTGCAGTACCAGATTTTCCGGAAGCGCGCACATCGTCGGCCAGTCCTTGATATTAGGACCGAAATGGATTTCCACAGAGGGATCTGCCACACCATGGGAATCAAATACGCGATTCTGATAAATCTTCGAATCAAAATGATACTGATATTTGCCGATGGGTCCGTCGAATTCAGTCGCCGCTGTCAGGCGTCCCTGATTTGCCGCAGTCGCCGCAATCGAACGGGCATCCATCAGAGCTACCGAAGCAATCTGGCCGTTCTGCAGCTTAGAGCCTTCGCGGTTCGGGAAGTTTCTTGTAGAATGACGGATCGAGAACGCATTGTTTGCAGGCGTATCGCCGGCGCCGAAGCAAGGACCGCAGAACGCAGTCTTCATAACAGCTCCCGTTTCCAGAATCGTCGCCGCACAGCCATTTTTAATCAGTTCCATATAAATCGGCATGGAAGCCGGATACACACTCAATGTAAACTCCTGATTTCCGATATAGCTGCCCTTTAAAATGTCCGCGGCCGCACAGATATTTTCAAAGCCGCCGCCTGCGCAGCCTGCAATGATTCCCTGATCCACATAAAATCTGCCGTCACGCACTTTATCCTTCAAGCTGTAAGGTACCGCATTATCCAGACTGACTGCAGCCTTTTTCTCTACATCTGCAAGGATATCCGTCAGGTTCGCATTCAGCTCTTCAATCGTATAGGTATTGCTCGGATGGAACGGCATTGCGATCATCGGCTTTACCTTTGATAAATCAACCTCAATCAGGCCGTCATAGTACGCCGTCTGTCCGGGTGCCAGCTCTTTATACTCTGCCTCTCTTCCGTGAATTTCATAAAATTCGCGGATCTGGTCATCTGTCTGCCAGATAGAAGAAAGGCATGTTGTCTCTGTCGTCATAACGTCGATGCCGATTCTGAAATCCGCACTTAAATTTGCAACGCCGGGGCCAACGAACTCCATCACTTTATTTTTTACATAACCGTTTGCAAAAACAGCGCCGATAATCGCCAGCGCAACGTCCTGCGGACCAACGCCTTTTTCCGGCTTGCCGGTCAGATAAACGCCGACAACCTCCGGCATACGGATATCATAGGTCTGGTTCAACAGCTGCTTTACCAGCTCCGGACCGCCCTCGCCCATCGCCATCGTTCCCAGCGCACCATAGCGGGTGTGAGAATCAGAGCCAAGGATCATCTTGCCGCCGCCTGCGAGCATTTCTCTTGCGAACTGGTGGATAACCGCCTGATGAGGAGGTACATAAACGCCACCGTATTTTTTTGCACAAGTCAATCCGAATAAATGATCATCCTCATTGATCGTTCCGCCCACCGCACACAGGGAGTTGTGGCAGTTGGTCAGAACATAAGGAATCGGGAACTTCGTCAACCCCGATGCGCGCGCGGTCTGAATAATTCCGACAAAGGTAATATCATGGCTTGTCAGCTTATCAAATTTAATTTTCAGCTTTTCCATGTTGCCGGAAGTATTGTGATTCTCTAAAATTCCGTACGCAATGGTCTGCTTCTTTGCTTCTTCTTTGGATACTGTCCGTCCGGTCTTTGCCGCAAGCTCTGCCTGCGCCTTGGGACCGTCCGCTATGATTTCAGCGCCGTTTACCAGCCAGGCGCCGCCGTTTGCCAATGTAACCATAGGAACCTCCTTTTTCACTTTGCTATACTAAAGTAGTATAACGAAAAAAGGCTGCACTTGCAAGCCTTTTATGTTTCCAGTTCACTCGTACCTTTTTGTAAGCAGATTTCATGCTCGCATGAAAATCTGCTTACAAAAAGGTACGAAGGGAGCGCCACTTTATGAGCAAAAATGAGCTGCGAAGCAGCGGAGAGCGTCGAAGACGCGGTTTTGCGAATGGCGCGTGTGAACTGCAACAATCTGTGCACCGGAAGCTACGAAGGGAGCGTCACTTACACACGCCCCTGCGAGCGGATCGCTGCCGCGATCTCCTGCAGTCTCGGCAGGCATGCATCAAAAAACATCCGATAGGACTGGCAGAAGTAATTTTCTCCCGGTTTGCTTCCCGGCTGCTCCCGGTGCCGCCTGCAGCCGCCCCGGCAGATCATGAAATAAGGACAGGCGCGGCACTCTTCTGTATGATTGCAGGAAGCTTCCACAAATCCCTGCTTTAATCGTCTCTCATGAATCGTTTCAAACGAATCCTCGTTTAAATTTCCGATCCGATACTCGTCGAGCACATAAAAGTCACACGGATACACGCTGCCGTCCGCCTCCACGATATTCTGGAAGCTGCAGACGCCCCGCTGCTCGCACGATTCCGGGAACTGTCCCAGTAAAATCCCGACATAATTTTCAAACTGGCGGATATAGGGCTGTTTTCCCTGCCGTAAATCCAGATCCCACAGTTCGAACAGCTCGATCAGAAACCTTCCGTACATCTCCGGGGAAAGAGAATATTCCTCCTGCCCCTGGCGCTCGCTGATGGGATCGAGACAGGCGATATACTGCTGCCACGAAAATCCCAGCTTCCGGAAATTTTCATAAATCCGGCGAATCTTCGGCGCCGTCTTGCCGTTTACCACCATCAGCACGTTAAATTCCACACCGGCAGCTTCCAAAAGCTTCGCTGATTCCAAAACGCGGAAATAGGTGTCTTTTCCTGCAGCATCCTTCCGGTACAGATCATGCGTCGCCTTGATTCCATCCACAGAAAGACCGATCAGGAAATGAT
>ERZ772872.4044-NODE-4044-length-10539-cov-8.198398_pt1 | contig 10539 bp, 5 predicted proteins | sample MGYA00512132_ERZ772872 | MGnify/ENA primary metagenome ERZ772872 (study PRJEB29015, sample SAMEA2737724) | human gut metagenome | biome: human gut; feature: human-associated habitat; material: faeces | place: China | collected 2012 ... | reverse complement strand
TGTTAGCAGGATAAACACAACTATTCATATGTATCTGACCGTGAGGTCGGGAACAAGCCCGTTGGGTGATGTTCCCGGCGGGCTTTCACAGATAAGAAAGCGAGGTTAGAGACAATGGGTTTATTTACGGACGGATTTAAGCTCTTGAAAAAGGCAAGTGAGCCTTTGTATAAGACACCGAAATCCATTCAGGAAACCATAGAGATTATGGCGGTGGCTGAAAACGGTATTTTTGAAGTAAGCAGGAATAAGTATTCCAAGTGTTACCGCTTTCAGGACATCAATTACACAACGGCAACGGAGGATGAGCAGATCGGCATTTTTGAAAGATACTGCAAATTCTTAAATTCGCTGGACTGTAATTATAAGATTACGATTAACAATAAGAACAAAAATATGGAGGATCTCCGTGATAAGGTTCTTATTACAGAAAAAAACGATGGCTTCAATAATTACCGAAGAATTTACAATGACATTATTGAGGAGAAGATTATTGAGGGCAGACAGGGGATTGAACAGGAAAGATACCTGACGATCACGATTGAGAGAAAGAACTTTGAGGAGGCAAAGGCACAGTTTGCCACACTTGAGGCAACAATACACAAGGCTTTCATTGAACTGGGGGCGGAGATTGTGCCGCTTAACGGCAATGAAAGGCTGAAAGTGCTCTATGACTATTACCATCTTGGCGATGAGGGCAGTTTTGATTTTGATATCAAAAAGGCAAAGAAGGTCGGAGCAGATTTTAAGAATGATTTATGTAATGGTATGGTGAAATATTTCCCAGACCATTTTGAGGACGAGAGTAAATACTGCAAGGCACTTTTCATTAAGAAGTATCCCAGCAGTTTATCTGACAGATTTATCAATGAGATTACTTCCCTTCCTGTCCACTCCATTACCAGTATTGATGTAGTGCCTGTGCCAAAGGATTTGACCACAAAGGTGCTTCAGAAGAAATATCTTGGTATTGAGTCGGATATTATCAAGCAGCAGAGAGTCCGTAATAAGAACAATGACTTCTCCACAGAAATCTCTTATGCAAAGAGAACGGAGAAAAAAGAGATTGAGGCAATTATGGATGATGTCCGTGAGAATGACCAGTGTCTTTTCTTTGTAGGAGTTACCATTATCCTTATGGCAGAAAGTAAGAAGGAGCTTGAGAGTGTCTGCGAAACAGTAGAAACAATCGGAAAGCGTAACAGTTGTACGATTGATACACACTACTTAAAGCAGAGGGAAGCACTCAACACGGCACTTCCGATTGGTGTAAGACAGGTGGAAACAATGCGTACCCTTCTTACCCAGTCGCTTGCGGTGCTTATGCCGTTTAATGTGCAGGAACTGAATGACAGCACAGGTAATTATTACGGTATCAACCAGATCAGTAAGAATGTAAATATCGGTAACAGAAAGAAGCTCATCAACGGAAATGGCTTTGTATTCGGAGTGCCGGGTTCCGGCAAATCATTCTTCTGTAAGATGGAAATGGGCAGCGTATTCTTGTCGGGAGATGATGAGATTATCGTCATTGATCCGATGAACGAATATTTTGATATTGCACAGACTTATGGTGGAACCGTGGTAAATATGTCCACATACACGGACAATTATGTAAATCCGCTTGAGATGGATGTGTGGAGTCTTGATCCGAATGATTCAAAGGGAATGATAAGGGAAAAAGGGGAATTTATGCTTGGTCTTTGTGAGCAGTGTATCGGGGACAGCTTAAATTCCAGACAGAAATCAATCATTGACCGCTGCGTGAGAAAGCTGTATATCGACATTGCAAGGGGCAGGGAAAAGTATATTCCGGTAATGAGTGACTTCTACGATATCCTTATGGAACAGCCGGAGGACGAAGCAAAGGATATCGCATTGTCTTTGGAACTTTTTGTAAATGGTTCCCTCAATATCTTTAACCACCAGACAAATGTTGATGTAGATAACCGATTCACGGTATATGGTATCAGGGACTTAGGCACGGAGCTTAGTCCTATCACAATGCTTGTTATGATGGAGTCTATTCAAAACAGAATTGTAGAAAACGGGCAGAAGGGCAAGGCAACCTGGCTCTATATTGATGAGTTCCATGTCCTGCTTAATTCGGAGTATTCTGCAAAATATTTACAGCAGCTCTGGAAGAAGGTGAGGAAACAAGGTGGACTGTGCACGGGTATCACCCAGAACGTCGTGGACCTTTTACAGAACTACACCGCCACTACAATGCTTGCAAACTCTGAGTTTGTTGCACTCTTAAAGCAGGCGAATACAGACAGTTCCAAGATGGCAGAGGTTATCGGTGTATCAGAGGCACAGCTTCGATTCGTAACCAATACTGCATCGGGAATGGGACTTATCAAGTGTGGTTCCGTGGTAATTCCGTTTGATAACCAGATCAGCAAGGACACTGACCTTTACAGACTGTATAACACCAATATCCACGAAAAGATTGCGGAGCAGAAGAAAAGGGAGGCAAAATTTGCTGATTAGAATTGCAATGTATCAGCCATTTGGACTAAGTTCCGGATGGCTACTTTTTACCTTTTTTAAGGATACAGAAAGAAGGTGGGAACATTGAAGATAAAAAAAGTGGATGACAAGCCTATGGTCATTCACACTAAGAAAAAAGCTAAGATTCATATGCATGAACTGAAGAAAGCTAAAATTAAGGGCAGTAACATTTACACCGTACAGCGTGGTCCGAAAATTGCCAGTGCAAAGATAAATGATACAGGTAAAAAGAAGTCTTATCGTAAGAGTACCATTCATCAGGCAGAGAAGAAAGAAAAGGAACTTTCAAAATTTAAGAGAAATATACGGGAGTCCAATACTTCTATCAAGACGAAGAATACCAATCTTCATATAGCAGGAAGAACGGGAGCATTTGCGGCTGGAGCAGTTACAGAGCAGGTGGAAGGCGGGCAGGAAGTGTCACAGGCAGCTTATCTTGCATATGAAGCAAGCCGTCCGGTTACGGGAACTGCTTCAAGGGGAGCGTCACTTTTCAGAAAAAAAGCGGCAGCCGAAGCAAAGAGGCGTATCAAGAAGGTAGAAACAGGAAAGAAGCTGGCAAAAAAGATGGGAAAGAAAGCTGCCAGTGATACGGCAAAAAAGGTTGCCGGTGACACGACAAAGACAGCAGCGAAAGAAACTGCTAAGAACACTGCAAAAGAAACTGCCAAAACTACGGCAAAAGCGGCAACCACAGCGGCAGGTACAGCGGTTGCACCGGGAGCAGGTACAGCAGTCGGCATGGCGGCAGGCTATGCCACGGGTGTATCTATTGAGGCGAAGGATGTGAAAGCAGCGAACCGTAGCAGAAAGATTAAATTTTTTCTGGATAAGATGAAAGAACAGGAAAATCAGACGGACAGTGTTGTAAAACTGGTAAAAGATCTGATTGTAAAAAAGGCAGTTCTCTGGATAAAGGCGGCAGCTCCGATTATCGGACTTGTACTTTTGCTGTTGGTTCTTTTAGTGGTAATCGTTGCAGTTCCGGTTATTGCTGTGATAGCGATTCTTTATAATTCACCATTTGCCTTATTTTTACCGCCGCTGGAGTCAGGAGATACAGTGCAGACAGTTACAAGTGCTTATGTGTCTGAATTTAACCGTGATGTGAATACCAAAGTGAATGAACATACCGGATATGACTTTGGCGAACTGGTATATGTAGATTATGAGGGAATGGATGAAAATCCAAGTAACTACTACGACATTATGGCGGTCTACATGGTCAAGTATGGTGTAGGCGATACTGCAACAATTATGAATGATATATCAAAGGGGTGGTTGCAGACTGTAGTAAATGATATGTGTTCTTATACTACAAGTAGTGGAACAAAAGATGTGGAGGAAACAGACGCAGATGGCAATGTAACAACTGTTACGAAGTCGGTACTGTATGTAAATGTTACGCTCAAATCATACAGAGATATGATTTCTGTTTATGGATTTAATTCTGATCAGGTGGAAATGCTTGAGCAGATCATGAGTCCGGAGTTTATGGGACAGCTTGGATATGCCGGAAGTGGAAGCGGTGGAGGCGGTGGAAGCCCCGGAGTAAGTTCCATGACAGAGGATGAAATAAATGCAATCCTCAGTGGTATTACAGATAGCAGGCAGAAAGCAGTCTGCTCTTATGCCCTTCACAGAGTGGGTTATCCTTACAGTCAGGAATTAAGAGATAGTGGCAATTATTATGATTGCAGTTCACTTGCGTATTATTCATGGAAGGATGCAGATGTGAATATCAGTTATGGAGGAGCAACTACAGCAGCGGCAGAAGCACAGGGACTTGATGAAGCAGGAAAGACCGTATCTTATGATGAAATGCAGCCTGGTGATCTTATCTTTTACAGTTTCACAAACAACGGAAGATATAAGAATATCAGCCATGTGGCAGTATATGTCGGCAATGGCAAGGTGGTAGAAGCCCTGAATGAAAGAGTTGGCGTAGTTTACCGTGATGTGGCAAGTGTCGGAAAGATTGTAGTAATTGGCAGACCATAGAAAATTGGCAGAGAGGGCGAAAGTCCTCTCTGGGACAGGAGGTAAGAATGGATTTAAAGGATATGATTCTTGTAATGGAGAATTATAAGGGAACAGAAAGAAATATGCTTATGACTTTGGAAGATTATAAGAAGTTCGTTGCCATTGATGATATGTCAGAGCTTGCAGATCAGATGCTGCTTCTTGGAAGAACGCTTGCGGAAGGTTTTACAGAGTATTACAGGGCAGCAAATGTTACAGTTTTTGCAAAATTCTGTAGAGATGATGTGGAACTGGGACGTTTTTTGCAAGGATATTATAATGATTCAAAGAAATTTTACTTTGATAAGGCAACAAGTTCCCCAGAGTGTATTACAAAGATGGATGAGATTGGAATGACGGATAGAGGCTGGATAGATGACTTTATCCTGCATTATGAAAAATGCCACAGGACATTTGAAAGAGGGCAGACATTTCATAATTTTAATGACCACGATTATATGGTACTTGAAGCATTATCTCCACGCAATCTTGTGGTAATGGATATGAAAAGCGGCTCTCTCACGATTGCTCTTGGAGCAACAGAGTATAAGCGATATCCGAAAGACGAGGAGCCAACTAAGGATAACACAGCGATTGGGGTATCGTGGGAGCACGGGATTTATCTTGGTTCCACACTTTCGCAGACCAACTTTAAGGCATATAAAAGAGAATACGGGACACCTGAAAAGATAAAAGATGTTTATGATTACAGGGCGAAACTCAAGCAGAAGTTTTATTTTTATCAGGATTTGTCAAAGGATGATGATATTCCAAAAAATATGCAGAATGATTTCCTGCACCAGATGTATAAGGAATTTGGAACGATAGAGGAGGAATATTTTTATGACAGGCTTGAAGATGGAAAGTATGATGAAGGTTTTAAGGAAAGACAGGTAAAAGAAAAAAAGAGCCGATGAGGAAAAATGGAATTGGAGGCTGATATCGAATGGAAAAAGAATTTGATATTGAGATAAAAGAAGTTCTCTCAAGGGTAGAGACAGTAAAGGCAGAGTCACTTGACGATGCCATAAACAAGGCAATGGATATGTATTATTCAGAACAGATAGTCCTTGATGCGGAGGATATGAAGGGAGTTGATTTTTCGCCATACAGCGAAGAACAGCTCCCTTCTTCATTAAAGGAAAATGGAGGAAAGACACGATGAAAAATGAGCAGACAGCAGTTATTAAGGATATGGAATTTTTATTAAACGAACTTCATAAGGAATGGGAAAGACCGGGAGAGGTAAAATCGTCTGTCAGTATTCCATATGAGAAAGTTGAGGAAATCAGCAGAAAGCTGAATGTGATTGTCTATGAGACACAGCAGTCGGCTGACAGCGACGGACTTGCCTTTAAGCAGAGCATAGCCAAGTCAAAGCAGTGTTATGTGCTTCTCAGGATTATGCGAAAGATTGTAAAAGGAAAGGGCAAATGTGATAGACAGGCGGTTGATGCAGAATTTGTGATTGAGCTTGACGGGGAGGAGTCAAAGCTCTTTAAGGAAATGTTTGCAGAATTACTGAAGTAAAAGGAGGGTGACACATGAGTGTTGATATGAAGGTCAAAGCGATATATGATTCAGAAATCAGCAACATCACCCGTTCTGAAAAGAACTGGAAAGATGTATTAAAAGTTGCTGGTCAGTTATATCGCTATGAATTTGATAATATCGTTATGGTAACAGCTCAGAGATCACCGGAGAAAAGTACCCTTATGGCAGATTATGACACTTGGAAGAAAGTGGGAAGATATGTAAAGCGTGGAGCAAAGGGCTGTGCTATCTTCCCCTCAAGGGCACTTAATCCCCGTATGAGATATATTTTCGATATCAGTGATACAGGCGGAAAGAATGTGAAGCTGACTTGGGATCTGGAGGGGGAAAACCTGAAAAGTTATGCAGACTTTCTGGTATCGGAAGGACAGATGGAGCGGTATAAAAGCGATGACAGGGAATCACTAAAAAATACGCTAAAACAGTTTACAGGAACAAATGTTTGGAATATAATAAAAGAGGAGTTCGGGGATAGAATGTCCGAACTAATGCAGCTATCAGGTAGTGTGATAAAGGAATTCAACGAAAAACGCAAGGGCTTACAGCAGGATAGCGATATGGAGCAGTTAGTATATTCCAGTGTTATGTATGCTGTAGGGACGAGATGTGGATTTGACTTATCTGTGCAAGAACAGGATTTCAGTCAGATTGTAAATATCAAAGATGAGGAGATAGTTTACCGTCTTGGTTCCCTTGTATGCGATGTCTCCTGTAGTGTTCTTAGAGAATTTAGTAGGAATTTACAAACGATTGAGAGCGAAAGGAGAATATCATATGTTAGAAGCAATGACTTACAAGGAAGTGGACGGACTGCTGTATCCGGAGCTGACAATGCCGGACGAGACAGAGGATTTAACGAAGCTGGGCAGATACGGGAGAATGGCAATGAAGTATCTTCTGGAGAACGAACCGGCAAGGTACAAGACACTGATGAGATTCGGGAAGATGTACGAGAAGATGTCGGCAGTAGAGGAGGAAGCAAACCAGCTTTACGATCAGTTGGAGGAACAGTATCTAATGAAGCACAAGCCACAGAATCCGTCATCGACAATGGAGATGTGGAAGATAAGAGAGCAGGCGAAGATGCAGGCAGAGGAAGTGGTACTGAATCAGATAGTGATGCGATTCCACTAGAATCAGATGATACAGAACTGAATAGGGAACTTGATGAAATCAATTCATTGGGTGTCAGTAAGGAAGCCGAATATACACAGGCTTCCTTTTTTTTCGACCAAAACGGGCAGGCAAGTTTTGGTGTGAAGCAGCCGGAGAAAACCAGACACAATGAATTTATGCGTCAGTTCGAGGAGGATAAAAAGGCTGCCCTTGCCAGAAAATATAATTACCTTAATCCAAAGAAAGCAGAGAGTGTACCAAGTGAGTATGTAAAAGAGATACTTATGAAAGGAACTGGCTTTGTCGGTGGAAAAGGCAGGGTGTGTGAAATCTATCAGACAGAGATAGACGCAGGAACCAGAGCAAAGCGTATCAAGGCAGAATATGGTCAGGGGGGTGCAAGCTGGCCGCTTGACGGTCTAGGCTTGCACGGGTATGACACATTTCACGGTTCGGGACTTCGTATCCAATGGAAAGATGAAGATGGAGAAGTAGAAGGATACGTTTCGTGGAAGAATGTCGAAAAGGAAATCGGTGTACTTATCCTTACCGGAGAATACCAGTCGGAGACACCTCGTATTGATGAGCTTGCAATGGACGGACTTCGTGAAGATGATGAAGTCATTGACGCAGAGTACCGTGAAGTTGATACGCAGGAGGAGAAATCAGAAATTGATGATTATGCTATTCCTGATGAGCCTGACAGTTATGCTGTAAACAGAAAGGCGGCTGAGTTACGGTATATTAAGCCGATTGATTATGCTGACCGTGTAGCTGCAATGGATAAAGATTTAAGAGATGCCATTGAGATACTTGTGTCAGAATGTAGCTGTTACACACCATTCCGTGCTTTCCTTATGGATGTGGTGCAATCGGATTTTGCATTTATGCCGAATAAGCTGGAACTGATCTGTGAGATAGCGATGGGAAATGTTCAGGGTGAGAGAAAGGCATATTGCAATAATCAGTATGGACTCACAGAATACACTTTAAGCAGTGCAGATGTGAAAGTAAGCTACAAAAACAGAAATGGAGAGAGGGCAGGGGATACCGTATCATGGCGTGAGGTATATGAAATCTTATCCTATATGGTAAAACAGCCATTTTACTGTGGAGAGGACCAGAAGGCAATCTATCAGACCATAAAAAATAAGATTGACAGGGAAAAGATGAATCCTGTTTATCGCAAGTTCTTTGATATTGAGGACAGTGTGAGAGAAAGCCGTCTTAAAACCAGAGAACGGGCGATTGCATATGGCTTGAATACCAAGATTGACACAGATGGTCGTATAATTTCTGATGAGGATAAGAATGTATCGGCAGATATTCCGCAGAAGGATACCGAACCACAGGAGGCTGCCCCTGAAACACCTGCACAGGAAGTATTACCGCCAGTGGAAGGTCTGCGTGGAAAAGAAAAAACACAAGACCAGATAAAACTCAATTTCCATTATAACCTGTGGAAAACAGAAAAGGGTGGTGCAAAGACCAGATACCAGTGGAACATTGATGCAATCTGTACACTAAAGCAGATTGAAGCGGAAAACAGACTTGCAACACAGGAGGAACAGACTGTTTTATCAAAGTTTGTCGGCTGGGGAGGCTTGTCACAGGCATTTGATGAGAATAATGCAGCGTGGAGCAAAGAGTATGCAGAACTGAAAGAGCTTCTTTCCGATGAGGAATACAGTGCGGCAAGAGCAACTGTAAATAATGCCTTTTACACTTCGCCGGAGATTGCAACGTGTATCAATTCAGCCCTTGTGCAGTTTGGGTTTAAAGGCGGAAATGTCTTGGAGCCGTCTATGGGTATCGGTAATTTCTTCGGAAGTATGCCAGCACCAATGCAGCAAAGCAGGCTGTACGGAGTGGAGCTGGACAGCATATCGGGAAGAATAGCAAAACAGCTTTACCAGAATGCCAATATCAGTATTACAGGATTTGAAAACACCACATATCCGGATAACTTCTTTGATGTTGTTATGGGAAATGTGCCATTTGGAGATTATAAGATATTCGATCCAAAGTACAACAAGTATAACTTCCGTATTCACGATTATTTTCTGGCAAAAGCACTCGATCAGGCAAGACCGGGAGGTATGGTTGCAGTGATTACCACAAAGGGAACACTGGATAAGAGCAATCCGACTATACGAAAGTATCTGGCTGAGAGGGCAGAACTTGTGGGAGCAATCCGACTTCCGAATACTGCATTTAAGGATAATGCAGGAACTGAGGTGACTGCGGACATTCTTTTTTTACAGAAAAGAGAGCGAAAAATTGATATAGAGCCTGACTGGGTACATCTTGGTGTCACAGGTGATGGCATAGCAGTCAATTCCTATTTTGCAGAGCACCCGGAGATGATGCTTGGTACAATGCAGTATGACACAAGGATGTTCGGACAGGACAGCAGATATACCGTCTGTGTGAATAATGATGAGAACTTCAATCTGTATGAAGCACTCAATAAGGCAATCAGTAACATCAAAGCACAGATGACAGATTTTGAGAGACTGGCAGATAATGAGGAACAGACAGAGGAAGTCATTCCCGCTGATCCGGATGTCAGAAATTATACTTACACATTCTTTGAAGGAAAACTTTACTACAGGGAAAATTCAGAGATGGTAAGGCAGAAAGTATCACCGACAGCGGAGGGGCGTATTAAGAGCCTTGATGAAATCAGACAGATAACAAGAGAGCTGATTGATATCCAGATGGAGGGCTGTAGTGATGAGGAGCTTGCAGACAAACAGCAGCTTTTGAATGTAAAATATGATAAATTCGTTGGAAAGTATGGAGCAATCACTTCCAAAGCAAACCGTACAGCGTTCAGGGATGACAGCGATTATCCGCTTCTTTGCAGTCTGGAAGAAGTAAATGAGGACGGGGAGGTGAAGAAGGCGGATATGTTTTATAAGCAGACGATTAAAGCAAAATCCGTGGTGGACAGGGTAGAAACTGCAGTTGAGGCTCTTAATGTATCGGTCAATGAGTTTGGATATGTAAATATTCCTTATATGCTTTCCATTTATGAAACAGACAGGGATACTCTCATAAAGGAACTCGATGGAATTATTTTTCTTAATCCTGACCGTTACAATGAAAATAACCCGGACGCAGGCTGGGAGACAGCAGACGAATATCTGTCAGGCAATGTAAGGGATAAGCTGCGTGTTGCAAAGGCAATGGCGGCTGATACCGACAATCCACAGGCAGAAAGATTTGCCGCCAATGCCGCAGCATTAGAGAAAGTTCAGCCGGAATGGATTGAAGCCTCGGATATTGATGTAAAGATTGGTACAACTTGGATTGAGCCGCTTGATTATG